>OFHA01000037.1_pt1 | contig 105872 bp, 98 predicted proteins | sample 1521891 | NCBI WGS metagenome assembly OFHA01 (sample SAMEA3504089, study PRJEB24116) | mouse gut metagenome | biome: mouse gut; feature: mouse-associated habitat; material: faeces | place: Denmark | collected 2011
GATTTAATATTATGATGTGAAAGGGTGTGAAAATATGAATATCAATACTGTATATGCACATACAAGCAATTACACAAAGGGCAGAAAACAGCTGATAAAATATATTGTAGTGCATTACACGGCAAATGATGGAGATACAGCAAGAAATAACTGCCGTTATTTTGCTCAACCCAATAGAAATGCTTCAGCTCATTATTTTGTAGATGAAAATGAAATCATACAAAGTGTAAAAGATATTGATACAGCATGGCATTGTGGAGCAAAAAGCTACAATCACCCAAAATGCAGAAATGACAACAGCATAGGAATTGAAATGTGTAGCGAAAAGGACGAGCAGGGAAAATATTACATAAACGAAAGTACACAAAATAATACAATAGAACTTATCAAACAGCTTATGCAAAAATATGATATTTCAATAGAAAATGTACTTAGACATTACGATATTACTGGAAAATTATGTCCAGAACCTTTTGTCAGAAATCAAGTACAATGGTTAGATTTTAAACAAAAATTAATAGAAAAAGAAGGGGCACAGACGATAATGATATATAATTATGTTGATGATAATATGCCCGATTGGGCTAAACCAACAATTATAAAAATGATACAAAAAGGATATTTACATGGTGTCAATGAGAGAGGAGAATTAAATTTAACCTATGATATGTTAAGAATATTTGTTACAAATGATAAAGCTGGAGTATATGATGATAAATAGATAAAAAACGTTTTTATTTAAAATATTTTCAACTAATATTTAACTAGCTTTTAACTGACTTTTAACAGTTTTACAAAAATTGAATAGAAAATATAAAAAAGAGTGAAGAATATTTTATTTTTTGCTCTTTTTTTTCAAAAAAAAATTGTCATTTTTTATGCCCCTTTTTGCTATTCTTTATGCCCCTTTACAGCAAGATGTAAAGGGGTGAGTATATGGCAAATAGAAGAATGTTTAGCCTTGATGTAATAGATACTGATAACTTTTTAGATATGCCTTTATCTGCACAAGGATTATATTTTCACTTGGGAATGAGAGCCGATGACGATGGTTTTATTGCTTCCCCCAAGAAAATAACAAAATCAGTCAATGCTAGCAATGATGATTTGAAGTTATTGATAGCAAAGGGGTATTTATTGCCATTTGAAAATGGTGTTGTAGTAATACGACATTGGCAGCAAAACAATTATGTTAGAGGTGATAGATATAAAAGCACAATATATCAAGACGAAAAAAAACGACTTTGTGTAGAAAATAGCATTTATGATTTTATGGTAGACGCTTTGGATACCAACGGTATACCAAGCGACAACCAAATGACAACCAAAAGGGATACCAATGGTATACCAGTGGTTGACAAATTGGATACCCAGGTTAGGTAAGGTTAGGTTAGGTAAGGATAGTATAGATAATGTATATTGCACGGAGCTAGAAAGCTCTAGCTCCATGCCAGAAGAAAAAGCAGCTATTGCATTAACTCTAAATGATAAGTCTGAATATCCTATATTTGACAAAGATATAGCAGCATGGAAAGAATTATATCCTAATGTGGATATATTGCAAGAGTTAAGAAAAATGAAGGGGTGGTTAAACAGCAATCCTACAAGAAGAAAAACCAAAAAGGGAATACTGAAATTTGTAAATGCTTGGTTAGCAAAAGAACAAGATAAGGGAGGTTATAGAAATTATGGAGCAAATACATCATACAGTACAACAAGCGGTGGACAACATCAAGAACAAGAACCAGAATGCTTTAGCGACAAATGGCTTAGAGAAAAACGAGAAGCAGCAGAAGCAAGAGGAGAAACCTTTGATATTGAAGAGGTTGAGTACGATTTCTGAACAATGCCCCTATCATATGTGTAATGGTTTTGGAGCAATAGGCTATTTAGTTTTAGAAGATGGTCAAGAGGTGGAAAGATGGAAGGTATGCGATTGTGTAAAAAAGAATCAACCTCAAATGCGAAAACAAGCTAAAATTCCTTTTGAATTGAAAGACTGTACTGTTAACAACTTTGATACATCGTTGTATCAAGACCAGGTAACAGCTAAAGCAGCAAAGAAAGCAGCAGCAAATTATATATTAAATTTTATTGCTTTCAAACAGCAAGGCAAAGGCTTATATTTATACAGCAAAACAAAGGGAAGCGGTAAAACACGCCTTGCTTGTTCCATAGCAAATGCTTTGATACAAACACAAGGTATACAGGTGAAGTTTTTAAGAGTACTTGACTTATTAAGTATGATAAAAGATACATACAAAAACAATAGTGATTTATCCGAAAAAGAAATTATTGACGGTATTAAAAAGGCAAAGGTACTCATATTGGACGATATTGGAGCAGAAAAGCCTACTGAATGGGTATGTGGTGTGTTTTTGAGTATATTAGATTACAGAATATCAAACAGGCTTGTTACACTGTTTACAAGCAATATACACAAAGAAAAATTGAAGCTAGATGACAGAATTGTTGACAGGCTGTATAAAATGACAATAGATATCCATTTGCCAGAGGAAAGTATTAGAAGGCTTGAAAGCCAAAAAGAAACAGAAGAATTGAGAAAGTTGTTAGATGATTGAATAATACAAGAAGGAGATTTTAAAAAAATGAATAAATTCAAAAGAATAATGGAATTACAAGAAGAATTACAACAGGAAATAATGGAATTACAGAACGAATTATATAATATTCAAAAAGCAATAAAAAGAACGAATAGTATAAGTAATATATTATCTGAAGGTTATTTTGATAAGTATGATAAAAATGATACTAAAATTATAGAAAAATTTGATGATGCAGAAGAAGCATATAATGCTATTTTGGACTATATTAAGCATAGTTGTAAGTTAATAGATGATTTAATGCAATGAAAGGAGTTTATAAAATACTATGATGTTGAAAGAAAAACAAAAAAATTCCCCTTCAGCCGACCAAGCAAATAAGGGGAAAACAAAAAATATCATTTATTCTTATAGGTAAATTATATGGGCAAATGATGTTTTTGTAAATAGAAAATCAAAAAATAATACTGAAAAAGTGATTGATATTTTAATAACTTTAAAGTATAATATGTAATAAAGGGGGAATTTTATTTGTATCATATATATTTTTATGAGGATAAAAATGGTAAAAGCTCTATACAGGAATATTTACAGAAATTAGCAAATAAACAAGATAAAGACAGTCGTATAAAATTAAATAAAATAAGAGATTATTTAAAAGCATTAAGCGAATACGGAACACAAGCAGGAGAGCCCTATATAAAACATATTGATGGTGAAATATGGGAAATTAGACCAATAAAAGACAGAATATTATTTGCAGCTTGGGACGGAAAAAGCTTTATTCTTTTACACCATTTTGTAAAGAAAACACAAAAAACACCACAGCGAGAAATAAAACAAGCAAAACGAAATTTAAATGATTATAGAGAAAGGAGTAAAAGTAATGAGTGAAAATAAAGACTATGAACAAGCAATTACACAAGCAAAAGCAAATTTAGCAGATTTAAAGGAGCGAGGAGCTTCTGCTATTGGTGATGATGTATTAGAATTTATGAATAGTATTTTAACACCAGAAGAAATAGCAGAAAGTGATTTAAGGGTTGCTATTATAGGGGAAATTATAAAAGCTAGACAAGAAAAAGGAATTAGCCAAAAGAAATTAGAAGAACTTAGTGGAGTAAAACAACCAATTATAGCAAGAATGGAAAAAGGTACTACAAGTCCACAAATTGACACTATTTTAAAAGTGTTGCTTCCGTTAGGCAAAACACTTGCAGTTGTACCGCTTGAAACAAAATAATGACAAAGAAAAGTTCAGTTATATATAAACTGAGCTTTTTTATTGATAATGATTATAATAAAATATAATGTATTATTTATACAATTATTTGCATAGCAATACCATAATTCATATAAGGTTCATAACCGCCCCTAACCTCTTTGAAAATACTTTGTATGCTTTTTCCACTATCAATTAAAGGTGCAAGAAATGTCGCAAGAATACGAGGAACATAACCTATACAGTAAGAGCCTTTACTTTTTACTGTAGCAATCACTGCTATCGCATTACTATCATGTGTATTGTCTTTTTCTCTATGTAAATCTAATGTGATGTCGGCATTGTTATAGCGTCTTAAATGCTCTAATGCTTTTTGTCTTTTGCCATATGTTACACCAGTTGCTTTTGTTTCTATTATCTGCATTTTTACTAATGCCCACGCTTTTATCATTGCATTGGCTCTATTTTGTCCTTGTTTTACTAACTTGTTAGCAATCGTCATAACCTTTGAATGTGTTGTTTTCATTGTGTTAGCTCCTTCCCTTTTCATCAATTTGTGTTTTAAGAAGTGAACTTTACCGGTAAAGTGTTTGATATGATTGCTATTTTTCAGAGTGAACCTTTTTTCGGAAAAGCCTACTAAAAGGGGCTTACTAGATAGCTGTTATCTTTTATGATTATATTATAGTCTACTTATTAAGTAGATTCAATAGGTAAATTATATAATTATTAAGTAGATATTTTAGTTATTTTGTATACTTGTTAAGTAGGTGCTTTATAGATATAATATAAAAAAATACTTAGAAAGGAATTAAAAATAAAATGCCTAGAAAATATACAGAAGCACAAAAGAAAAGTGCTTTAAAATGGGATTCAACTAATCTAGATAGGGTTTCAGTAGCATTACCTAAAGGAAAGAAGGAAGAAATAAAAAAAGTTGCTGAAAAGCATGGAGAGAGCGTAAACGCTTTTATCAATAGGGTTATCAATCAAGCAATGGAAAAAGAAAGCTAACTATAAATATTTATGGTGGGTATTTAGTTGGTAAACAGTGGTAACAAAAATAAAAAAGTTGCAAGGTTGCAAAAAGTTAAAATTCAAATTCAACTCAAAAAGGTTGCATTCGTTGCATTCAAAAAATTAAAATTCAAATTCAAACAACGTTGCAAAAGAAAAATAAAAATTTATATTGCATATACAAAAATAATATGCTATGCTCTTAGTGTAAATATAAGCTTAATATGATATATTTTTATTGAGATGTAAGGCTGTTGACTTTTTATCTTGCTAATGACTTAGTGTAAATACTAAGTCATTTTTTTATGTTAAAAACCTGAAAAAACCTGAAATAAAAATATAGAATTGTTAACATTTGTTGACATTGAAAAATACGGAAATGCTGAAAAATGTTGAAGCGAAAATATATTTATAGACATAATTTTTTGTTCTTTGTCTGTTCTTTATTTTGTTCTTTGTTCATGATTTTTTTACATGATATAAAAAAACAGATAGGGTAAAAACGGCGTAAAATCAATGTTTTTTATTGACAATAATATATAATAAAACATAATTTTCCAAACTCATAACCCGAAGGTCGTTGGTTCAAATCCAGCCCCCGCAATGTGTGAAAAAAGCCTTAGAATTCAATGGTTCGAGGGTTTTTTTATTATTTATATGTTATAATTATAAAAAACCACAGCTTTTGAGATAAGCTATGGTAATAGAGTTTGATATATTTTATAAAAATAATTATTTAATTACTAAAATAGTAGATGTTTCATTAATATGTCCTAAAAATGCTTCGCCATTAGTAGAAAAGCCAATGCTATTATAACGTCCAAACAAAGAGCAATAGTGTTCTGTTAATTCTTTATTAAGCATTTCAAATGTACGATATAAACAATTAAAATTAATAACACCTGCTGGTGAATATGTAATTACACTATCTAATGCCTTTTGTGTATCTAACACAATATCGCCAATTTTTAAAACATTGATTTCTGCTCTTTCTGGTAAGCCACAATGAAGTGTGATACCATCTTCTTTTATTTGGTTGAATGTACGAACAAAAATTTCTCCATCAGCTACAATACCCAAAGGATTTGATACAAAGTAATTTTGAATTTGGTCTTTTGGTATGTCGAGAACTTCAGCATATATTTCACTACATGGACGATTATCAAATTCATAAAGAATGCGATTATGCATATCAGATTTTGTCACAAGTGATGTACGGTCTGAAAGAATACAAACACTTTGTGTTTTTAAAATATCATAGCCATTTACTGTTTTTAAAATTGCTAATACTGCTGCTTTTGTATAAGATTTATCATCTACATAAACTTTAGAGATATTATTTTCAGTAGAGGAAGAAGAACCACCTACAAATAAAATATCGGAAGCAATTCCAAGAGAATCCATAAAAACTTCTTCTGCCTTTGCACTAGATTCAAATAAAACAATTCCTACATAGCGGTCGAAATGATTAAAAATTTCTTCTTGTCCTCCAAATTGAGCCTCCATTTGTTGCATTAAACCATGAAGATTGTAATCTTTTTGTTCAATATTTTCCACTACTTCAATACAAACATCTTCTACACTTTTTTTATCAATTGCCATAATACTAACAGAATGATTTGTATAATTAGAATTACAATATTTACTATGTGAAGTTGAGCCAATAATTCTGCTATTAGGAAATGCAATACTTAATTCTTTTGCTGGTGAAGATGTATCATAAAAACTAGAAGCAAAAAACAATAATAACTTTATATTAAAATCTTTTAATACTATTTTTGCTTGCTGTGCCATATCATGGCTGTCTATTCCTTTAATAGAAAGTGTTCTTATTGCCAATGTTATTCCACCTTTACTTCATTTTTTTATACCATTAATCCAAATTCTTTTGCGATATCTTTTACCTTCTGTACAACAGTAGAGTCATCTGGAGATGCAGGAGTATATTTATCAACTGCAATTCCTTTTAAAATCATTTTTGTTTTAATACTTCTTGCAATAATTTGATTTCCTTTCGATTTTTGAGTGATGACACTCTGAATGATATTATAAATTTGTCCAGCCAATATCAAATCACCTCTCACAAAGTTCATAAATTATGGATACTATAATATGAAAACAATATATTAAAATTATTATGCCATATAGATGGTATTGTTTGCAGTTATTTAATTCGACAAATAAATTTTATATGGGAACATATAGCAAAGCAGCTTTTAGAGAATACAGATTTGAATTGGACACAACTTGGCATGATGGGGCTTTTGATAGAAGCAGAAGAAAATGAACTTACATTAAAACAACTGGAAAAAGGATTAAATATATCCTAGTCTGTAATTGCAAGAATGGCAATTTATTTAACAGAAAATGGATATACAGAATATACAAAAAATACTGATGATAAAAGAGTAAAAAAAATTTATTTATTGGAGAAAGGATTTCAATATTATAATGAAATTTTTGTTTCAATGAATGAAGAAGAACAACCAATGTTAGAAGGTATGTCGCTAGGAGAAAAAATTGTTTTTCAAGAACTTTTACAAAAGGTATTATTAAATAGTATAAAGGTACAGCAAGAAATGAAAAATAACCAAAAACGTTTATAATAAATATCTAATATTTTATTAGTGATGATATTCTATAATTAAGGGAAAAAGAATACTTCTAATATTTAGTAGGTAATGCAAAATAATATGACATAAAAAAAGAAAGGGTTTAGTGTTATGAAAAAATTTCTAAAAAATCAAAAATTAGTTACAAGAATTAGCATACTGACTACAATCATTACATTGTTGGGTCTTTTGATTCTTTGGATAATTATATCAAATAACATAGAATCTATTGTTAGAAAAAATATTACAAATGAAATGACGAATGCTGTACAGTCTAGGGCTTCTATTATTGATGATTATGTGACATCTGCTGAAGAATATTTGACTGCTTTTTCAATGAGTGAAGAAGTAAAAGATGTTCTTGCTCATCCAGATGATGCAGAATTACTAAAAAGAGCTCAAATATATACAGAAGAATTTGCTAATGTCAAAGGTATATTTGAAGGTCTATATATTGCGACTCCTGATACATATGTATTAACACACACTTCTCCAAATGCTATTGGCATTACAACACGACAAGGAGACTCTTTAAATACTTTTCGTGACACTATTTTGTCACATGATGAAATAACTAATTTAGGTATTATGGTATCGCCTGGGACGGGAAATATGGTGGTTTCTATGTATTATCCTATATTTGAAGCTGAGAAATGTATTGGTTATGTAGGAGGGACAGTATATGCAAAAAGATTGATGGATTCCTTACTAGAATTAAAATTAAAAAGTTTGCCTAACAGTGAATATGTATTTATTGATGTTGAAACCAGTACATATCTTTATCATAAAAATGAAGATTTATTGAATCAAGAAACAACAGATAAAGGGCATTTGGAAATTATTAATCGTGTAAAAAAAGACAAAAATACAGAGGCAAATGTATATGCTTATAAAGATGGAAATAATAAAAATCAAATGGTAATATATAAGTATCTGGATAATCGTAATTGGGTATTTATGGTACAGGATAGTGCTTCTGAAGTTTTTCAACCTGTTGTAACTACGGGCATTATAATTGGCTCTGCCTGTGCTGTTGTAGCAGCTTTAATTATATTAACAACACTTTCTATATTAAAAAAGACAGCAAAAGAATTGATGATTGTAGAAAATGCCATAGATAGTTTAGGAAAATTTGACCTTTCTGCTGATGAAGGATTAGAACAATTTTATGATAGAAGAGATGAAATTGGTATGATTGCAAATGCTACTCATGATGTTTGTCATCACTTAGCAAAATCTGTTGAAGACATTGGAAGAATACTAGGAGAAATGGCTGATGGTAATTTAACTGTTGATGTAGAAAAAAATAAAGTTTACTATATAGGTAGTTTGGAAGCATTGGTAAAAAGCTTACAAACAATACGCTCTAAATTGACAAAAGTATTAAAAGAAATTTCTTGTGTTTCAAAACAAGTAAATGCAGAAGCAGAACAAGTTTCAAACAGAGCAGAATCATTATCACAGGGAGCATCAGAACAAGCATCTTCTATACAAGAATTATCTGATGAGATTGATTATATTTCTGAGCAAGTAAATACAACTGCTAATTTTGCCAATATTGCAGAACAGGAAAATGTGCAATCTCATGAGAAAATTAAAACTTGTAGCGAATATATGAATGAATTAGTAGGAGCTATGAAAATGATTGATGGAAAGTCAAAAGAAATTATTAAAGTAATCAAAACGATTGATGATATTGCTTCTCAAACGAAAATATTATCATTAAATGCTACAATAGAGGCATCAAGGGCAGGTGTAGCAGGAAGAGGATTTGCAATAGTAGCAAATGAAGTAAAAAATCTAGCAAATAAGTCAGCAGAAGCAGCAAAAAATACTGCACTTTTAATTGAAAGTACTGTAAAGGCTGTGGAAAAAGGAAGTCATATTTCTAATGTAACAAATCAGTCTTTACAAGAGGTTGTGGAAAGTGCAGAGAAGGTATCACAATCTGTAAGTTCAATTTTTCAAACAGCACGTGACCAATCTCAAGTTGTAAATCGTATTTCACAGGGGCTAAAACAGATTGCAAATGTAGTGCAGGCAAATTGTGACGTTGTTATGGATTCTGCTATGGCTAGTGGAGAATTGTCTGAACAGGCTAGTATATTAAATGAACAAGTAGTAAAATTTCAACTTGATAATTAATAATATAAAAACAACAGTTTTAAAAAAATGGAAATCAAAGCTGTTGTTTTTTCTTTATAAATTAATTTGAAAAAAATGATGTTATAAAATAAGTAGGAAAGTTATATTATTTTTATAATATCATTAATAAGTGTTTTAAATTTAGTTTTTTTAATATAAAAAACTTTAAAAATCAATACTTTTGACAACTTTGATTTTCAATGAAATATGTGATATAAAAAATATAATTGTTATTGATTTGTAGCAATACAAAAAATATAATGATATAAAAAATAAATAGCATTATAAAAATAATATTTTATCAGAAATTCTTTTATTAAAACTATAACAATAGTATATTAAGGAGGAAATATTGTGACAAATAAACAAAGAAGAGATGCACAAATGGCATATATTTCGGATAGTGATGTTTTTGAGGAGCAGAAAATTTGCAGAGAAAAACTACAAAAGTTAAATTTTATGAATCGTTCAGATTTTGATGGCATTGCAGAAGTGATAAAAGATTTATTTGGTAAATCAGATGGTGCATTTGTTAATCCGCCATTTTACTGCGATTATGGAAAACATATTGAAGTTGGGAAAAATTTTTTTGCAAATTATAACTGTACTATATTAGATGTAGCACGTGTAGTCATTGGAGATAACTGCCAGATGGCGCCTAATGTGGCAATTTATACAGCAGGGCACCCCATTCATCCTATAAGTCGTAATTCTACTTATGAATATGGAAAAGAGGTGACAATAGGAGACAATGTTTGGATTGGAGGAAATACAGTAATCTGTCCAGGAGTACATATTGGCAATAATGTAGTAATAGGTGCTGGCAGTGTTGTAACAAAAGATATTCCAGATTGGGTAATTGCAGCAGGAAATCCTTGCAGTGTGATAAGAAAAATTACAGATAATGATAAAAGAAAACTATTCCGCAATGAAGAATTTGATGATGAAGCATGGAATGATATTATAAACAGAATGGAATTTTAATATGAAATCACATTAAAAATAACCTACCAATATATAATGATAGGTTATTTTTGCTTCGTCAGTTATTATAATAATATGAAGTATATATAGAAAAGATAATTTTTCTCATTAAAATTTAATTATGTTATAAATTTTTTTTAATGCTATTTCATTATACTATAAACCGTACATGAAATTCCCTTTCCTGTACAGTTGCCCCGACTCAATACATAATGTTATGTATTGAGTCATTTTATTTATTATAATTATTCTGCTTTTTCTATTTTTATTTCATCATCTTTGGATTCGTCAGTTTTATCTGTTTCTTCTGTGCCTTCTTTTGCCCATTCATCGAATCCTTTCATAATTAAATCATATGTTTCATCTGTAATACTTGGCAATTTGCCTCCCCAAGTAGTTTCAGCAGCTTCAAATCCTTTTATAACAGCATTCTTTAATAATTCTAATTTTGAAACATCACCGCCAGAAAGTGCTTTTGCCATATTCAAAATATTTTCTGATACAGCCTCTGGTGACCATTCTCCACCTGGAGAAATAGCCTCTAAAGCAGCTTGTTGTTCTTCTGGGCTAATAGTAATGCCTTCAAATAATGCTTTGTTTAATGTTTTTACTTGTTTTCCAAGCATATTTGAAACCATATTTTTAAAAGAAGCAATTCTTTGGTCAGAAAGTGCTTTTAACTGTTCTGCTGATAATTTTTTAGGTTTTTCATAAGTAATATTTTCTGTATTATCAGTAGAAGTATTTTGTGAAGATACAGAAGCAGAAGCAAAAAATGTATCTTGTTTTATTTGAGTAGATGATGTTGTTGTTTCCTTGCCGTTTTCTTTTACAGTTGTATTATTTTGCTGAACAACAGTAGAAGATGCATATACACTTGCATTTACATTCATAATATTCATATTTTATCCCCTTCCTTTGGTAAATAAATCGTTCCTTCTATAATAGTTATATCGGATTATATTATTAAAAATTAAGCCTTTTATTATGATTTGCTGTTAAAAATTAGTAAAATATATTGACAAATGCTAAAATAAGGCATATGATTACAAAGAAAATCCTATTAAAATAATAGGAGTTACTTTGTTTGATTATTTCATAAAACATTTTATAAAAATAGAAAGAAGGGATTAAAATGGCATCTATTTATAGCAGTATGTTAGAAATCATAGGGAATACACCATTATTAGAGCCAGTACGTTTGGAAAAGGAATTACAACTAAAAGGAAAATTACTTTTAAAATTGGAATATTTGAACCCAACAGGTAGCGTAAAAGATAGAGCAGCAAAGGGTATGATAGAAGATGCTGAAAAAAAAGGTTTACTCAAAAAAGGCTCTGTTATTATTGAGCCTACAAGTGGTAATACAGGAATTGGATTAGCTTCTATTGCGGTTATAAAAGGCTATCGTGTGATATTAACTATGCCTGAAACAATGAGTATAGAAAGAAGAAATATACTCAAGGCATATGGCGCAGAATTGGTATTGACAGATGGTAAAAAAGGTATGTCAGGAGCCATTGAAAAAGCTGAAGAATTAGCAAAAGAAATTGAAAATAGTTTTATACCAGCACAGTTTGATAATGCAGCAAATGCAGAAATACACAAAAAAACAACTGGTGTTGAAATATGGAATGATACAGATGGAAGTATAGATTATTTTATTGCTGGTGTAGGAACAGGAGGTACATTAACTGGAACAGGTGAATATTTGAAGTCTAAAAAAGATAATATTCATATTGTTGCAGTAGAACCTGCGGATTCTCCTGTACTTTCACAGTCTAAAAGCGGTACTCATGCGATACAAGGCATTGGCGCAGGATTTGTGCCAAAAGTATTGAATACATCTATATATGATAGTGTATTTGCAGTGGAAAGTAATGATGCTTTTGAATCTGCAAAAAAATTAGCAAAAACAGAAGGAATATTAGTAGGAATATCTTCAGGTGCAGCACTTCATGCAGGTATTACATTGGCAGAACAAGAACAAAATAAAGATAAAGTAATTGTTGTACTTTTGCCAGATTCTGCTGACAGATATTATTCTACCGAATTATTTCAATAATCAAAACTATTTTTAATTTTATTTTACAAATTTGTTGCAAATAGATGATATTTTACTATCTTGTAATAGCATGTTTTATTATAACGATATCAAAAATACCCTCACATTTTTGGTGAGGGTATTTTTCTCAATTATAAAAATTTTTTAAAACAAATGGTTTTTATGACTAGATATTATCTTGAAATATTTGCAACACCTAAATAGGGTTCAGGATTTACAGCGGAACCATTTAGACGTACCTCAAAATGACAATGGTTTCCTGTTGAATTTCCTGTACTACCACATTTCGCAATAACTTGTCCCCTAGATACTTTTTGTCCTCTTGAAACAGTTAAACTGGAGTTGTGTCCATATAATGTTACAATACCGCCTCCATGATTAATCATAACTGTATTTCCATAACCATTTACCCAGCCTGCTGTAATTACAGTGCCACCTTCTGCTGCAACAATATTAGAGCCATATGGTGCTGGAATATCATAACCTGTGTGTTTTTCCCAGCCACTTCCAATAGGGCGTTTTCTATTTACAAAACCACTGCTTAAACTAGAACTAGATGCTGCTCTTGCTGGTACAGGCCAGTTTAATTTGCCTCCTGTATATACAACTGTATCATTACCACTTGATGCAGAAGTTGCTGATGCTATTAATCTAGCCACTTCTTGGCTTGCTGCTTCATTGCTTTTGACTAATTGGTCATATTTTGCTTCATCTTGTGCATAAGCCTTTACAGTAGCCATTTTTTCTTCTTTTAAACTCTCTAAACTTGCTAATGTTGTTTTTTGCTCTTGTAGTAATTGTTCTGTTTCTTTTTCTTCTTGTTCCACTTCTTCTTTTTTCTCACGGATTACTTTTTCAGTATCTTTTAATTCGTTTAAAAGATTATTATCATAGTCCATTATTTCTTCTACATGCTGCATACGCATTAAAAGGTCGTTTAATCCTTTTGATTCTAATATAACATCTAAATAACCAGTGTTACCGTTTTCATGTATGTACTTTACACGCTGACCAAATACAGTCAATTGATTTTCTTTATTTTCTGTAGCTTGCTCTAACATTTGTTTTGATTCTTCCAAGCGTTTTTGTACTTCTGCTAAATCCGCCTCTACTTTTTCTAATTGCTCATTTGCAGCATTTAATGTTTGGTCTAATGCAGCAACTTCTTGCTCTACAGATTGTTTTTTCTTTTTTGCTTCTGCTAAGTTCTTTTTTGCTTCCTCTGTTTTTTTCTGCAAATTAGCACGTTCTGTTTGTAATTGCTGCAATGTTTTTGTTGCGGCGCTTACCTGCGTTGGTGCAACAAACAAAGAAAATGCAATCATACTAGACATAATACATATAAAAAGTTTTTTCAACAATGATTCCCTCCAAACAAAAATGAATTACTTTTACAATTATATAACAGAATTATGAATAAAGTATGAACAAATTCATTTCTCATTTATTTTTAATATTTATTGTTTAATATTTATTGTATTTTCATTTTTTATTGTGAATACTTGTATATTTTATATATATGCTTTCAAAAAAAGAAGCTATATTATAATCAATAATAGCTTCTAATTGTAAAAAAACTCGTTTATTACATACTTTATTACTATAAGTAAACTTTTTTAAAAAAATTACATTTTTATTTATTTTATGTAAAAGTTTGACAGCATAATTTATATAACAATCATAAATGACTTTTTGTATTAATAAGATTCAATATCAATTACTTCAGGTATATATTCCTTTTTTAATGCTTTTTTACACATATTACTAAAGGTATCTGTATCATCACTAATATAAAAATATCTTTCTGATATGTTTTCTCCCTGTTGTAATAATTTGTGTTCTGCTAAAAATGACTTTACCATAGTTGCTGTAGATTTTGCAGGGTCAACTAATTTGATGCTGCTGCCTACTGTTTCGCCTATACATCTTTTTAAAAGAGGATAGTGTGTACAACCTAATACAAGAGAATCAATTCCTTTTTCTACTAATTCTTGTAAATAATTTTGTGCTGTTAATTTTGCAACTATATTTTCTGTCCAACCTTCTTCCACAAGAGATACAAAAAGAGGGCAAGGCTTTGCATATACTTCTATACTGCTGTCTGCCTCTGCAAGCAATGTTTCATATGCTTTACTTCTAATTGTGCTGCTTGTGCCAATAATACCTACTTTTTTATTTTTTGTAGAACGAAGTGCCTCCTCTACACCTGGAACGATTACACCAAATATAGGAATATCAAATGTTTGTCTTAATTCTTGTAAGCTGTTTGAACTTGCTGTATTGCAAGCAATAATAACAGCTTTTACATTTTTTGTTAATAAAAATCGTACAATTTGTTTTGAAAATTTTGTAACAGTTTTTTTGGATTTTGTACCATAAGGAACTCTTGCTGTATCCCCAAAATAAATAATGTTTTCATGGGGCAATGCTTTTATAATTTGTTTTACTACTGTTAAACCGCCTACACCAGAATCAAATATACCAATTGGTCTTTTATCCATTGTTTTTCTCCTCCTGATTATCATTTGCACTGTTGTTTTGAAAAAGCAAGTGTAATCAATTCATCAATTAGTAATTCTTTTGATTTGCCTTCTGCCTCCCAAAGCATAGGATACATACTGATAGAAGTAAATCCAGGCATTGTATTTAATTCATTAAATATAATACGATTTGTATTTTTTTGTATTAAAAAATCCACTCTTGCAAGTCCTGTACCTTCTACTGCTTTAAATATTTTGATTGCAATTTTTCTAATTTTATCAGTAATTTCTTTGTCTAATTCTGCTGGCACAACTGTTTTAGATTCTGCATTGTTATATTTTGCATCATAATCATAAAATTCAGCAGCAGAAAATATTTCTCCTACACCACTAGCAATAGGATTCTCATTACCTAAAACAGAACATTCTATTTCCCTACCATCTATAAATTCCTCTGCAATGACCTTTGTATCAAATTTTGCAGCATAATAGAGTGCTTTTTTCAATTCTTCTCTATTATGTGCTTTTGTAATTCCCACAGAAGAACCAGTATTTGCAGGTTTAATAAAACAAGGATATTGTAATTCTTTTTCAATTTGATTTAATATATTTTCACAATGTTCTAATTCATAGGTGTAAAACCACAAATATTTTGCTTGTTCGATATTTACAGACTTTGCTATCATTTTTGTAAAAACTTTGTCCATAGAAACACAGGAAGATAATACACCATCTCCCACATAAGGAATTTGTGCCATTTCAAAAAGACCTTGTATTGTACCATCTTCTCCCCATTTACCATGTAATACAGGAAATATAACATCTACTGGAATTTTTTTGATTTTATCACCTATTATTTTTAATATACTTTTTTGTGTAGCATCTGGACTGATAATTGCTGGTGTTCCATATTTTTTCCATTCTCCTGTTTTAATATGTTCAACAGGACCATCATATATTAACCATTGTCCTTCCTTTGTAATGCCTATTGGTATAATGTAGTATTTTTCTTCATTCATATTTGAAATTATCATAGAGGCAGAATTAAGAGAGACCTCATGCTCTGGAGATTGTCCGCCAAATATTACAACAATATTTTTTTTATTCATATACTATCGCTACTGCAAACTTATAAATAAAGAAATAAAATCTATTTATAGTGTATTTTACTTTATTATAATGTTGCTTGTTTTACAGTAACATTCTCCTTTACTATTTTTTGCATATTGATTATGCTGCGCTGCAACTTGCGTCACTTTTGTATTACAATACTTTTATAGAAAAGAGTATTGTAATATTAAGTAGAGAAAATATTTTCTTTTCAAAAATATATGCTTTTTATTTTATTTTTAGTCTATATTTTTCAATTCACCAATACTATTATATTCACAAATAAAGGGAATGACAATAAAAAACTGTTTTTCTGTATAAATTATCAAATAAGTTTGTTTTTTGATAAAACTGTTGTAAAAATAGTATATTGATATTAAAAAAAGGGTGATAGAATGAACATCTATCACCTTTTTATCAGACATCAATAATCCATTATTCTATAAATATGTGAATACTTGCCAAAATTAGTGTCTTGAAACACCTTTTAATATATAAGAAATAGATTTATATAATAAAAATGTAATCAAGCAGTTAATAGAGGATTTTAACAAATTAAAAGGTATAATGATGGGTACTAACATTCCCATAACTGCTTGTATAGGTGCTCCCATAAATAATGGTGTTAATATCAAATTCATAAGTACCATAGCTAATGTCATTGTAATTGCACCGATTACTAAAGAAATTGCAGCACCTTTTTTCGTTTTTGTTTTTTGATAAATACTACCTGATATCAATGTACAACTTCCCGTTGCTACAATATGCATAATAATGCCTATTGGACCACTACCAGCACTAACAGTAGTACCTTGTATTAATGAAACAACGATTGTTAATATAAATCCTGCAATGGGACCATAGGTAAATGTACCAATTAATATAGGAATGTCAGCAGGGTCATATTCTAAAAATGCTGCTGCTGGAAACAAAGGAAAATGTATAACAGATACAAATACAATAGAAATTGCAGCAAGCATAGCCATACCTACCATTTGTCTTGTAGACATTTTTTGTTTTACTTTTTGTTGTGGTGATGTTTCATTTGTTGCTGAAAAAATTGACTTGATGTTTTCCATAATAAAATTCCCTCCATTTGTTGTTGTATAGCAATCATACTGTATAAGATTTTATTTACAGCGATAAGCTGTAAAATTGCACAAAGCAAGCTGTTTTTATTTGTTTTTATATAAAAGCAATAAAAAAACAGCCTAAAATCTTCAGACTGTCATCAAGCAAAATAAAGGATAGCAAAAAATGTATTTTATCAATACAAATAAATGCTGTCATTTATTCTTCTCCCATCCAGACTTTATAACATTTGTTATACTCACTGTCGGTCATGGAATTGCACCATGTCAGCAAATGATATTCGCTCGTGGACTATTACCACCGGTCGGGAATTGCACCCTGCCCTGAAGAATTTTATATTTGTATTTATTATAAAATGTTATAAATAAAAAGTCAATTATTTTTATGGAAATGTAATATATTTCATAATATGAATTGATAGGAATATAGAAAAGTAGTATAAAAGTAAAACCGACAAAAAGAATGGTGTTTTGTCGGTTTTGCATATTATTGTTGACTTTGATTTTCTTGTGCATATTTTGCAACAAGTTCGGCACAGTATGAAATAATTTGTTTGCAATTTTGTTTTCTTGCTTTTCCAGCAAAATCTCCATGGGGTGCAGAAAGTTCTTTACAAATAAGTGTACCATAGTGTTGTTCAATTTCACGTACCATATCGCCAAATGGTACATAAATCTGTTGTATTTGTTGTATTCTTTCTTTTGGTGTTTCCTTTTCAAAGGGATTTCTGCCTTTCATTGTACTAAGTGCCAATATTGCTCCTGTAATTGCTCCACAAGTATTTCTGGTTTGTCCCATACCGCCTCCAAATCCAGAAGCCAATGAAATAACTTCTTTAGGAAAATTAACATTTTGTGTATCTAAAAAACTTTGCAGAACACATTCAGAACAGTTTAAACCTTGTTTAAAATACTCTCCAGCAATATTTCCAGCTTCTGCAATACGTTCTTCTTTTGTCATATTTGCTTTTTCTTCCATAAAAATCTCCTCCATAATATCATAACATACCACATTTCTTACTGTATTTATAGTATATTGCATAAATGTTGTTGTCAATAGTTTTCATATAAAAGGATGACTTTGTTATAAAATGAATTTTAATAAAAATACTCATGATATTTTACCATAAAATTACAATAAATTAGTATTCCTTTTCTATATTGAATATGGTATGATAAGAATAATGTGTATTTTTGTAGTAGTAGTGAAGTAAATTGCTAATAGAGACATTTTATAGCATATTTCAGTAAATTTGTAAAACAAATTTACTGAAATAACAGGCAGAATATGGATAATGTTAATGTCTGATAAAATGAGACTGATATCATAAAATGAGAAAGGAGAAAGTTATTATAATTGTTTTATAATGACAGTGAAGAAAATGGCTATAAAATATATTTTTGTAACAGGCGGTGTTGTTTCTGGTTTAGGAAAAGGCATTACAGCCGCTTCTTTAGGACGATTATTAAAAGCAAGAGGGTATAAAGTTACAATACAAAAATTTGACCCTTATATCAATTTAGACCCTGGAACAATGAGCCCTTATCAGCATGGAGAGGTTTTTGTTACAGAAGATGGTGCAGAAACAGATTTAGATTTAGGACATTATGAAAGATTTATTGATGAAAATTTAAGTATTAATAGCAATATTACTACGGGAAAAGTATATTGGTCTGTATTAAATAAAGAAAGAAAAGGAGAATATTTGGGAGCGACTGTGCAAGTAATACCACATATTACAAATGAAATTAAAAGTAGAGTATATCGTGCAGGTAAGGCATCACAATCAGATATTGTCATTACAGAAATTGGTGGAACAGTAGGAGATATTGAGAGTACACCTTTTTTGGAAGCAATTAGACAAGTTGCAAGAGAGGTGGGAAAAGAAAATTGTTTATACATACACGTAACACTGATACCATATCTTTCAAAAAGCGGAGAAATGAAAACAAAACCCACACAACATTCTGTAAAAGAATTGCTTTCCATAGGTATACAACCTGATATGATTGTATGTCGTACAGAGCATAAAATTAGCCAGGATATGAAAGATAAACTAGCATTGTTCTGTAATGTAGATGAGGATTGTATTATACAAAATATGGATGCAGAAAGTCTTTATGAAGTGCCTATTATGTTAGAAGAAGAAGGTATTGCAAAAGTTGCCTGTAAAAAATTAGGCATTGAGGACAAAGAGCCAGATATGGCAGAATGGCTTTCTATGCTGGAAAAGGAAAAGAATATGGATAAAAAAGTACGTATTGCTTTGGTAGGAAAGTATGTAGAATTACATGATGCTTATTTGTCTATTGTGGAATCATTACATCATGGCGGTATTGCAACAGGAGCAGATGTTGAAATAGATTGGGTAAATGCTGAACATCTCACAGAAGCAAATATAGCGTCTAGATTAGAAAAATGCCATGGAGTACTCGTTCCAGGCGGTTTTGGAGATAGAGGATTAGAGGGAAAAATTAGAGCAATACAATATGCTCGTGAGAATAATGTCCCATTCTTTGGAATTTGTCTGGGTATGCAATGTGCAGTAATTGAATATGCAAGAAATGTATTAGGATGGAAAGATGCCTTTACAGCAGAAGTAAAAGAAACAGAATATCCAGTAATTGATTTGATGCCAGAGCAAAAAGATATTGATAATTTAGGAGGTACAATGCGTTTAGGAGCATATCCTTGTAAATTAGTAAAAGATTCTTGTGCTTATAAAGCATATGATACAGAGTTGATATATGAACGTCATAGACATAGATATGAATTTAATAATGAATATAGAAAACAATTCGTTGAAGCAGGATTGCAGATTGTGGGGCTTTCTCCAGATGATAGATTAGTGGAAATTGTAGAAGTGCCTCAAAATGATTGGTTTGTGGGGGTACAATTCCACCCAGAATTTAAGTCACGTCCAAATAGATGCCAGCCTTTATTCCATGATTTTGTACAAGCGTGTGTAAATTATAGTGAAAAGTAATCACATAAATACTTTTTTAATTATGAATATATTTTAATAAATATAAAAAATACTTGTATGGCAATTAAATATGACAAAAATAACAAGAAAATGCATTTTCTTGTTATTTTTGTGCAATAAAATTAGTTATTGGTAAAAATGTGCAAAAAAAATGAGAAAAAATTGATAAAAATTTTGTTGTTTTTTTATAAAATTATGATATGATATTAATAAGATGAAAAATATTTATTGTATATAAGTCAAACACATTTGTCTTTTTAAAAAATGGTTTTTATTGTATTTTTACAAAAAAATATTAATAAATATTTGTTTTTTATAAAGCGAAAATACAAAATATGTTATTGACATAGTACTAAAAATATATCGCCTGTAATGCAACAGTATTGATAAGGAGGTAACGATTTACTATGAAAGAAGAAAAAATTGCAGTATGTATTACAGCACAAACTAGTTCTCAAAGATTGATTGATTATGGTGCCGAGATAGCAGAACAATATAATAGTTCTTTGCATATACTTCATGTGCAAAAGGGTGATAGTATTTTTCAAAATGGAGAAACATTAAAATTACTCACAAAATTATTATCTTATGGCGATAGATGTGGTGGTATTGTTCATGTGTTATGTGATGAAGATGTGCCAAAATGTATTGCTCAATTTGCAAAAGAGGAAGGCATTACAAAAGTTATTATGGGAGAACTGCCCAAAGTGGAGAAAAAATACACTACTAAAGTACAAAAAGAAACACAATTTCAAAAAATTATTAATGCATTACCAAAAGATATAGAAGTGATAATTGTAAATCATCAGCAAACAATACAAACAGAATTAAAACAAAAAATTGGATAAAAAACAAAATCTCCTGTTTTAACAGGGGATTTTACTTTTTATAAAGAAATTTTGACAGTATAGTTTTAGAAAAGTTTCAACAAAATTTTTAAACAGAAATGATATTGTATTTGAGTTATATTAATTTTATAATAAAAAACAAAGTTTTTATAATAATGTTATTTGTAAAAATTTTTGTATAAAAATTTGAATTGTGTATAAGGCATACAAAATGATATACTATATAAAAATATATTTTTCCAGTAATTTCAGTTGATTTTTAAACAACATTTATTATTTTTTTGTTGCATTGAAGGGGAATATATATTATTATTTCTATTAGTATGTTTTAATTTTAAAATTGATAATGATAATTAAGGAGTGGCTAATCATGACATTATATGAAAATTGGATGAACAAAGCATTTAGTAAAGATGGTAAAAGTATGGAAGAGGTTTGGGACGAATTTTTACCAAAAGAACAAAAAATATATGAATATATTTTAGGAGAAAAAGTAAATATATTAGAAGGTGCTGTTTCTGAGCTTGCATTGCGTTTTGGTGTAACACCAGAAGAAATAGTTGCTTTTATAGATGGCATTAACGAAGTATTGCCAAAACCATATGAAATGAATGAATTAGAAGAAAATAGTTCTGTAAGATTAGAAATTGATTTTGAAAAATTATATAAAAAGATGGTGGAATATAAAGCAGAGCATTTGTATCAACTTCCACAATGGAATAATATTTACACAGAAGAAGAAAGAAAGAATTTTACAAAAGAACAGAAAAAATCTCGTACGATTGTAAAAGATAAAAAAATAGGTAGAAATGACCCTTGTCCTTGCGGAAGTGGCAAAAAATATAAAAAATGCTGTGGGGCGAATTTATAATTATGAAAACAATACTGGCAACAGTAGATAATAAACAACCAGAACAAAAATGGATAAAACAGGCGGCAGATATTTTAAAAAACGGTGGTTTAGTTGCATTTCCAACAGAAACAGTATATGGACTAGGTGCAAATGGTTTAGATGCCTGTGCCTGCAAAAAAATATATGAAGCGAAGGGGCGTCCTTCGGACAACCCCTTGATACTTCATATTGCAGAAAAAAATTTTTTATATACTATTGTAAAAGAAGTGCCTCAAAAAGCAGAAAAGTTAATGAATGCTTTTTGGCCTGGACCTTTAACAATGATTTTTCAAAAAGAGGATTGCGTGCCATATGAAATTACAGGCGGTTTTTCTACTGTAGCGGTACGTTTTCCTTCTCATACAGTAGCACAGGCAATTATTAAAGCATCAGGTTTACCCATTGCTGCACCTAGTGCAAATTCATCGGGAAAACCAAGCCCTACAAAAGCATCTCATGTTATATTTGATTTGAATGGTAAAATTGACATGATTATAGATGGAGGTAATGCAGAGTTTGGACTGGAATCTACAATTATAGATGTTTCTGAGGAAATTCCTACACTTTTACGTCCTGGAGCAATTACAAAGGAAATGATAGAAAATGTAATAGGGCAGATAGAAATTGATCCAACGATTTTAACAAAACCAAGTCAAAATTTAGTTCCTAAAGCACCAGGAATGAAATATACACATTATTCCCCTAAAGCAGATGTAATATTAGTACAAGGAAATGATTTAAGTATTGTTCAACAAAATATAAATCACTTTGTAGAAAGAGAATTACAATTATCAAAAAAAGTAGGAATATTGGCAACAGACCAAACAAAACAATATTATGATTGTGGTATTGTGCTTTCACTAGGGAACAGAGAAAATTTGGAAGAAATCGGCTCAAATTTGTTTAAACATTTAAGAAAATTTGATTTTTTGGGTGTTGATATAGTTTATTCTGAAACGGTACCTGAAAAAGGAGAAGGACTTGCCATTATGAACCGCTTGCAAAAAGCGGCTGGTTATAAAATAATAAATGTATGAGAGTTATGGAGTAAATGATATAAATATATAATGAAAGGAGGAGTTGCTATGATAGCATTAGGCTGTGACCATGGTGGATATGCTTTAATGCAAGAAGTGATTGACTATTTAGAAAAACAAAATATTGAGTATAAAAATTTTGGAACAAATTCGGAAGATTCTTGTGATTATCCAATCTATGCAAAAAAGGTAGCTCATACAGTTGCAAACGGAGAATGTGAAAAAGGAATATTGATATGTGGTACAGGTATAGGTGTTTCCATTACAGCGAATAAAGTAAAGGGTATTCGTGCAGCATTGTGTGGAGATTGTTTTTCTGCAAAAGCAACAAGAGAGCATAATGATGCAAATATTTTAGCCTTGGGTGCAAGAGTAGTTGGTGTAGGGCTTGCATTGGAAATTGTAAAAGTATTTTTGGAAACACCTTTTTCAAATGACCAACGTCATATTAGAAGGATATCACAAATAGAGGAGTAAGCAGAAAGGAAGTATATTATGGGGAAATTATTTATATCAGAACATCCGTTAATACAGCATAAAATTGCAATGCTCCGTAATCGTGACACTGGCTCAAAAGAGTTCAGAGAATTAGTAGAAGAAGTGGCAATGCTTCTTTCTTATGAAGCAACAAGAGAATTGCCTTTAGCTGATATCAAAATAGAAACACCTATTACTACCGCAGACTGTAAAATGATTGATACAAAATTAGCGATTGTACCAATATTGAGAGCAGGTATTGGTATGACAGAAGGGCTTTTAGCATTAATGCCTACTGCAAAAGTAGGTCATATTGGTTTATATCGTGACCCAGAAACATTACAGCCAGTAGAATATTATTGTAAATTGCCTTCTGATATAGAAGAAAGGACAGTATTTTTGACAGACCCTATGCTTGCCACAGGAGGAACAGCAGAGGCAGCAATTGGATTTTTAAAGGATAAAGGTGCGAAAAAAATTAATCTTCTTTGTGTGCTGAGCGCACCTCAAGGAGTGGAAAGAGTACAAAAGATGCACCCAGATGTAGATATTTATACAGCAGCATATGATAATATGTTAAACGACCATGGCTATATTGTGCCTGGGCTTGGAGATGCAGGAGACAGAATTTTTGGTACAAAATAATGTACCTGTCTGTATCTGAGGAGAGGATAATATTGGATTATAATTGGCTTTTATATATTGCAGCTTTTGCTAGTGCTTTTGCCATTACATTAGTAACAACGCCTTTAGCAAAAAAGATTTCTGTAAAATTAGGTGCGATTGATGTGCCAAAAGATAGGGGTATGCATAAAAAGCCTATGCCTCGTATGGGTGGTATTGCAATTGTGATGGGTTTTATGATAACAGTGCTTGTATTGTATCGTTTTAATCCAGAAATGAATGTCAAACAATTTGCAGGTTTTGTTATGGGAGCAAGTATTATTGTTGTACTTGGTATGATAGATGATGTGAAAAATTTAAGAGCAAAATTAAAATTCTGTATTCAGATTGTTGCAGCACTCATTGTCATTTACTCAGGTACACGTATTAATGTTGTAATGTGGCCTGTCACTACTTATTTACAAACATTTAGCGTACCAATTACATTGATATGGATTGTGGGCGTTACAAATGCAGTAAATTTGATTGATGGTTTAGATGGTTTAGCCGCAGGAGTATCTTCTATTGCAGCACTTTGTTTAATGATACTTTGTATTATGACAGGAAGTACTACCGCAGTTATGTTAACAGCATCATTAGCAGGTGCTTGCCTTGGATTTTTGCCTAGAAACTTTAATCCTGCTGAAATATTTATGGGTGATACTGGCTCTACATTTTTAGGATTTGTGCTTGCTGTAACAAGTATATTAGGTGTGTTTAAAGGCTATGCTATATTGGCTTTAATTGTTAGTATGCTTTGCTTAGGATTACCTATATTTGATACATTATTTGCTATGCTTAGACGTATGGCAAAGCACCAGCCTATTATGAAAGCAGATAGAGGACATTTACATCATAGACTGATTGATAGAGGTTTTTCACAACGTCAAGCAGTATTGATATTGTATATTATTAGTTTACTTTGTGGACTTTTAGCTATATTTATATCTTTTAAAGATGCTCGAACATTTGTAGTGGTAATATTAACCATTATCGTATTGAGTATTTTAATTTATTATTTTAATGCTCATATTAAAAATAGAAATCAATAATTACATAATGAAATGTGTTATGTCAAAAAAATAACCTCAGAAAATTAAAAAATAGTTTCTGAGGTTATTTTTTTATTTTCCAAATTGGAATAATACCAGTCCTATTAAAATCATTGTTCCTCCTATAAATGTACCCATAGAAGGAATTTCTTTTAAAAATAGAAAGCCTAATATTGTAGATAAAAGGGGTGTTACAAACATAAAATTAGTCACTTCACTTGTTTTTTCTGCTATGGACAATGCTTTTCCCCATAATACATATGCAACACCACTTGAAAAAATACCTAATGAGAGTACCACTAATATTTGAATAGAAGAAGCGGTTGCTAATTCTGTGACAGCATTTGGTAAAAAGAATAAAAATAATATTGCACCACAAACCATACTATATGTTACAATTTCAAATGAATCATAACCTAATGAAACAAGTTTTCTTTGATAAAGGTTATAAATACAAAATACAATAGCAGACAGCAATGTCCATACAATACCAAAGTTAAATGATAATGTTCCGTCCCATAGTGATAAAACTATAATTCCTATAAATTCAATAGCAGTAGCAAGCCAACCAAGCCATTTGATTTTTTCTTGATATAAAAATGTGCAAACAATAGATGTCATAATAGGTGTTGTTGCAATGATAATACTAGATGTAGCAGATGTAAGAGATTGCAGTCCTATATTAAAAAAAATAAGATATAAAAAAAAACCGAATAAACCAGAAATAAAAAATTTTGGTATATCTTGCTTTTTAGGAAACGGAATTTTTTTATATATGGCTAATGTGCATAAAAATATAGAAGCAATACCACATCTTAATATAGCAAGGCTATTGGTGTGAAAATGAGAAATGGCAATTTTAGAAAATGGAAAAGCCATTGCCCAAAATAATACTGTTAAAAAGCCTAATAGATTTACTTTTGTTTTTATTTTCATATAATTTCTACTCCCTTCTAAAAACGATTATATTTTGAAGATGCTGTAATTAATGCAAATATAAAATCCCATACTTTTTTTATCATAATATAACCCCCTTATTTTGTAAAATATTTTTTATATTTTATAGATTAATAATATATCATTTATAATCATTTGTAAAATTCATGGTTTTAATAAAATACATTATTATTTTTAATGATAATATGTTATACTGAATATATCATTATAATGTTGTGGAGTGTATAACTATGGAAATAAGAAATTTAATGACATTTTTGAGGGTGGCAGAACTGCAAAATTTTACAAGAGCAGCCGAACAGCTAGGATATTCCCAATCTACTGTTACAGTACAAATACAACAATTAGAACAGGAATTGAATATAAAATTATTTGAAAGAATAGGAAAACAAATATCTGTAACAGAAAAAGGGTGGGAGGTGTTCCAATATGCAAAAGAAATCAGAAATTTAACAGAAAAAATAACATATACTGCTAGAGAACAAAATCATATTAAGGGTAAAATTTGTATTGGCGTAATAGAATCATTACTTTGCTCTGCAATGCCAGAAATATTGTCAGAATTTCATAAAAAGTATACAGATGTAGAATTGATTGTAAAAACAAATTATGTAGATATATTAATTGAAATGATGATACATAATGAAGTGGATTTTATTTTTGTAATTGACAGACCCCTTTATCATAAGGAATGGATAAAACCTTATATGGAGAAAGAAGAAATTTTGTTTTTTGCTCCTTTTGGGCATAGCTTAACAAAAAAGAATACTGTTTCGATACAAGAGATATTAAAACAGCCTTTTATTTTAACAGAAAAAGGAATTAGTTATAGAAAAGAATTAGATGAATATGTAGAAAAAAATGCTGTTGAGTTTAAGCCTTTTTTAGAGATAGGAGATACTCGAATCATTGTAGAATTATTAAAAAAGGGACAGGGAATTTCATTTTTACCTAAAATAGCTGCTGTAAAAGAAATGAAAAGTCAGAAAATAGATGTCATCAATGTGGAAAATTGGAATGTTGTAATGTGGAAACAAATTATTTATCATAAAAATAAATATGTTACACCACAAATGAGTGCATTTATTAATATGATAATGCAAAAATAACAATAAATATTGGTCTGTTATGTTAATTTATTTTGCTTTATTCCGATATAGAATATATAGAAATATATATTTTATCAATAAGGAGGTTGATTTTATGGACGTAGCAGCAATGAGTGTAAGCATGAGTTTAGCAAATGTGCAGATGCAGGCTGGGCTTGCAATGACAAAAAATGCTATGGATACAGCAGAAGCACAAATGGCACAGCTTTTGGAGGGTATGCAGGCAGCAAATCCACCATCTTCTCATATCGTTGATATGTTGGTATAAAATATCAATTATAGTTACAATATTATTGTATAAGAATAAGAAGTAGTATAAAAGACTGATTTTTAAATAACATTTGCTAATAGTTTTCCAAAAAGATTTTTAGGTCAAGTCTTATAAAAATGTGTATTTAAACATTTATTAAATAACAAATACCCTTACCAAAAAAGTATGGGTATTTGTTTATTTTTTTAATGTAATATATATGTCAGTTGTTTAAATCATTTATCAATATATACACTATAAAAGGCTAAAAATCTATATTCAAACAATAGTTATCATCAATCAATAAATAATTTACATTATATAACTGGCACATTTTTAAAATATTATATTATTGAGATGCCTTTACCTTAATCCAAAGCTCTGATAATTTTTCTTTTAAAACAATATTATCTTTAAATACTTCATCTTTATCATATCCTATACGTGGTAAATAAGCTGGATTGGATTCATATAATCCACCTTCTCCACTAATATTATCCATAACTTCTTTATTGGAAGATGTATAGCCTACTGCTTCAGAATTGCTGTAGGAAGCATCATATGTTAAAACGTAGTTTATAAATTCATTTGCTAATTTGGGATTTTCTGCATTTGCTGGTATTACCATAGCATCACTCCACACATTTGTACCTTCTTTAGGTAAATAGAATGCCATATCTTCATTTTCATTCAATATTGTTACAGCATCACCACTATATACAACAGCTAAATCTTTATTTCCATTCATCATACCATCAATTACTTCATCTGTAACATATACAGGTTCCATAGTATCATTTAATTCCTTTAACCACTGATATGCTTGTTCGATTTCTTGCTCATTGTCTGTATTCATGGAATAGCCAAGGGATTTTAATGCTATCATAAAAGAATCCCTTTCAGAATCATACATATATAATTTACCTTTATATTTTGTATTTTTTAATATAGCATATCCTTGTTGCTCTAAGTCCTCTAAATCTACATTATTTTTATTATAAACAATACCTACAGTACCCCAAAAATAAGGTACAGAATAAGTATTATCTGGGTCATAAGGAAGTGCCTTTACACCTTCTGCTAAATTAGAAATATTTGGAATCATTTCTTTATCAATGGGCTGTAAAGCATTGTTAGCTAAAAGTCTTTCAATCATATAATCAGAAGGCACTAAAATATCATAGGCATCTCCAGCTTGTATTTTGGTATACATCATTTCATTAGAATCAAAATATTCTACAATCACATTTACACCGAATTGCTTTTCAAAGTCACTAATGAGCGTATTTCCCATATATTCGCCCCAATTATACAGCTTTAATGTATCAGAACCATATTTCTCAATAGGGTCTTCTGCAACAGAAGTGTTGCTTTTTCCGCAGGCTGTAAAAGAAAATAACATTGCTATACTAGTAAGTAATGATAATAATTTTTTATGTTTCATTATTTTTTCTCTCCTTTTTTTCTTTTAATATAGGTATAATATTTACAAACAGTAATACAACTGTAATAATAACAATAATAATACTAGATAAGGCATTAATAGAAGGATTGACTCTTTTTGACATAGTATAAACTAATATAGAAATATTATTGACACCATTGCCTGTTACAAAATAAGAAATAATAAAATCATCAAATGACATTGTAAAAGCAATTAAAGCACCAGATATAATACCAGGCATAATTTGAGGTACAATTACTTTTATAAGTGCCTGCCAAGGTGTTGCACCTAAGTCTAGTGCAGCATCTGCTAAATTAGGGTCTAAAGAGCGTAATTTTGGTGATACGCTTAGTATAACATAAGGAATACAAAACATAATATGAGCAAGTAATAATGTCATAAATCCTTTTTTCACACCTAATGCACTAAAAAACATTAAAAGTCCTATTCCTGTTACAATTTCTGGATTCATAATAGGCAAGTCATTAATTTGTTCCACAATTCCTTTTAATATACGATTAGACTTAGAAAGTCCTATTGCTGTAATTGTGCCTATAATGGTAGAAATCAATGTAGCAAGCAATGCAATCACAATAGTATAAAATATGGATTCCATCATTGTGGAATCATGGAACATTTTTTCATACCATTGTAATGAAAATCCTTCAAATTTTGTAAGAGAACGAGAAGAATTAAACGAAAATATAATGGTATATATGATAGGTAGATAGAAAAATATCATAATAAGAGTCATATAAATTTTACTACCTATTTTTTTTGACTGTTTCAATGTATTATACCTCCTTTCCCTGTACTGTTTTTAACTTCAATTTTTTTTGTGATATACATAGAAATCATAATGATTACTGCTATAATTAATGATATAGCACTACCGAAGTTCCAGTTGCCTGCTGTTAAAAATTGAGATTCTATTACATTTCCTATCAAAACATATTGTCCTCCGCCTAATAGTTTTGGTATAAAGAAACTAGACATTGCAGGCAAAAATACAAGTGTAATACCACTAATTACACCAGGTAATGAGAGTGGAAATATTATTTTTAAAAAACACTGTATTTTATCTGCACCTAAATCGCTTGCAGCTTCTATAAGGCTTTTATCCATTTTTGTTAATGAGGTATGAATTTGCAGTATCATAAAAGGAATAAAATTATAAACCATACCTAATATAACAGCAAAGTCTGTATGAAGTAATTTCGTTTGTAAACCGAATAATGATAATATATTGTTTAATATACCATTATCTTGTAAAATACCCATCCAAGCATATGTTCTAACAAGCATATTAATCCATGTAGGTAATGTAATTAAAAGTATTAAAAACACTTTATTTTTTTCTTTAGAATTTGCAATAATATATGCTACAGGATATCCTAATAATATGCATATTATAGTTGTAATGACAGCGATATAAAGAGATTGTTTTAATACATTGATAAATATAATATCACTAAAAAATCGTATAAAATTATCAAATGTAAACCAAAATGTTGCAACATCATTACCATGTTTTGTAAAAGCATACATAAATATCATAAACATTGGCACAACAATCATAATAGAAATCCATATCATATAGGGATATGCCATATTTTTAAATTGACGCATTATTATATCACCCCTTTTTCATAATGTGAATATCTTGAGGCTGAAACATCAATCCAACTTCGTTACCAACTTCATATTTATCTGTTGTATCAATCATATATTCATGTCCTTCTGTAGCGAATGTAACGGTATATGTTCCAGAAACAATGTTTTCAGGGTCAAAATCATAATGAATACTGGTAATTTCTACGGCAGTATCATCTTCTAAACTCCATGCAGAAGCATTTGCCCATGTTTTTAAATCAGTTTCTAAAGCAATACTTTCTTTTAATTCGTCTACTGTTTTAAAAAAATTTACAGCAAATATTTCTTCTTGATATTCTTTGTTTACAACTCTATTTTCATCTTTTACAATCATATTTATCGTTACACTTGTACCTGCAGCAGTAGAAAATGTAACAGGATATGTTCCATTTTCTGGTTTAATATCATATGTGATTTTTTGTATAGAGATTAATTCTTCTGTATCTGGATTCCATGCCTGTGCATCTGCACGTGCTACAATAGTAGCTTCTGTCAATTCTTCAATATCACTAACATCTAAATAAAAATCATTGGCACTCATTTTTTCATTTGCTTCTATATTTACAACAGGTTTTTCATCAGATACCTTCATTTGCACAGTGATGCTTGTACCCACTTTTGTTTCAACAATGGTTTCATAATGTACCCCTTTGAATAATACAGAACGAACAATACCTTTTAATTTACCATCTTTTCTTGGTACAATGTCTAAATCTTCTGGACGAATGACAACATCTATTTTTTCATTTTTGTCAAAACCATAATCCACACAATCAAATATTTTGTCTTCAAACATGACTCTATAATCGTCTATCATAATGCCATCTATAATATTGCTTTCTCCTATAAATTTTGCTACAAATTCATTTACAGGTTCATTATAAATATCAGTAGGAGAACCAACTTGCTGTATTTCGCCATCTTTCATAACAACAATTTTATCTGACATAGTGAGTGCTTCTTCTTGGTCATGTGTAACATATATAAATGTGATACCAACTTCCTGCTGTATTTTTTTTAATTCGTGTTGCATTTCTTTTCTCAATTTTAAATCCAATGCTCCAAGAGGTTCATCAAGAAGAAGTACCATAGGCTCGTTTACTAATGCTCTTGCTATAGCAATTCTTTGCTGTTGTCCTCCGCTGAGTTCTGTTACATTTCTTTTGGCGTATTCCTCTAAATTGACAAGTTTGAGCATCCTTTGTACTTTTTGTTCAATAATATCTTTAGGTTCTTTTTTTATTTTTAATCCAAAAGCAATATTATCATATACATTCATATGAGGAAAAAGAGCATATTTTTGAAATACAGTATTGATTTCTCTTTTATAAGGAGGAACATGACTGATTTCTTCATTATCAAATATTACTCTGCCTTCTGTTTGATTTAAAAAACCGCCCAATATACGCAGTAATGTAGTTTTGCCACAGCCACTAGGACCAAGCAGTGTAACAAATTCATTTTCATAGATATCTAAATTGATTCCTTTGAGCACTAACTGTCCATCAAAGTCTTTTACAATGTTTTTAAATTGTATTAATTTTCGCATAGTAGCCTCCTAAAACAATGGTGGTGTAGAAATCCAAAGTACTTTTGCAAGTGTCTTTTTTTCGTTTTTAATGTGGTGAAAATTTCTACCATTTAAATAAAATGTTTCTCCTTTGTGTACTATAAATGATTTTTCACCGCAAATTAGTGAAATACAGCCCTCTATTACATAGCCAAATTCTTCTCCATTATGGGGAGCAACTTCAAAAGATGCTCCATATTGTAATAATTCTACTAATATAGGTTCCATAGCATTTTTTTGTGTATTTGGAACAATCCAGTTTACAGTATAATGTTCTCTTTCGTCTACAAAAAAATCTTTTTTTTGAAATACAAATTTTTCTTCTGTGTCTTCTTTAAAGAAGTCAGACATACTGCTTCCAAGTGCTTCTACAATATCAGCTAATGTTGTAATAGAAGGTGATGTTAAATTGCGTTCTAATTGAGATAAAAAACCTTTTGTCAATTCACTTCTGGAAGCTAATTCTTCTAATGTTAATCCATTTTGAATACGAAGCTGTTTGATTTTATGACCAATATCCATAACGCTCTCCTTAGTGTATTGTTTTGCTGTTTTTATATTTTTTTAGAAATACTAAACAAATGTATTATTTTTACTAAACAGATATTATTATACTATATTGTTTTTGAAATGCAATAGAAAATAAACAAAAAATTTAAAATTAGTAAACTTTTTTTAAAATATAGATGAAAGTCTTTTTGCTGTAAATTTTATATGATTATAGAAATGATAAAATAAAATATGATATATATCAGTGCTATCATGCTATAAAATAGCTAAAACAAAATAAAAAATACAGAACAAATATCATATTATTGTTTAAGTCATACAATAATATTTTTGTTTGTAAAAAAATACATTATAAAAATTGACTATAAATTCACAAAAATAATTTGACTTTCTGTACTTTTTGTGGTTAAATGAATATATAGAGTTAATGCCCCTATATCAAGAACGATTTAGACAAGTGTAAATAAAATATAATTGTAAAAGTCGTATCTTGTATAACATAAATAATGAGTGAAAAATAAAGGAGGAATTTAAAAATGATACAATTTTCAAAAAGAGTGGAACAGTTAAAAGGTTCTGAAATCAGAGAATTGCTGAAATTGACACAACAACCAGATATTATTTCTTTCGCAGGTGGTTTGCCAGCAAAAGAATTGTTCCCTGTAGAAGGCATGAAAGCAGCAGCTATGGCTGTTATGGAAGAAAGCGGACAGGAAGCAATGCAATATTCTACAACAGATGGTATTGACTCTTTGAGACAAAAAATTGTTGATAGAATGAAAGCAAAAAATAATATTGATGCTAAAATTGAAAACATTTTAATTACAAATGGTTCTCAGCAGGGTCTTGACTTTTCTGGTCGTGTTTTCTTAAACGAGGGCGATGTTGTATTAATGGAAAGCCCATCTTATTTAGGCGCAATTAATGCATTTAAAATCAACTGCCCTAAATTTATTGAAGTTCCAACAGATAATAATGGTATGATTATGGAAGAATTAGAAAAAATCATACAGACAACAGAAAATGTAAAAATGATTTATGTTATTCCTGACTTCCAAAATCCAACAGGTAGAACTTGGCCTTTGGAAAGAAGAAAAAAATTCATGGAAATCATAAACAAATATGAAATCCCTACAATAGAAGATAATCCATATGGCGAATTGAGATTTGAAAATGAAAATATGCCATCTTTGAAATCTCTTGATACAAAAGGACTTGTTGTTTTCTTGGGAACATTCTCAAAAATATTAGCTCCTGGCTATCGTCTTGGTTGGGTTTGTGCAGACACTAAAATTTTAGAAAAATATAACTTTGTAAAACAAGGTGCTGACTTACAGCCTTCTACAGTTTCTCAGTTAGAAATTGATAAATTTATGGATATGTACAACTTAGATGAACACGTGGCAAAAATTAAAGAAGTATATAAACACAGACGTGACGTTATGCTTGATGCTATGAAACGTGAATTCCCAGAAGGTGTAGAATATACACATCCAGACGGTGGATTATTTACATGGGTTGTATTGCCTGAATACATGAACGCAAGAGAAATTGCTGTAAAATGTATTGAAGAAAAAGTTGCTTATGTTCCAGGTGGTTCATTCTTCCCTAATGGCGGACATGAAAATACATTTAGAATGAACTATTCTTGTATGCCAGATGATAAAATTGAACAAGGTATTGCAAGTCTTGGTAAAGTTTTAAAATCCTTTATGAAATAAGAAATACATAAAAATAAAAACTCCTCATTATGAGGAGTTTTTTATGTGAAAGCAATTATAATCAAAGTAATTAAAAAAACTACTGTTAAAATTTGAATTTTATTTAACAGTAGTTTTTTATTTAAGTTGTTGTTGTGACAGTATCCCAATCAGAAATACCATCTACTGTAAGCAGCCAGTTTAAAGCGTAATGTCTTTCATAAATCACACCAAAATCTAATGATTCTATTGTTTTGTTATTAATACGAGCATCTACACAAGCCCAATTATAACGCAGTGTTAAATCTTGTAATGATAATATTTCTTCTTTAGAACGTAATTTTGCAGCTTTTGACAGGCTATCAAAATCATGATTCCATATAATATTGCCTAATTCCACAGCTTCACAAATTTGATTTGGCTCTTTTAAATCCAACAGTGAAAGCGCCCAGAGAAATACTGCACAACATTCATATCTCCATGCATAACTATTAAATAATTTAGGTTCTTTTACAGGAGGGTGGTCAATATATTCTTTTTCTTTTGGTGAAAAATATTCAGAAACATGATATTTTTCATTTAAAAGGTCAATTTGTTCTTTCATTTTTTGTTCAGGATTATCATATTTTCCACTAACATAAATTTCTGCTTGTACAGCAGTGGCATATGTGGCAATTAGACGTTGCAATATTATTTCCTTGCTTTGTAATGTAGTTTCTGCATCAAATACAGCAGCACGAAGTTCCTCTAAATAAGGGATTTTTTTGCTTTTTAATATTTCAATAGAGTTTTGTTTTCTTTGTATATCTGCCTCAGTAGGCTTAATTTCTTTATCCAAAAAATCTGCCGAAGCAATAGGGTGAAATGTATCAAAAGCAGATTGCCCTTCTGTATTAATAAGCAGTCTGCCATCATAATGAAATACTTCCATAGTTGGCACAAGTACAAATGCTGTAAGTGCTTTTGCTGTAATATAAACATTTTTGATAATAGAATTTGTTCTTTTTTCATCAGAATTTAGTATAAACTGTATTGATATAATGCAATTAAATAATTTCATTTGTTGCAATATATTTTCTTTTAATACTTGATTTTTAACAGGTGCTTTACTAAAAAAATTTGCCATACCATATGCTTGTACCATAGTTTCCTGCTTATTTGTAATAATACGAATTTTTAAAAATGTATCATCATTTAATGTTAAAACAAATTCTGAATCATTTACAAAATCTAATTTTTTGCATTCTTCTGAAAAGGCTTTTTCAAAAACAGAAGGTATAATGGAAGTATTTTTTCTGCAAGAATAAAGACGAATTGCTGCATCATGCTGTTGTTCTTTTTCTTTTGACTGTTTTTGTTCTTTTTGTTGTTTAGAATCATTTATAGTTTCTGTTGTACTATTTTCTGTATTTTCTGTTTGAGGCATTTTTATTTCTATGTCCAAAATATCACTTTCAACAATAGAGGTATTTCCTTCTTCTGTTTGTTTTTCAGGTTCTTTTTTCTTTTTTATCCAATCAAAAATTTTCATTTTGTTTTCTCCTTAATCTGCATTTAAAATATCAATTTGACACATTTTCATAGCATTCAGTGCTTGTGTATGACTTTCTGGCGTAACACCAGCACAACATTTTGCGTCAACAATAATTGGTATTTCCCAAAGCAATGCTTTTATATTTAATGCATTGCTAATAACACAAATATCTGTGCAAAGTCCTACTAATGTGACACGTTCATATTGTTTTTCATAAAGCATTTGTGCCAATACTGTTGAGCCGAATGTTGGTTTATCAATTACAACAGGATTTTTATGAATACCTGCATTCCAAACATCTTTTTGTATTTCCCAGCCAAATGTATTTTTAACACAATGTATTATAGGAAGTTTTTTTCCTTCTAATGTATCCATATAATTTTCGCTGTGGGTATCTCTTGTATAATATAAATCACCAGAAAAACAATTTATTTTTGAAATCACATTTGATACAATTTGCTGTGCTTGTGTAGTGCCTAAACTACCATCTATAAAATCATTCTGCATATCAATAATAACAAGTGCCTCTTTCATTATCGTTCCACCTTTCTCTAAAATATAAATAAACTATTCTTATTTTATCATTAAATGTCATTTCATACAATAAAAGAGCATATAAAAATAATACATTAAAAAATATTGTATACATTTTTAAAAAGTATTGACATTTTATTATATAAGTTTTATAATATGAACATACAAAGTAATCAATTAAAATAAAAAACAAACAAGGAAAAGGGAAAAATATTCGGTTCTTTTGTTATAAGACGTCAATAATAAGAGAAATTCCATTTCCTAATAAAAAAGATTATGGAGATTGTTTTTATTACTTTGTTGATTATAAATTGAATTTGTTCATTTATAGTTAATTACGAAAAGAAGGAGGAGATTCCAACAAAATAGTTAGTTTTGGTATTACCTTTATTTTGCGGCGATGAAAGTTGGGATTGTTTTTCCAAGAGAAAAGCATATAGTGTTTGAAGGGAAATACCATAGGATAATAAAAGGATAAGGCACTAATTATAATAGGCTGGAGTCCGATGATTGAAGCAAAATGTAAATTTCATTTTCTATTTCAAAACTGTAAAAGCAAAATATAAACATTTTAAAAAGTTATAAAAATGTGTTCCATGTGGAAAATAAATAGCGTATACAGTGAATGAAGTATACAACTGAATAAAGAAAAAATAAAAAAATAGTGTTGTGATGATTATAAATAAAATCTCACCCCTAATCATATTGCAATATAAAAATAAAATAAAAAGTGAGGAAACAAAAGTGTTAGAACCAGTTCAGTATGAAAGATGACCTTTCTGTCGATGTAATGGCAGAGGGGTCATCTTTTTTTATTATTTTAAATTGATATATGATAAATATATAAAAAAATATAATATAAATTGATAAATTCTATATTTTTATAACGAAGAATATCATACTTTTAAAATATGATATTTTTTATTTTATTTATTTTGCTGATTATTTTAAAAAAATAACAAATATATTTATAATAAAATACACAAAATTTGTTGTAATAAGCTGCTTTCATTTAACATTTACAAATGAATCATAGCATATTAAAATAAATAGTAAAATATTTGAATGTATTTTAATTGATGTAATAAATTGGAAAAATAATATAAGAAATGAATATTCTATGATTTTGTAAAACAAGATTATATTAATACAGTAAAATAACAAGAAGAGGGAGGAAATTATGGAAGAAAATTTGGAAAGAATTGCTTTTTCAGAAGAAGTAAAAGAAATATTAGTAAATTGTTCAAGTGTATGTATTCCGAAGTCAAGAGCAGAAATTTATGATATGGTATTTGGAGAGGAAAAAGTAGACTCTTTTGATATAACATATACAGTTCTTGGAAAAGAACAAAAAGAAGCAGATGTAGTACGCTGTCGAAATGGTGCAGTTGTAAACTATACAGAGGATTATATGCGTCGTCGTGACCCAGATTGTATGGTGATTTCTGATAAAAAACCCACAGATAAACAACGATTTGAGGACATTTATGGTTATGATTTTTCTAGTTTAAGAACAGAAACATTATTATGGTTAAAAGAAAGAGAATTGATTGTTGTACCATTTCGTGCTGGTGGTAAAAGATATGGCTATCCTGCCATATTGATATGTCCTAAAAATGCAGCTTTTTTTGCATATGCTTTAGCTAATTTACAGGCATTTGTAAATATAGAAGAAGAAGTGATTCCTTTTGTGCCTCGTGCAATTATTTATGTAGCGCCTCCTTTTAGACATACTCATTTTGAAGGAAAACAAGTTTGTGTGCATAATCGTTTGAATCATTGTCATGAAATTTTTTCTTATAATTTATATCCTGGTCCTTCTGCAAAAAAAGGTGTTTATAGTGTATTGCTTGATATTGGTGAACAAGAAAATTGGGTGACTGCACACGCTTCAGCAGCAAGAATTATTACACCTTATGAAAATGAAATTGTAATTATGCATGAAGGAGCATCTGGCGGTGGAAAAAGTGAAATGCTTGAAGTAGAGCATAGAGTGGCAGATGGACGTATATTATTAGGTACTCATGTGATAACAGGTGGAAAGAATTATTTACATTTAGGCGATACTTGTGATATAGAGCCAATTTCTGACGATATGGCTATGTGTCATCCTGCAATACAGGGTCCAGATGGTAAATTAGGTATTGTTGACGGAGAAAATGGTTGGTTTTTAAGAGTAGATGGCATTACAGAATATGGCAGTAGTCCAGCTTATGAAAAAATATCTATTCATCCTCAAGAGCCTTTAATTTTCTTTAATATACAGGGAGTTGCAGGTGCAACTTGTTTGCCTTGGGAGCATACATTAGATTCAGATGGTAAACCTTGTCCTAATCCTCGTGTAGTAATACCAAGATATATGGTAAATAAAATTGTGAAAGAACCTGTTGGAGTAGATATTCGTAGTTTTGGTGTGCGTATGCCACCTGCAACAGCAGAACATCCAAGTTATGGAATTATGGGATTAATGCAAATTATACCTCCTTCATTAGCATGGTTATGGAGACTTGTTGCACCAAGAGGACATAATAATCCAAGTATTATTGCTTCTGAAGGTATGCAAAGCGAAGGAGTTGGCTCTTATTGGCCTTTTGCAACAGGATTAAGAGTACGTCAGGCAAATTTGTTATTGCAACAGATTATTTCTTGTCCTAATACAAAATATATATTAATACCAAATCAACATATTGGTGTGTATGAAGTCGGTTTCGCAGCAGAGTGGTTGGCAAGAGAGTATTTAGCAAGACGTGGTGGAATAAATATTATAAAACGCCAAAATTTAGAACCAGCAAGATGTTCTCTTTTAGGTTACTCATTAAGAGAAATGAAAATTGAAAGACAAAATATTAGAAGTGTATTTTTAAAATGTGAAATGCAGGAAATGCTTGGTATAGAAGGCTATGATAAAGGTGCAAAAATATTAAATGACTTTTTTGAAAAAGAATTGAAAAAATTTGATGTACCAGAATTAGACCCTCTAGGTAAGGAAATTATAGAATGTTTTAAAAGAGGTGGCACAGTAGAGGATTACTGTAATTTGACACCAATGTAATGACAAAAAATAAAAAAGTATGATTTAATCTTGTCATACAACATAAAAAATAAAAATAAAATTTATTGTTGACATTTTTATAAAAATGAGTATAATTTTGTTCATGTAAAGTAAAAAGCATTGAAAAATGCAATGACTGAGGGTAAGTAACTTTTCTATTTGTTTTCAGAGAGTTGTCGGTTGGTGTAAGACAACAACAATAAATTGTGAAAATCTCCTCAAGAGCAGTTGAATCAAAGAATTATCAATATAATTTGTGTAGATTCAAACGGATTAATTCTACGTTAAAAGAATTGACATTAACACTTTTTTGTGGAGATGTATTGAGGTGGCTGCATTTTATGTAGCAATGAGAGTGGTACCGCAGAGTTCAGGACTTTGTCTCTTAGTTAGTAATAACTAAAAGATAAAGTCCTTTTTTATTTGAACAAATAGTAACCAAAGTCTGTTAAAACAAATGAAAAAATAACAAAGTACATTGTAAATATTGTAATATTTGGCAATATTAAAAGTGAAAATATTTAATGAATGGGGAAATGGATATGATGAAAACAGGTGCAGAAATTATAGTGGAGGTATTGATAGAACAAGGCGTTGATGTTGTATTTGGTTATCCTGGAGGTACAGTAATTAATATTTATGATGCTTTATTCCAAAATCAAAATAGAATACGTCATATTTTAACAGCACATGAACAAGGTGCATCACATGCAGCAGATGGATATGCAAGAGCAACAGGAAAAACAGGTGTTGTAATTGCAACAAGCGGTCCAGGAGCAACCAATATTGTAACAGGTATTGCTACCGCATATATGGATTCTATACCAATGGTTGCAATTACAGGAAATGTTACAACAGATGCTATGGGGCGTGATAGTTTTCAAGAAGTATATATTGCAGGTGTTACACTGCCTATTACAAAACATAATTTTCTTGTTAAACGTATAGAAGACTTAGCGGATACATTAAGAGATGCGTTTCGTATTGCACAAAGTGGACGCCCTGGTCCTGTATTGGTAGATATTCCAAAGGATTTGACTATTGCAAGCTATGAATTTGAAAATAAAGAAGTAATAAAGCCACAGCGTGATGTTCCTGTAAAAGAGGAAGATATCAAACATCTTGCAGAATTGATTAACAAAAGTGCTCGCCCAGTAATTTATTTTGGTGGTGGAGTTATTTCATCAAAGGCATCTAATAAATTAAGTGAATTAATTAATACTTGCTCCATACCAGCATGTCATACACTCATGGCAACAGGTGTGCTAAGCTATGGCGATAGATTAAATTTAGGTATGGTAGGTATGCATGGTCATGTTTCTAGTTCAAAGGCAATCAATGAGGCAGATTTATTGATTGCTATTGGTACAAGATTTTCTGACAGAGTAGCAACAAATAAAGAAAAATTTGCACTAAATGCTATTAAAGTACAAATTGATATTGATGATACGGAAATTGATAAAAATGTAAGGACGAATTTTAGTATATTAGGCGATGTTAAGGATGTTATAGAAAAACTGATGAAATATGTAGTACCTTCTGAAAGAAAAGAATGGATACAAACAATAGATAAATGGAGAGAAGAAATTGATTATCATCCAGTAGATGATGAAAATACAATTAAACCTTTTAAATTGGTGGAGGCAATTTCTGAATTAAGTGGAGAAGATGCTATTATTGTAACAGATGTAGGACAGCATCAAATGTGGACTGCACAATATTGCAAAAGAACAAAACCTCGTTCTTTTTTAACATCTGGTGGCTTAGGTACTATGGGATTTAGTTATGGTGCTTCTATTGGTGCAAAAATTGCTTATCCAGATAGACGTGTGATTCATATTACAGGTGATGGTAGCTTCCATATGAATATGAATGAACTTTGCACAAGTGTCACATATGAATTACCTATTATTACGATAATTATGAATAATCAAGTATTAGGTATGGTAAGACAATGGCAAGAGCTGTTTTTTGAAAAAAGATATGCCTACACTACATTAGATAGAAAAACAGATTATATAAAATTAGCAGAGGCATTTGGGGGTAAAGGATACAAAGCGACTACTATAGCTGAATTTAAAAAGGCATTTGAACAAGCATTACAAAATAAAAATTGTCCAAGTGTAATTGAATGTGTGATTGATAGAGATGAAAAAGTATTGCCTATGATACCACCAGGAGGCAGCTTTGATGATATTATTGTAGATTGATAATTTAAGTCATTTTTTGAGAAAGGAAGAATAGTATGAAAAAATATATTTTATCTCTTGTAGTACAGAATAATTTTGGTGTTTTGGCTAGGATATCTAGTTTATTTGCTCGCAGAGGATACAACATAGATTCTATTTCTGCATCTCCTACCGATAACCCTAAAATTACAAAAATAACAGTAGTAGTAGAAGCAGATGATGAAATTATTGAAAAAGTATTTAAACAGGTTTCTAAATTGGAAGAAGTAGAAAAAGTAACACAAGTTGATGAAAAACAAGCAATTTGTAAGGAATTGGCATTATTGAAAATTCATACAGAAGATACTACTACTAGTGCAGAAATCAGCAATACAGTATCAGAATTTCAAGGTAAAATATTAGAAATACAGCCAAATTCTGTTACAGTAGAATTGTCAGATATTCCAAGCAATGTAGATAGTTTTGTAACAGCACTTTCCCAATTTGAAATTGAAGAAATGTGTCGCACAGGTGTAACAGCATTATAAAGTATAACTTTTATTAGTATATGGTTGGTTTTCATAACCAATTAATATAAATAAGGAATGAATTAATAATATTACGGAGGAGAAAAAATTATGGTACAAATGTATTATGACCAAGATTGTGATTTAAATTTATTAAAAGGTAAAAAAATTGCTGTAATTGGATATGGCAGTCAAGGACACGCTCATGCTTTAAACTTGCAGGAAAGTGGCTGTGATGTTGTAGTAGGTTTAAGAAGTACATCAGCAAGCTGTGCAAAAGCAGAGGCAGCAGGTTTAAAAGTTTTGGAGACAGCAGAAGCAGCAAAGGTTGCTGATATTATTATGATGCTTGTTCCAGATGAGGCAGCTCCAGACATTTATAATGAATCCATTGCTCCAAATTTAAAAGAGGGTAATGTATTAATGTTTGCACATGGTTTTAATATTCATTTTAACCAAATTAAAGCACCAAAAAATGTAGATGTAATTATGGTTGCACCAAAAGGACCTGGACATATTGTAAGAAGTCTATACACAGAAGGACAAGGCGTACCTTCATTAATTGCTGTATATCAAGATTTTTCAGGTAAAGCAAAAGAATATGCTTTAGCTTGGGCTTGCGGTATTGGTGCAGGCAGAGCAGGTATTATTCAAACTACATTTAAAGAAGAAACAGAAACAGACCTTTTTGGTGAGCAGGCTGTGCTTTGCGGTGGTGTAACAGAATTGATGAAAGCTGGTTTTGATACATTGGTAGAGGCTGGATATGAACCAGAAATGGCTTATTTTGAATGTATACATGAGATGAAATTGATTGTTGACTTAATCAATAGAGGCGGTTTTGCTGAAATGAGATATTCTATTTCTAATACAGCAGAATATGGTGACTATCGTACTGGTAAACGCTTGATTACAGAAGAAACAAGAAAAGAAATGAAAAAAGTACTTTCTGAAATTCAAGATGGTACATTTGCTAGTGAATGGATACAAGAAAATAAAGCAGGTGGTTGTGCAAAATTCCTTGCAACACGTGCGAAAGAGGCAACACACCCATTAGAAGCAGTTGGTGCAAGACTTCGTAAAATGATGAGTTGGTTAAAGAAATAAAAATATTATATTGTTGTCAATGGCAGAAGTGTTATTCTGCCTTTGACAATTTTCAATGATAAGCTGTGTATATAACAAAAAGTAGGTATAATTTATATAAAGAGTTTAGCATTGAAAAAAATAGTATTTTAGGAGGTATTATTGTGGAAAGAAGAAGTTATAATATAACAAAAGGTGCAGAAAAAGCGCCACAACGTTCTCTTCTGAGAGCGTGTGGTTTAACAGATGAAGAAATGGAAAGACCTTTGATAGGTATTGTATCAGCTTATAGTGATATTGTACCTGGACATATTAATTTAGATAAAATTACAACAGCGGTAAAAATGGGTGTTTCTATGGCAGGAGGAACGCCTATTGTAGTACCAGCTATTGGCGTATGTGATGGTATTGCTATGGGACACGTTGGTATGAAATATTCTCTTGCGTCAAGAGAATTGATTGCAGACAGTGTAGAAACAATGGCAAATGCACATTGTTTTGATGGATTGGTGTTAGTACCAAACTGCGATAAAATTGTACCAGGTATGATTATGGCAGCAGCAAGAATTAATATTCCATCTATTGTAGTAAGTGGTGGACCTATGCTTGCTGGTGATATCAATGGGGAACATACAAGCCTTTCTAAAATGTTTGAGGCAGTTGGTTCTTATAAAGCAAATATGATGAATAATGAGGAATTAAAATATTATGAAAATAATGTTTGTCCTGGATGTGGTTCTTGTGCTGGTATGTATACAGCAAATTCTATGAATTGCCTCAGTGAAGCAATCGGTATTGCATTGCCTGGAAATGGAACAATACCTGCTGTATATTCCAGTAGAATCCATTTGGCAAAACATGCTGGTATGAAGATTATGGAATTAGTAGAAAAAGATATTAAACCAAGAGATATTTTAACAGAAAAGGCTTTCCGAAATGGACTTGCTATGGATATGGCATTAGGATGTAGTACAAATAGTGTATTACATTTACTGGCAATTTCTTATGAAGCTGGTTGTCCTTTAGATTTGAATGTGTTTAATGAGGTTAGTGAAAAAACACCTAATCTTTGCCATTTAGCTCCTGCTGGTCCTCATCATATACAGGATTTATATGCAGCAGGAGGAATACAGGCAGTTATGGCAGAACTGGCAAAAAAAGATTTAATTGATACTAGTTTAATAACTGTAACAGGCAAAACAGTAAAAGAAAATATTACAGGTGCAGAAAACAAAAACACAGAGGTAATACGTAGCATTGATAATCCACATAGTACAACAGGCGGTATTGCAATACTTTGGGGAAATATTGCAAAAGAAGGTTGTGCAGTAAAACAATCTGCTGTGGCTGAAGAAATGCTTGTTCATAAAGGACCAGCAAGAGTATTTGATAGTGAAGAAGAAGCGATTGCTGCTATATTTGGCGGAAAAATCAATAAAGGTGATGTTGTGGTAATACGTTATGAAGGTCCAAAAGGTGGTCCAGGCATGAGGGAAATGTTAAGTCCCACATCAGCACTTGCAGGCATGAAATTGGACAAAGATGTAGCTTTGATTACAGATGGTCGTTTTAGTGGTGCGTCAAGAGGTGCTTCTATTGGACACGTTTGCCCAGAAGCAGCTACTGGTGGTGAAATTGGTCTGTTAAAAGATGGTGATATCATTAATATTGATATTCCTAACAAGCAAATAAATGCAGAAATAAGTGAACAAGAATTTGAAAAAAGAAGAAAAGAACATATTCCAAAAGAACCTAATATAAAAAGTGGCTGGCTAGCAAGATATGCTAAATTAGTAAGTTCTTCTAATGAAGGAGCTGTTTTAAAATAAATCAAATGGGAGTGTATCAATTTGTAATGATATGCTCCTTTTTTATTAAAAATTGTATATTTATACCAATAATATAAATTTATATGCTTATATAATGGACAATAGTAATCCGTCTATTCTCTTGCATATTATAATTGAATATGATATGATATGCTCAAATAGTTAAGAAGTTTTACAAATTTGATGTAAATATTTCATAGTTTAAGCAGTAAAAATATTTGGTTTTTATACATTTTATTTTATAATTTAGTATAAACATACTTATATTTTGAGTAAGTTGAGTAAAGTTACAAAAATAAAAAGGGGGAGCATTCATTAATGTTTAAAATGACAAAGCGTTTTTTTGCAATAAGTGGTATTTGTTTAATTGCACTTTGTAGTGCTGTTTTTGTTTGGATAGGTTCTTATATGAATCAAAAAAGTGAAAAAGCAATTACTGAAATTGGTGCAATTTATATGTCAGAAATGAGCAAACAAATTCATCAAAAATTTGATGCGATTATTGATTTGAAATTATCACAAGCACAAGGAATTGTGAAACGTACACCACAAGAAAATGCGCAATATGGAAATGCAATGATACAAGAATTAGCATTAAGTGCTGAAATTAGAGAGTTTACATATTTGGCACTTTATACAGAAGATGAACAACAACAAATTATTTATGGAAATCCTGTTAAAATTGTGAAACCAGAAGAATTTAGTGAAATATTAAAAGACAAAAGTAAAAGAGTAACAACAGGTTTTGATGAAAACGGTGATAAAGTTTTAATGTTGGCAATTGATGCAGAATATCCTATGGAAGGAAATAAAAAAAGTTCATCATTAGTAGTAGCTTTACCTATGAGTTATTTAGAAAAGGCACTTTTATTAGATGAAGAAGCCTCTATGATGTATTCCCATATTATTCGTAAAGATGGAAGCTTTGTGATTAGAAGTGGAAAGGGTCTTCAAGAAGATTATTTTATTCGTATTAAAGAACTCGTTTCGGAATTGAATGGAAAGACACCAGAAGATTATGCGCAAGAACTAAGGAATGCTATGGAAAAGGATGAAAATTATTCTACTTTAATTATAGTAAATGATGTATATCAGCAGCTTTATTGCTCTTCTCTTCCTAATTCAGAATGGTATTTAGTTGCCGTTATGCCTTATGGTATTTTAAATGATAATATTAGTGAATTAAGTGATATAAGACAATATGCTATATTAGAGGCTTGTGGTGTTATTATAATTGGTATTTTGATTATATTTATATTATATTTTAGAATGTCACAACAACAGTTAAAAGAATTAAATGAGGCAAAAAAGGAGGCTGTTGAGGCAAATAGAGCAAAAAGTGAATTTCTTTCTAATATGAGTCATGATATTCGTACACCAATGAATGGTATTGTTGGTATGACAGCGATTGCTATGTCAAATATAAATGATAATGCAAGAGTAAAAGACTGTTTAGCTAAAATTACATTATCAAGTAAACATTTATTGGGATTGATTAATGATGTTTTAGATATGTCTAAAATTGAAAGTGGAAAATTAACATTAAATATACATCAAATTTCTTTGAGAGAAGCAATGGAAAGTATTGTAAATATTGTGCAACCACAAATTAAGTCAAAAAATCAACATTTTGATATTTTTATACAAAAAATTCAAACAGAAAATGTACATTGTGATAGTGTACGTTTAAATCAAGTATTGATTAACCTATTGTCAAATGCTATTAAATTTACACCAGAAAATGGAAGTATTCGAGTTTATTTAGAACAAGAATCGTCACCTTTGGGAGAAAATTATGTAAGATGTCATTTTAAAGTAAAAGATAGTGGTATTGGTATGACAGAAGAATTTCAAAAAAAGATTTTTGACAAATTTTCAAGAGAACAGAAAGACCAGGTATATAAAACAGAAGGTACTGGACTAGGAATGGCAATTACAAAATATATTATAGATACTATGGGTGGCACAGTTGAATTAAAAAGCACTCCTGGAGAAGGAAGTGAATTTCATATTGTATTAGATTTGGAAAAAGCATTTACTCTTGAAGAAGATATGATTCTCCCTCCATGGAATGTATTAGTGGCAGATAATAATCAAGACCTTTGTCAAAGTGCTGTTTTCTCTTTGAAAGAAATTGGCATAAATGCAGAATGGGCTTTAGATGGAAAAACAGCAATAGAAATGGTCAAAAAACGTCATCAAGAAGATAATGATTATGAAATTGTACTTTTGGACTGGAAAATGCCTGATATGGATGGTTTACAAACAATGCGTGAAATTAGAAAGCAAGTAGGCGATAATATCCCTATATTGATAATATCTGCTTATGATTGGAGCGATATAGAGGAAGAAGCAATAAAAGCTGGTGCAAATGGCTTTATATCAAAACCATTGTTTAAATCTAATTTATTTTTGGGATTGAGTTCTTTTATGATGAAAGAAGATACAGAAGAATCTCAAAAAAATGAAAATAAACAAAGATTTACTGGAAAACGTATATTATTAGCAGAAGATAATGATTTAAACTGGGAAATTGCAGAAGATATTCTTTCAGAAGCGGGATTTGAATTGGAAAGAGCAGAGAATGGTCAAATTTGTGTAGAGAAATTTCAACAATCTGATGTTTGGTATTTTGATGTCATATTGATGGATATTCGTATGCCCGTTATGAGTGGTTATGATGCAGCAAAAACAATTCGTGCTATGAAAGAACGTGCTGATGTTAATTTGCCTATTATTGCTATGACAGCAGATGCATTTTCTGAAGATATACAACATTCTTTAGAATGTGGCATGAATGAACATATATCTAAGCCTATTGATGTAGATAGACTGATACAAATATTAAGAAAATATTTAAAGTAAACAATTATAGATAGGAAGGTTGTTATATGAGGGAAAAAAGAAAAATTTTAATTGTAGATGATTCTGAAATGAATCGTTTATTATTGTCAGATATGCTATCTAGTGAATTTGATATTATAGAAGCAGAAAACGGTATGGAAGCAGCGGCAATATTACATAACCAAGAGCATGAGATTTCTCTTATGCTTTTGGATATTGTTATGCCAATTATGGATGGTTTTGAAATGCTTGCTGTAATGAATAAAAATGGTTGGATAAAAAGTGTACCAGTTATTATGATTTCAGCAGAAACCGTACCATCTTATATGGATAAGGCATATGATTTGGGGGTATTAGACTATATTAGTAGACCGTTTGATGAAAGAGTAGTACAGCGTCGTGTTACCAGTACAATTATGCTTGCAGCAAAACAGAAAGAATTAGCACATATGGTAACAGAACAGCTTTATGAAAAAGAAAAAGATAATAGATTAATGATTGAAATATTATCAAATATTGTAGAATTTCGTAATGGTGAAAGTGGTTTACACGTTTTGCATATTCATACACTTACAGAATTGCTTTTGAAAAAATTGATAGAGAAAACAGATAAATATAATATTTCTAAAAAAGATATTCCTTTAATCTGTAATGCTTCAGCACTTCATGATATTGGAAAAATTGCTGTACCAGGTGAAATTTTAAATAAACCAGGAAGATTGACAAAAGAAGAATTTGAAATTATGAAAACACATTCTGCCGCAGGCGCAAAAATGTTAAGTTGTATTCCTCTTAGGGAGAATGAGCCTTTAATTCAAGTAGGATATCAAATTTGTAGATGGCACCATGAAAGATATGATGGAAAAGGCTATCCAGATGGCTTAAAAGGAGAAGAAATTCCTATTGCGGCGCAAGTAGTAGCGCTGGCTGATGTTTATGATGCTTTGACAAGCAAAAGAGTATATAAAGATGCTTTTTCTCATGAAGTTGCAGTGAATATGATTTTAAATGGAGAATGTGGTATATTTAATCCCATTTTAATGGAATGTTTAACAGAAATTTCAGAAACATTGAAAAAAGAGCTAAATGAAACATCAGTAGGAAGTCACTTTGAAAAAGATTTAATGGGTACAGTAGAACAGCAAATGATGGATATGAAAGAACTGAATGTATCTGAAAGAACAATACATTTATTAGAACATGAAAGAATGAAATATCAATTTTTTGCAAATACATCTAAAGAAATACAATTTGAATATACTACTACACCAGAAATGCTTATGCTTTCTCAATGGGGAGCGGATTATTTAAGATTGCCAGAAATGATATTAAATCCAAAGGAAAGTGCTTTTGGAAATCAAATATTTTTTAAAGATGATTTTGAACAACTTTTAAATAAACTGAAAAATACTACTCCTGAAGATTCTGTAATAAAAGAAACTTATCTTTTAAATATTAATGGTTCACAAAGATGGAGTGAAGTGATAGCAAAATCTATGTGGACAAATGAACAACCACCAAAATATGAAGGTGCGATTGGGAAAATTGTAGATATTCATGAGTATTTGGAAAAAATGAATCGTTTAGAATTAGCTATGGCGCAAGATTCTTTAACAGGTTTATTAAATCATGCAGTTGCTAAAACTAGACTCTCTGCTCTTTTATCAGCAAAAGAAAATAAAAAATATATATTGCTTTTGATTGATATTGATGACTTTAGAAAAGCAAATGACAAATATGGACATCAATCAGGAGATGAAATTTTAAAATATGTAGCAGATACCATTAAAAATAGCATTCGTAGTGCAGATATTGCAGCACGTATGGGCGGAGATGAATTTTTAATATTTATGGAATATAAAGACACTACAAAACCTCAAGTAGAAAGAATATTTAAACAATTACATGGAGAATATAGAGAATTTCCTATTCATGTCAGTATAGGAATTGCATCATCAGAAGATTGTAAACAAAGAGATTATAATACATTGTTTCAAATGGCAGACAAAGCATTATATACAGCAAAACATAAGGGAGGACATAACTATCAATATTATGATGAAACAATAGACACAATTTGGTCAACTCAAATTTCAGAACAACATAATCGTAATAATCAATAAAGTATGTTTATTAGGGGGAAATGAAATGACAGTAAAAGAGTGCTATGAAATAATAGGAGCAAATTATGAAGAAGTGGAAAGTCGCTTAAGAACAGAGGAAAGAATCAAAAAATTTTTATTGAAAGTATTGAATGACAAAAGCTACGATTTGCTGTGTGATTCTATAAAACAGAAGAATATGGAAGAGGCATTTCGAGCAGCTCACACATTAAAGGGAATTAGCCAAAATTTATCTCTTACTACATTATATCAGTCTTCTAATCTATTATCAGAAAAACTAAGAGAAAATCAAGAGTATAGTAAACAAGCGGAAGAGCTTTTTGAACAAGTAAAAAGGGATTATATTTATATTACGGAGACAATTAAAAACTTATTATAATATATAAAAAATACAGCTTATTATATAAGTTGTATTTTTTTAAGTGGCTGAAAATAGATTCGTAATTTTTTTACAAAAAATCACAGCAATATTTGACAGAAACATTGTTTTCATGTACCATTAAAATAAATTGATTTTGGTAAAAATATGATAATAATTTGACAGAAATTTTATTTTTTTAGTAAAATGATTTATAAAATAAGGTCTATATCATTCATATATCTAATATAAGAATGGAAGGGATATTATATGGAAAATAATAATCAGACAATAGTATATATGATATTAGATTGTTCTTCTTCTATGATAGGAGAACCAATAGAATCTGTTCGTCAAGCAATAAAAGAAATGATAGCAGAATGGAAAGAGGAAGAAGCAAATATTATGATTTCTGTTTTGGTATATCAAACTGTTGCAAGAGAATTATTAAAAGATATTGATTTAAAAGAATTTATATTGCCTCATTTTGTAATGGGAGGTTTAACCTGTTTGTCGAAGGCTTTTACATTGTTATCCTATAGTATAGAAAAAAATAAAGAACAAAATAAAAATAAAAAGCCTCTCGTTTTTTTGTTTACAGACGGAAATATAATGGATATGGATAAAGATATTATAAAAAATCATGATGTATTAAAAAAAGCGAATTTTGTGCTTTGTGAGGCAGGAGCAGAAACAAATACATATGATTTAAAAACAATTATAAAACAGACGATATCATTAAATACATTGACATATGGTGAATTTAAGTCGTATTTATAAAAATATAGATAAAATAGGGTAGGTGAAAATATGGAAGAAATAGAATATGCAATTACAAAAAGCGGTAAAAAAATTCCTTTTGTATATCGTTCTGACCCTCCAAGAGGAGGTATGAAACATACTTATTTTTCTCCTGACCGTTCTTATGTTGTACAATTTTTTAATGATAGTGATATAGGAGAAAGCACTGCTGTACGTCAACGCCTATATGCAATATTAGGAAAATATAATACTACATTATCTGAAGAACAAGGTGGTGCAGCAGGAAATAAAAAAGAATGGGCAGAATATTTTTCTAAAAGATTTTGCTGGCCTATTGATATTGTAGTAGAACCTGAATTTGGTATTGTATGTCCTACTTACCCGAAACGATTTTTTTTTGATAAAAGTGCTTCTGATTTACTTAATTTGAATGGAAAAGATAAAAAAAGTACATGGTATACAGAAAAATATAGAAATTATTTGAATCCGTCAGAATTAGGAAATTTAAAAGGAATATTACAAGTTTCATTTATGTTGGCGCAGTCTGTTAGAAGAATGCACCAGGCAGGGCTGGCACATTCTGACTTATCCTGTAATAATGTTTTGATAGACCCCAAAAGTGGCACTTGTATTGTTATAGATATTGATTCTCTTGTTGTACCAGATATTTTCCCGCCTATGGTAGTAGGTACAAAAGGATATATTGCGCCAGAAGTATTACAATCTCTTGTACAGCATAGAGGACAGAGAGTAGGAGCAAGTGTATATACGGATTTGTATGCATTAGCAGTATTAATATATGAATATATTTTTTGTCGTCACCCATTAAAAGGAAATAAAGTTTATGATGCTTATTCTGAAAAAAGAAATTATTTTTTGCAGATGGGAGAAAAAGCATTATTTATAGAAAATCCTAAGGACTGTTCTAACCATATTCAAAATATGCCTTTTACAATACAACATATGGGAAAACCATTGGAGAAACTTTTTTTAAGGGCATTTGTAGAAGGATTGCATTGTCCTCAAAAGAGACCAACAGCTATGGAATGGGAAAGAGGACTTTCTATTACATTAGATTTATTACAAAAATGTAGTAATACAAAATGTATTCAAAAATGGTTTGTACCAGAACAAAAACAAAATGTAAAATGTCCTTTTTGTGGTACAATACAAAAAAGAACGCCTTTTTTGCAATCGTATTGTCATATTGCACAAAAACAGGGACATTGGAAACCTTTTTCTAAAATACAGTTTTATTCAGAAAAAATGTTATATAATTGGCACTTTTTTGATAATGTATATCCTAATGAAAAAGCAGATAAAACAGAATGTGCTGTAATATTGCAAAAGAATGGTAAATGGTTTTTAAAAAATAAAAATATATTAGGTCTTTATAATGGAAAAGGGGATTTTATACCACTTGATGGTATGACAGAATTAAAAAAAGGAGATTTTTTGAAGGGGAATATGACAGAACATGATTTAATGTTTCATGTTATAGAATAAGGGAGTGTGTATATGGATATACAACAGTTATTGAATCAAAATTCAGGAGCTTTTGTGGAATTGCCAGCAGGAGAATATAAAGGAAATTTTGTAATCAATCACCCTTGCAGAGTAATAGGAAATCATACGACATTATGGTCAGAACAAGGAACAGTATTAACAATTTGCTCCAATATTGTTACAATAGAAAATTTGAGAGTGGAAACATTGAAAAAACAAGATATTGCCATTCATACGGATTATGATGATACTACATTTCAAAATGTAGAGATATCAGGTATATTAATGGAAAAAACAAAAAAGGAAATTTGGAATTTACCTAAAATATTATATTTAGGTGAAATACCTTGTGATACAGTTTGCACAATGTATTTTGATATACAAGTACCTTGTTTTTGTCGTATTGTTTCATTATTAAATGGAATAGAAATTACACCAGAAACATTACCAGCAGGACGACATAGAATGACGTTGCATATAGAAAAATTACAAAAAAATACTTGTTTATATGGTGATATATTATTTGAAACAGATAGTTTCATAAGGAGAATATATATTACTGGTGTTGTCACAGATAAAATAACTTGTTATACAGATGGAAAAGTAGTATATTCAGAAAAGGAAAATAAAATAACGAATCAAAATAAAACAAAATATGTTACACAGCCTGCTGTAACATGGGATAAAAATGCTTTGGTATTAAAAAAGGGACAAAGAATAGCATTAGGAGAATCCGAAAAACAGCAAATTAGTATTTTTATAGAAATGCAAGGTTATGATAGTGCTATGGATATTGACCCTTATGTTTTTTTATTACAAAATAATAATCAAGCAAAACAAGAAAAAGATATGATTTTTTTTGGGAATGAATATACAGAAAATCATTCTGTATTAGTAGAGGATAAAAAGGTAATTTTACAATTACAAAAAGTTCATTCAGATATACAAAGAATATCAATCGCTTATGGTATTTATGAATCTCAATATTGTTTTGGAGAGATTGAAAAAATTGTTGTAAAATTAAAAATACAGCAAAAGGATTTTATGGTATTTCCTTTGTATGATTTACAAAAAGAAACAACTGTAATTGCGATTGACTTTTATAGATATAAAGGTATATGGAAAGTAAACGCCATAGGTGCAGGATATATTGATGGTTTGAAAAAATTGTGTGAAAGTTATGGATTAGAAGTAGAAGAATAAAAAGAAAGGGGAATTGTCATGTATCAAAAATTAAAATGTAATAATAAACAAGATTATTTTAAACCCCTTTCAGAAAGAGAAAAAAATGGTGTTTATTTTTGCCGTTTTATTGGGTTTGATGAAGATTTGTTAATATGGGAAAGAACATTACAAATTGCCAGCCAACAAAATGGAAAATATATTTCAAAAAAATTACAACAACCAAATGAAAGTGCAGTAAATTCTTTTTTTGCTGTTGTAGGAAATTTTACATTTGTTATGGAAAAAAGTTTATTTCAACAAATTATAAAAAAATGGCTGGATTTTGTTCCTCAAATGATACAACAAAATATTTTAGATGCTATGTTTTATATATTGTCGGAATTATATGCAAAAGAAAATAATATTAACATATTAAAAAATACATTTGTAAAATTTATGTGCTGGTTAAAATTAGATTTTAATACAATACTTTGTCATTTAGGACAGCAAAATATTCCTAAAATACTTTATGAGGGAGATATTTCAAAATATGAAATGTATTTTTTGAGAGTAGTTTGTTTAAGTGGTTGCGATATTGCTTATATTCATTTTTATGATGAAAATTGTTATATGAAAATAGATAATACAGCAATTTGGACAGATGTATTTTATGGAAAAAGAAGGGGACAGCCTCCAAAACATTTTAAAAATATTGATTTGAAAGCATTACATCAACAACAGCAAACAATACAAAATATTGCATCTGTATCGGATATTGTGAAAACGAATGTTTGCATACAACAAGATTTTTTATCTGTGATATTTCAAACAAATAGTCAAAGAGCATTAGATAAAAACCATTATTATAATATTTTTATACAATATATAGGAATAGACAATATAGAATTATATCAAAACAGATTATATACGTTAAAAGAGGATTTAATACAAAAACAAAAATGTTTTATGATTGAGGAAGATATCAAAAACCCTAGTATAGAAGAAAGCAATTATTTAAGATTGATAAGATATGATAATAAAAATGATATGTTACAACAGTTATCAGAAAAAATAATATTACTTGGAAATGATATATTGCAAAAACTTTTAAAAAGAGCATTTTTTGAAACAATGCAAAATTATGCAGAAAATACAGAGGCTAAAATTTATAATACAGCATTGAAGTTAGTGTGCTGGTTAAATCGTTATAGTAATATATTATTTCAAAAATTTGATTATGAACAAATTCCTTTATTTTTGTATTATGGTAAAATAAACGAAAGTCAAGCATTGTTTTTAAATATGATTTCTTATTTACCAGTAGATGTTTTATATATTTGTAGTGATAAAGAATATTCTACTGTTTTTGAAAAAATAAAAAGTAATAGCGTTGTGGTGGAATTACCTCAGAGCAGTGATATACTTCCTTTCCCTAAAAAAATGATAAAAGTAAAACAGGCAACAACAGCATATCAAGCAGAAAGGGAATTAGATACATTGCTTTATACAGATACAGGATTGTACAGACAAAGACAGTTTAATTGTTCTCGTGCTGTTACATTAAAAACCGTTTTTGAAGAAATTCGTATTCTTTGGAAAGAAGAAGCGAAATATCGCCCTAATTTTGAAACAAAAAATAATATGGTAATTGTACCTAACATTTTTGCTAAAATAAATGGTGTAAAAGAAGGAAATAAAACAGAATATTGGAAAGGTATAGCAGAACTTTTTACAGAAAATACAATATTTATTAAAAATTTTCCGTATATTGCAAAAGCAACAAAGTATAATTCTGTTTCACAATTTTTGAAAAATGACAAGATATTGATAGAAAATGTAAAAAAACATTCCAGTTATTCCTATGATTTTTTAAATTTAGAAATACAAAATTATATATTGCAAAAAGCACAGGAAATGATAGAACTACATTGGATTACAGCAGAAGGCATGGATATCGAAAAAATAATACTTTATATTATACTAAATTTAGATAAAAAGACATTACAACTTATACAGCAATTTGATTTTACAAGAGAAATTCCTAAAGTGATTGTTATTTCTGTAAATGAAAGCATGGCAACATTAGAAGATGCAATTTATTTATTATTTTTAAATTTGATAGGATTTGATATTGCTGTATTTACTCCCACAGGTTATAGAAATATTGACAAATATATCAGCAGAAATGCTTTTGAAGAATATGAAATAGGAGAATATTTATTTCAAATGGAAGTACCAGAAAAATCAAAATTAGAAAAAATGGCTAGAAATATGACACAAGAAAATGGTTTATTTAATAGGCTATTTGGAAGGAGAAGGTAATCATGGCATTACAGTTTAAAAAAAATGACAATCAACAAGTATTACAAAGTATAGAAACAGAAGAGATAAAAGAATACAATATTGTGGAACAAAGACAAGAAATGACAAAACGTCTTGTTAATTCTAAAGAAATAGATGACATTGTAAGTGGTATTGATGTATATCAACCACAACAATTAGTATCATTTGGTGCAGAGGCAGCAGAAGGAATATCAAAATGTTCAGACCAGATATTAAATAGTGTAAATATGAATCAAATTAATGATTCAGGAGAACTATTAAAAACATTAGGTAAAATTATGGATAAATTTGATTTAGAAGAAATTTCAGCAGAACCGAAAAAAGGTGTATTAGGGAAGTTTTTTGGAGGAGCAAAAAAACAATTAGACCAGGTGTTATCAAAGTATCATACTATGGGTGATGAAGTAGATAAGATTTATATTAAATTGAAAGAATATGAAAATGAGATACAGTCTTCTAATCAAAAGTTGGAGCAAATGTTTCAAACAAATGTAGAATATTATCAGAGTCTTGTAAAATATATATTGGCAGGAGAACAGGGTGTAAAAGAAATTGACCAATATTTAGAGCAGATGCGAGAAGAATATGAAAAAACACAAGATGCTGTATTGCAAATGGATATTGTAGGGCTGGAACAAGCAAAAGATGTATTGGACCAAAGAGTAATGGATTTACGTATCGCTGAAAATGTTGCAATGCAGTCTGTTCCTATGATAAAAACAATGCAGTTCAGTAATTTGAATTTGATAAGAAAAATTAATTCTGCTTTTATTATTACATTACCTGTATTTAAACAGGCATTAACGCAAGCAGTACTTTTGAAAAGACAAAAAATACAAGCAGAAGCTATGGCAGCATTAGACGAAAGAACAAATGAAATGTTGCTGAAAAATGCACAAAATACTGCAAATCAATCAAAATTAACAACACAGTTAGCAACAGGTAGCTCTGTAAAAATAGAAACATTAGAAAAATCATGGCAAACCATTGTAAATGGCATTGAAGAAACACAAAAAATACAACAGGAAGCACAACAAAAACGACAGCAAGATATAGAGCGTTTAAATCAATTAAAAATAGATTTTAATACAAAAATGCATACAAATCTATAATTTATAAAAGGAGGACAATACAAAAATGAATAAAATAGGATTAACAGAACAACAAGTCCTAAAAAGTAGACAAGAACATGGTGATAATCGATTAAGTGAAGTAAAATCAGAGGGATTTTGGGAAAAACTAAAAGATAATTTTGGTGACCCTATGATTAAAATACTTTGTGTAGCATTAATAATCAATGTAGTGTTTGCATTTTTAGGACAAACAGAATGGTATGAATCAGTAGGAATTGCATTAGCCGTTATATTAGCAACATTTGTATCTACATTTTCAGAATATCGAAATGAAAATGCTTTTCAAAAGTTACAAGATGAAGCATCTAAAATCAAATGCAAAGTGTATAGAAATGGTGAAGTGGTAGAAGTTTCTATTGATGATGTTGTTGTAGGGGATTGTATTATATTGCAATCGGGCGATAAAATACCAGCAGATGGTAATTTAATTGATGGCAATATTAATGTAGACCAATCTGTATTAAATGGCGAAAGCAAAGAGGCGAAAAAGAAAGCAATACCAGAAGACTATAAAGAAGATGAAACAAAAGCAATGGACTTTTTAAATGCTTATAAAGTATTCAGAGGTACAATTGTTTGTTCTGGTAATGGTATTATGGAAGTCACAACAGTAGGCGATAAATCTGTATATGGTAAAATTGCAAGTGAATTACAAATTGATGATGACAGAGAATCTCCATTAAAAGTAAAACTTTCTAATTTAGCAGATGGTATTAGTAAATTTGGTTATATTGGTGGTGTATTGATAGCAGTTGCATTATTATTCCAGAGAATTGTTGTGCATAATAGTTTTGACATGACACAAATACTTGCTTACTGTTCTAATTGGATGACAATAGTAAATGATATTGTAGAAGCAGTTATGTTAGCAGTTATTATTATTGTTATGGCTGTTCCAGAAGGTTTACCTCTTATGATTGCGATTGTTTCAGCACAAAATATGGGCAAAATGTTAAAAGATAATGTATTAGTTAGAAAAATAAGTGGTATTGAAACAGCAGGCAGTTTAAACATTTTATTTAGTGATAAAACAGGTACCATTACAAAAGGTATATTGGAAGTTGTTACATTTATGAATGGCAAGGGATTAGAATGGAATAGTTTGGATAAAGTCACACCAAAATTAAAAGACATTCTTGCTGTTAGTATATTGGAAAATACTACTGCTGTCATTTCTCAAGAAGAAGGAAAAAGGAAAATAATAGGAGGAAATGGTACAGATAGAGCAGTATTAGGATTTTTATCTGAAAATATTCCTCAATATCATGTTAAAAAAGTGGCATCTGTTCCTTTTAACAGTGATAATAAATATTCAGCAGCACAAATCACAGGAGATTTTAACTATACACTTTTAAAAGGCGCACCAGAAAAAATCATTTCAAAATGTAGCTGGTATTTTGATGAAAATGGAGAAAAACAAAAATTAAATCCAGATATTGTAAATACAAAAATAAATGAATTAGCAATTCGTGCCATTAGAGTGTTGGGACTTGCAGTTTCTGAAAAAGGTATTGAAAATGATGTATTGCCAGAGGACGATTATATATTAGTGGGTATATTAGGTATACGTGATGATGTCCGTCCAGAATCGATTGAGGCAATACAAGAAGTGCATAATGCAGGTGTGCAGGTTGTTATGATTACAGGTGATAGGAAAGATACTGCTGTTGCAATAGCAAAAGAAGCGGGACTTTTAACATCTGATACAGATGTTGTTTTAACAAGTGATGAATTATTTGCACTTTCTGATGACGAACTAAAATCAAAACTCAAAGATTTAAGAGTTGTTGCAAGAGCATTACCTAGCGATAAAAGTCGCTTAGTTAGATTAGCACAGGAATTAAATTTAGTTGTTGGTATGACAGGCGATGGCGTCAATGATTCTCCAGCACTCAAAAAGGCAGATGTTGGTTTTGCTATGGGTGGTGGTACAGAAGTAGCAAAAGAAGCAAGTGATATTGTAATATTAGATGATAATTTTACATCAATAGACAAGGCAATACTGTATGGTAGAACGATATTTAATAGTATTAGAAAATTTATTATATTCCAGTTAACAATCAATGTTGCAGCAGTATTGGTATCATTTATGTCACCACTTTTGGGCATGGAAAATCCATTGTCTATTACACAAATATTATGGGTAAATTTAGTTATGGATACATTAGCAGCACTTGCATTTGGTGGAGAGCCAGCATTAAAACGCTATATGAAAGAACAACCTAAACGCAGAGATGAAAATATTGTTAGCAAATATATGTGGAGTGAAATTATTGTAGGAAGTTTGTGGATATTTTTATTAAGTATGGGTATGTTGGTATTACATGAAGCAGATGCCTTTTTCAGAGATGACCCAGCAAATAAATATATGTTGACAGGTTATTTTGCATTCTTTATATTTGCATCCGTGTTTAATGCGTTTAATGCCAGAACAGAACAAATGAATCTTTTTGATAATATTGGCGGAAACAACGGATTTTTAAAAATATTACTTTTAATTGTAGTAGTACAAATTAGTATGACTTATTTCGGCGGAGATATATTGCGTTGTTATGGTTTAACAGCACGAGAATGGCTTTTTGTAGTGATATTAGCTTTCACAATTATACCAGTAGATTTGGTGAGAAAGCTTATATATAGGGGCAAAAACTAATATTATAATAATGAAAAAGGAGAGATGATTTATGCCGATTAGTTTAAAAAAAGGACAAAAAGTAGATTTGACAAAAACAAACCCTGGATTAACAAAAATATGTATTGGTTTAGGTTGGGATGTAAACAAATATGATGGTGGCAGTGCATTTGATTTGGATACAGCAGCATTTTTGTTAGGTGAAAATGGAAAAGTAAGAGAGCAAGGAGATTTTGTATTTTATAGTAATTTAAGTCATGCTAGTGGTGCTGTGGTTCATCAAGGTGACAATTTAACAGGAGAAGGAGAAGGCGATGATGAACAAATTATTGTTGACCTTTCGAAAGTACCTGTTGATGTTACAAGAATTGCTTTTACAGCAACAATATATGATGCAGAAGAAAGAAAACAAAACTTTGGACAAGTTTCTAATGCTTATATTAGAGTAGTGGATACAGCAAATAATAATGAATTGATTCGTTATGATTTGGGAGAAGATTTTTCTATTGAAACAGCAGTAGTAGTAGGAGAATTGTATAGAAATGGTTCAGAATGGAAATTCAATGCAGTAGGTAGTGGATTCCAAGGTGGTTTAACAGCACTTTGCGGAAATTATGGTATTGATGTAGCATAATTACTATATAAAAATATAGTATAATGTTAAAGAGGGGATATTATGAAATATGAAATTTTATATCAAGGCGCTTTTCCTATTGTAAAATATCAATTAGAAAAAGGAGAACGTATTAAAGCGGAATCTGACGCAATGGTTGCTATGTCTGCAACCATTGATGTAACAGGTGGCGTAGAAGGTGGCATTAAAAAGGGTATTACTCGTATGCTTTCTGGTGAAAAGTTCTTTTTTCAATATCTTACAGCTAGCAGAGGAAATGGAGAAGTTTTATTTGCTCACGCGTTACCAGGTGATATTATTCCAATAGAATTAAATGGCAATGGATTAGTAATACAAAAAGATGGTTTTTTGGCGTCTACGGAAGATATTGAAATTGATACAAAGGTACAAAATTTAATGAAAGGTCTTTTTTCAAAAGAAGGATTTTTTATATTAAAAGCAAGAGGAAACGGAACATTATTTTTAAGCTGTTATGGTGCAATTCATACAATCGTATTAAATGTAGGAGAAGAAATCATTATTGATAATGGTCATTTAGTAGCGTGGACAGAAGAGACTGATTACACTATTGAAAAAGCATCAAACGGTTGGATAAATAGTATTACCTCTGGAGAGGGACTTGTTTGCCGTTTTAAGGGTCCAGGAAAAATATGGATACAAACAAGAAATCCAGGTAGTTTTTCTGGTTGGATTTCTTCTCTTGGTTTTTCAAAAGGGTGAGTGTATTTTTGTAGTAAAGGAGATGTTAAAATGTCAGTAAATTTACAAAAAGGACAAAAAGTAGATTTAACAAAAGGGAATGCTGGATTAAAAAGATTGATTGTAGGCTTAGGTTGGGACGAGGCAGAAAAAAAAGTAGGCTTTTTTGGCAGAAAAAAAGGAGCAGATATTGATTGTGATGCTTCTGCTTTAGTTTGCGGTGTAGGCGGAAAGCTGTTGGATAAAGATGACATTGTATACTTTGGGAATTTAAAACATAGAACAGGCGCAATTACACATTTAGGAGATAATTTAACAGGTGAAGGCGAAGGCGACGACGAACAGCTAATTGTAGAATTGAATGCTATACCAGAGAGTTATGAAAAAATTATATTTGTTGTTAATATTTATAAAGCGTTTGAAAGAAATCAACATTTTGGCATGATTAAAAATGCTTTTATCAGAATTGTAGATGCAGATACAAAACAGGAACTTTGTAAATATAATCTTTCTGAAAATTATAACAATATGACAGCAATGATATTTGGTGAAGTATATCGTTATAAAGGAGAATGGAAATTCAATGCCATTGGACAACCTACACAAGATAAAGGACTTGGAGAATTAGCAGCACGATTTTTATAATATATATTGTTAGGAGGAAAATAGTATGGGAATTAATCTTTCAAAAGGTCAGAGGGTAAATTTAGAAAAATCTATGACATTAGCATTAGTTGGTTTAGGTTGGGATACAAACCAATATGATGGTGGTTATGATTTTGACTTAGATGCAGCAGCATTTTTATTAGGAGAAAATGGAAAAGTTTTAAAAGATGAAGATTTTGTATTTTACAATAATTTAGATGGTAGAAATGGTGCAGTTGTGCATACAGGGGATAATTTAACAGGCGAAGGCGAAGGCGACGATGAAGTAATATTGATTGATTTCACAAAAGTACCTGATGAAATTAAAAAAATTGCTATCACTGTTACGATACATGAGGCTGTGCAAAGAGGTCAAAATTTTGGACAGGTTTCTAATGCATATGTACGTGTTGCAAGACGTTCTAACAAAGATGATATGACAGGTATAGAAGAACTGAAATATGATTTAATGGAGGAATTTTCTATTGAAACAGCTATTGTTGTCTGCGAAATATATAGACACGGAAATGATTGGAAATTTAATGCTGTAGGTAGTGGTTATCAAGGTGGATTGGAAGCACTTTGCAGAAGTTTTGGCATAAATGTATAATATAAAATTGACACAATAGACAATACAAGATGTTCTCTTTTGGGAACAGCTCAGTTTGTCCGTAAAGTTGTTTTGCATGATTTTTCTTTTTATCATTTTTATTGAGAGGTGACAAAATGACAAAATGACATAAGCCTTATCTGTATTTTTTTCAACATATATTTTATATAGCTTTTATAGTTAATATTTTGTAGATTTTTAAAAAATGCATCAACTTATAAAAAAATTGTCATTTTGTCACTAATAGCTTAAAAACATTGATTTTACGGCATTTATGAGGTGACATTTTTAAAAAAATTTTGTCACCTTTTTTGTCACCTATATTAACTTAATCTGTTAAAGAATATTGTTGTAAGTAAGGAGGAGAATATTGAATCAGAGTATGAAAATTTGTCTGGAATATCAGACGTGGAATAGGAATGCACCAAAATCATTATTACAATATGCAGTAGGCGCACTACTCTATGCTCCAGCAGACCATGAAGGTATGATTGATGTGATTTATCATAATCGTATTCCCTATTTGAATAGTGTTGCTTTTTGTTTAGAGGATACCATACAAGATAATTATTTAAAACAAGCAGAAAATAAATTAATAGAACATATGACATTACTTCATGATGCAATGAAAAAGGGTATATTACAGCAAAAAAAATTACCTTTAATTTTTATACGTATTCGTACACCAGAACAAATGATAGATATATTTAGGCGTTTGAAAAAATGTCAAAAAATATTGACAGGTTTTATATTACCTAAATTTGACAGCAAAAATAAAGAAGAATATAAAAAAGCGGTTCTTTTGATGAATAAAGAATCAGAAGCAATTAAATATGTTATGCCTACATTAGAAACAGATACGATATTAAAAAAAGAAACAAGACAATCAGAATTAGAAGGTATTAAAAACACATTAGACAGTATAAAAAAATATGTTTTAAATGTAAGAGTAGGAGGAAACGATTTTTGTAATATATATGGTTTGAGAAGAAATCAAAATCAAAGTATATATGATATTCTGACTATGCAAGATGTTTTATCTGATATTTTGTCTGTATTTTTAGAAGATTATGTTGTTTCAGGTGTGGTTTGGGAATATTTTGCGGGAGAATCAGACAAAACAGAACAATGGAAAATAGGATTGCAAAAAGAATTGGAAAAAGATAAATTAAATGGTTTTATAGGAAAAACAGCAATACACCCTTCTCAACTATCTGTAATACATAAAGCATATGCAGTAGATTCGGGGGATTATGAAGATGCTAAGGCAATATTGAATTGGAAACAAACAACAAGAGCAGTAGCAAAAAGTGTAAAATATGCTCGTATGAATGAAAGTAAAGTACACCAAAAATGGGCAGAAAAAATAATGGCATTGTATTATATTTATGGTATAAAGGAAGAAAATTATGAAATTTGAATATGAATTTGAAAAACAAAAAAATAATATGATTGGTATTGCACAAAGAGAAAATAATCATAAAAGAAATTACCTTTTTGTAAATCGTTTTCAAGCAAAGCACATTCCTGTATCTCCAAGTAAGGCATTGAAATTATTTCAAAAATTAGGGGAAAAGGTATATTGTGATTATAAAAATAAAAAAACAACAATGATAGGTTTTGCAGAAACTGCAACTGCAATAGCAAGTACTGTTGCAATTCATTCTCCAGATGATGTCTATTACATACATACTTCAAGAGAAATTTTACCTTCAAAACATAGTGTGGTAGAGTTTAAAGAAGAACATAGTCATGCTACACAGCAGATTTTATATTGTAAAAAAGTAGAAGAAATGCTTTTTCAAGCAGAAAAAATACTTTTTATAGAAGATGAAATTACAACAGGAAAAACAATATTGAATTTTATAGAGGCATTACAAAAAAAAGGAATTTATGCAGATTTTGGTGCGTGTTCTATTGTAAATAGTATGGATAAGCAACATAGAGATGTTTTCCATGAAAAAAATATTTCGCTTTATGCACTTTTAAATTGGAATGAGAGTATTTCCGATAAATTGTTTTTGGATAATACGATTGTAAATGAAAAAATGAAAAGGGAATTGCCTAGTTCTGTTCATTATATGACATTATATACAACAGTAAACCCTCGTTTGGGTTGTTCTGCAAAGGAATATCAAATGTGTTGTATGCATTTAGCAGAGCAAATTTATAATATAGTATGCTCTAATACTATAAAAAGTATATTGATATTAGGTACAGAAGAATGTATGTATCCAGCAATACTTACTGGAGAATATATAGAGAAAAAAGGAATATGCAAAACAGTAAAAACACATTCTACAACAAGAAGTCCTATTGTGCCAAGAGTACAACAACAGTATCCTATTTTTAATAGAATCAGTTTTGAAAGTTTATATGAAAAGGGTAGAAAAACATATCTTTATAATTTAGAAAAATATGATATTGTGATAATTGTGACAGATGCACAAAATTATAATAAAACAGGTGAGCAACAACTTTTACAGTCATTAAAGTCATATGGGAATGAAACAGTAACTATTATAAATTGGAGGTATCAATGAAAACATCTTATAAAAAACAAGATGTAATAGTGCTTTTAAAAGATGTTACATCAAAAATGACACCTTTGTCTACGGAAGAAAGAGAAAAAAGAATACAGCAAGGAATTCATTATAGTGAAATGCTTCCTTTAGAATATTCTCCTAGTAAAGAATATATGACATTATATTATCAAGCATTGCATCATCATAGTAAAACAACAGCACAAGCTATTATGTGTCTTGGGGATAAAATACTATCTAAAAAAGGAAATGATATTGTTTTAGTTTCTTTAGCAAGAGCAGGCACACCAATAGGAATATTGCTGAAAAGATATTTTGAAAAACAATATCATATTGTTGTACCTCATTATACAATATCTATTATAAGGGGAAGAGGTATTGATAAAAATGCAATGCAATACATATTAAAAAAACATCATGCAAAAACAATACAATTTGTAGATGGTTGGATAGGCAAAGGAGCAATTATAAGAGAACTGCAAAAAGAAGTACTACAATATAAATATGTGAGTGGAGAATTGGCTGTATTGGCGGACCCAGCACATATGACATCATTATATGGTACAACAGAAGATTTTTTAATACCAAGTGCTTGTTTAAATGCTGTTGTTTCAGGGCTTTTTAGTAGAACAATATATAATAAAAATGTAATAGGGGAAAATGATTTTCATGGTGCTGTATATTATAAGGAATTAGAAAAACAAGACATTTCTTATCATTTTATTGAAGAAATTGAAAAGCATTTTGATGAAAAATATATCATAGAACAAAAAACTACTGATATAGAAGTAAATTGTAAAGAGGCAGAAGAAATTGCAGAAAAATTTCATATAAAAGATATCAATTTTATAAAGCCAGGAATTGGAGAAACAACACGTGTACTTCTTCGCAGAGTGCCATGGAAAATACTAGTAAAGGATAAAACAGAAAAAATATATATAGGGCATATTTTGGAATTGGCAAAAGAAAAGGGAATTACTGTGGAGGAATATCCTCTAAAATATTATAGGGCTTGCGGATTGATTAAAAATTTGAATGCTGATATATAAATAAGGAGAAATAATTATGATTGTATTTGCTTCAGATTTGGATAATACGTTAATATTTTCATATAAAAAGAAAAATCAATGTCAACAAAAAGTGATTTGTGTAGAAAAAAAAGAAGAAAAAGAACTTTCTTATATGACACAAATAGCATACAATACACTGAAAAAATTAGGCAAAAAAATTGTATTTGTACCTGTGACAACACGTTCCATAGAACAATATCAAAGAATACAGTTTTTTGATAAAATAGAATATGCCTTAACAACAAATGGGGGAATATTATTGCGAAATGGTCATATTGATAAAATATGGCTGGAAGAAACAAAAAAATTAATAGCATCATCAGAAAAAGAATTACAAAAGTCAATTTATTTACTACAAGAAGACAACAACATTTGTTTTGAAATTAGAATAGTAGATGATATATTTGTATATACAAAGTCTTTACAGCCTCAAAAAACAGCAAATGATATAATGCAAAAATTAGACTTGAATCAGGTTTTTGTAGATACGAATGGAGAAAAAATATATATTTTTCCTAAAATATTAAACAAGGGATTTGCATTGAAAAGATTGCAAAATTTATTGCATTGTAAAAAAATTTTTTCTGCTGGAGATAGTCATTTTGATATATCTATGTTGCAACAATCAGATGTTGCTTTTTGGTCAGGAGAACAGAATATTGTTATGAAAAAAGGTGTTTGTCATCATTGGCAACAAAATGTAGTGGAATTTGGAGAAAATGTTGTTTTAGAAATAGAAAAATACATAAATATATAGATTGTATTTAGTAGAAAAAATATTTTCCACTAAATACAATCATCAAGAAGTTAAAATGATATTGTTATGTTTCATTATCATCTGGTATGATATCAATATTGACATCAATATTATATTCGTTTGTAGCAGATACAGAATCATCTATTGTACTAGTTACAGTGAATTGTCCTGATACAACAGTTAAATTGCAATCAATAGGTAACATAAATATCAATTCAAATTCTGCATACCAATATTCTGATACTAATTGACAAGCAGATTCAGATGTTGCTTGTGCACAGTACTGTTCATTTTCTCTTTCACTATAAGGTACTGTAACAGAAAGTGTATCAATTTTAATTTTTTCTAATTCATTTTTTGCCATTTCTTCTGTTGGATAAGGAGGCGTTGTTTTAAAATGAACTAGTATGCAAAGAGAGTGAGGATTAGAGCGCTGTTCATCTATTAAAATACAATTTATTTTTGTATTTTCTATTTCTTTTAATATAGGTAATCTATCTGTTTCAAATATATATGGTTTTTTTGATTTTAAAATAATTTCAGCGGTATAAGCGGTATCTGCTTCAAATACTTCTGCAATATCCTCTCCATTTTTCCAACATAACGATTCTAAAGTATATTCTTGTTCATTTTCTAATGAAATCGTATTTAAAATTTGTTTTCCTATAATGGGTGTTTCTAAATCAGATATGAAAATATCTTCAATTATTTGTGCAGCAGAATATGTTATTGCTATTTCTGATACAGAGGAACAATATCCATTTTGTATTGCAATTGCTTTGATATTGATTGTTGTTTGTTCCGTTTGTTCTGGTGGTAATAGTATAATAGGAGAAATATATTCTGTACTTTCCGTAGTTGGGTCACTATTATCCAATGTATAGTAATAATTTGTATTGTCCTGCATATTTTCTATTGTCAATATAACATCATCTGCACCATATTCAGGCGATGTATTGCTCAAAGATAATATAGGACAACATACGATTTTTTGTAATCTTTTTGATTCAAATTCTTGTAATGCTTTTTGTAATGTATCATATTCTTTTTGTATTTGATGTTGTGTAATAGACTGTTCTGATAATAATTGTTCTGAAAGCAATATTGTATTTTCAAATAAATGAAAATCTGTTTCATTTATATAGTATTGATGAAAGTTAATTTCATCTCCTGTATCACTTATGCTTGTGTTTTGTAGCATTTCATGACACTGCTGAATTAAATGTAAAAGAGGTTGTTTATTTACTGTATTTTTGATTTTATAATCAATTTGAAGTAAATCAGTATATGCGAATATATCATTGCTATATATTTTAATAGGCTGATTATGATATTTTGATGTTAATATTGTATTACAATCAGGTATCATTTTAATATGATAATTATTAAAGTTACTAATATCATTTACTGTTTGTGTAATGTTATTTTGATATTGCAAAAGCAATGAAATATCAGAAAATGAAAGCGTATCTCCTTCTTTATAATGTAAATGAGAAGGCTGTGAAATCACTTCAATATTTTGTAATATTGCTTGTTCTATTACAGCATTTTCTGCCATAATGGTATTGGTATCAAAAACAATAATATTTTCAGCGATACCATAATTTGTAATAGTACTACCTGAGCATTTTGAAAATGATATCAATTCTTTTAATTGAGCATCATTTTGTATAGTAATGTTGCAATGTGCATTTTGAGAAAGTGTAATATTATCTACTGTAACAAAAGATGGTATGATAATATTAGCACTTGCATATTCCTCTAAATGAATGAAAGCAACATTTCCTTTTTCTTTTGTAGTTAATGTATCAACAGTACCTTTTATTGTAATATGAGATTCTGAATTAGGTATCAATAGTAGTGTATTAATTTTTGTATTACTATTCACTATTATATTAGAAAAAATTTCAGCAGTATCTGTAACAACAGTGTTATCATCAATATTTACATCATCATAACATTTTAAATTTGTTATTTCTGTATTTCCATATATTTCTATTTTTGATTTTGAAATAAGTGTTTTTATAGCATTATTTTCTGATGTGATTGTAACAGGCACAAAAGTAGTCATATGATTTATATTTGTAGTACCTTTTAAAAATAATGTATTTGTATCATATTGATTATCAGATATTATTTCTACTGTTTTAGTAAATACAATATCTGTCAAATTTATAGGGGTATCTTCTAATTTTATTTTGACTGCTTGATTAATTGTTTTTCCATAAAATTCAGAAACATTATATTTTGTAATTGTAATAACATTTTGAGATGTTTGACTATGTTTATCTTTTGATGTATTTGTATTATCTTTTTCACTTTTTTCATAATTTGATTTGAAATCTGATTTTTCTTTAGAAGGAATATTTATAACAATATTATTATAATATATTTGATTTATATTTTGATTTATGTTTTGATTTTCATTTGTATTGATGATTGCATTGGCACTACTTTCTATTCTATTAAGCATAGAAATTGTTTCTGCTCTTGTCATATTTCTGTTTGCACCAAAACTACCATCTTCATATCCACATAAAAAATTTTGATTTAACATAGCATATACTGCATTTTTCGACCATTCTGGAATATCATTATCGTCTATTGGTACAATAACATTTGAATGAGTAGGAATGTGTAATATATTATTAATTATAACAGCAGCTTGCGCTCTTGTAAGCATTTCATTGGGACGAAATGTATTATCTTCGAAGCCAAATACAATATGATTACTAACAGCTTTAGAAATATCATTATAAAACCAATCATTTTTAGAAACATCTTCAAAATAAATAGTACTATTTTGTTCTGATGGCATCATAGTATTGATTAGGTGGACAAATTCTGCTCTTGTAATAGCATTATCAGGACGAAATGTGTTGTCTTCATATCCACTGATTTTTTCAGCATTTTGCCATGATGTAATTGTTTTTTCTGCCCAATGTCCAGAAATATCATTTGAAGTGAAAGAATATGCTGATGTGAAATGATGTGATAATATCAATACTAAAATGAGTAATGTTTTTGCTAATTTCTTTTTCATAAAAATCCCCTTTTACTACTATATTATGTGAATATAATGATATATAAAAAAATATAAAATTTATATATATCATTATTATAAATATACATACAATACCATATATAATATACAAAGTCTATAAAAATAATATAAATAATTTTAACTATTTATTATATATTTCACAATTTTATTATGAGAATGTTTGTTCATATATAATAGGAATTGGTATCTATATTTTTGAAAATGTTTAGATAAGTGACATAAATGGCAATAATTTAAATGTAATTTTTTCAAATAGATAGGGTTTTTATAATAAGCGTATTGCTTAGTATATAAGTAATTTTAATAATATAATGAATAAAAAAGGACAAATATATCACAAATTTGATAAAAATGATAGCATTATACCATAAAAATATTAAATTATTTTATTTAGTAAAATATTGTAGATATATCATGAAAGTAGTATTGTGATTATCTCTGTTCATATGAGATGTTTTGCTATTAAAAAAATAAAATTTGTTATGAAATATGCCTCTGCCATTCTTTTTCAAAAGGCGTGAAAAAGAATGTATTAATTGAGATACCTTTTTTATTTATAATGAAATCACAAAGAGAACGTTACCATTAAATTTTTTTTATAAGGGGGAAACAAATTATGAGTAAAGATTGGCTTGGATTAACTGGAAAAACTGTTATTGTAACAGGAGGAGCATCTGGTATTGGAAAAGCAGTGTCACAAGAATTTTTGAACGAAGGCGCAAATGTTGTTGTATGCGATATGAACCCAGAAACACCTACATTTGAAACAAATGCAGAAAGCGGAAAATTATTATATGTTGTAACAAATGTAACAAGCATGGAAAGCGTGCAAACAATGGTAGATAAAGCAGTAGAAACATTTGGTGGTATTGACATTCTTGTAAACAATGCAGGTATTAACATTCCAAGACTTTTGGTAGACCCAAAAGACCCAAAAGGACAATTTGAGTTAGACGAAGCTGTTTGGGACAAAGTAGTCAATGTAAACTTTAAGGGTGTATTTTTCTGCGCACAAGCAGCAGCAAGAGAAATGGTAAAAAAAGGAGAAGGCGTTATTGTCAATATGTCTAGTGAAAGCGGATTAGAAGGCTCTGAAGGACAAAGTGTTTATGCAGCAACAAAAAATGCTGTCAATTCTTTAACACGTTCTTGGGCAAAAGAATTAGGCAAACTGGGTGTAAGAGTAGTGGGGGTAGCACCTGGTATATTAGAAGCAACAGGATTGCGTACAATACAATATGAAACCGCATTAGCTTATACAAGAGGAATTAGTGTAGATGAACTGCGTGCTGGATATAGCAAAACTTCTACAACTCCTTTGGGCAGAAGTGGAAAATTAACAGAAGTTGCAGATTTAGTTTGTTATGTAGCAAGCAAAAGAGCAAGTTATGTACATGGTGTTACATTTAATGTGGCTGGTGGAAAAACAAGAGGTTGATTGACTGCTTTTAGCCGTATGAGCGTGTATGACATAATGAAAAATACTATAAAAATTTTTCAGAGGAGGCTAAAAACAGTATGAATAATTATTTCGCAGAGGATAGAAAATTTTTGATTATAAAGCTGTTACAGCACAATCATAATATTCCGCTTGCCGAATTAGCACAAAAACTCAATGTCAGTACACGAACAATACGAAATGATATTAAAGTATTAAATGATATATTAGAAGATAGCGCTTTTATTGAAATAGAACAAGGTGAATGTTGTTTTTATATTACAGACCATTATGAATTAGAGGAAAGAAAGATTTCTTTAGAAAAAATGCAAAGAGATTTTGATTCTCCTCAAAAAAGAGTAGCTTATATTATAAAAACACTTATGACAAATGATAAGCCGTATTCTATGGAAGAATTAGCTTATGATATGAATTTAGGAAGAACAACACTTTACAATGAAATTAAGAAATTAAATGAAGTTTTGAAAAATTATGGTCTTTCTATTGAGGGAACACAAAACGCTGGTATACAACTAAAGGGAGAAGAATTACAGCTCAGACTTTTTATACTGGAGCATATTTATGATATGATATATGAGGAGGAAGCAATACAGGAAAATATACAAAATTGTATTGAGACATTATTTGAGCAGTACAGATTAGAAAGTACAACGGAAAAGAACTTTTTTCATTATGTTGTGATGTCAGTGGATAGAATACAAAGTGGTCATAGCTTAAAATATATGGACGAAAAATTTTATGTATTACAAAAAAGTAATGCATGGGATATTATTCAAACGGTAGCAAATGAGTTACGACCACTTTTAAATAAAGAAATTAGCATAGAAGAAAAATTGTTTATGACAATTCCTCTTGCAGGTATGAGGACGCCAACAGATTTAGAAAATATTTCTAAAATGGAATTGAAACAAAACATTGATGAAGTGGTAGAAGAAATCATTGCAAGTATAGGATATGAATTAAATTTATATTTAAAAAAGGATAATTTGCAAAAAGATTTTTATTATCATATTTCTTTTATGGTGAATAGGCTTCAATTTGGATATGTACTAAAAAATCCCTTAGCAGAAGAAATTACAAAAAAATATCCTCTTGCTTATAAAATGGCAAAAATTGCAGCAAAAGTAGTAGAGGAAAAATATCATGTAACAGTGCCAGAAGATGAAGTAGGATATATTACAGCTTATTTTGGAGCATATATATTGGAATATAGTATTGTACAGCAAAAAACCTATAAAATTGCTTTAATATGCAGTACAGGCAGAGGTACAGCAAGACTAATTGCATCTCAACTCAAAAAATTATTAGACCATAATGCAGAAATGGATTTATATTCTGAAAAACAAGTATCAGCGGAATTATTAAATGATTATGACATTGTATTTTCTACGGTGACATTACCATTTGAATCAAAAAAGCAAATTATAAGAATAAAAGATATTTTTGATGAAAAGGAATTGTTGCTTCACATACAAAAGGTAAAATATCTTGAAAAAGTTGATTTTTTAGGAGAAGAAACAAGTGGGGTATCATTGATTGCAGCATTGTTGGAAGAAGATACATTTTTCTTGTTAGATGAAAAAAAGGGCTATTTAGAAAATACAAAAGTGATGATAGAAAAGTTAACAGAAAAGGGATTTGTAGACGAACAGTTTTGGGAAAGAATATCAGAAAGAGAAAAAAATTCTACAATGGTATTTGGACATAATGTTGCATTTCCTCATACTGTAAACAAGCAAAGAGAAGGAAAATTAGTATTTGCATTAGGAGTAAGTACTAAAAAATTAAAAAGTGAATGTGGGGAGAACGTACAACTGATATTTCTGCTTGCTTTGCCCAAAAATAAAGAACTGGATGATTCGGTGTTAGTTAGAATTTATGATGAAATGATATCTATAGCACAGAATGAGCAATATATAGCAGAAATTACAAAAGCAGAAAATTATAAGCAGTTAGTAAGATGTTTTATAAAATTAGGTATTGGAAATTTATTATAACAGTATAGAAAGGAGCTTTGCCATGAACTTTTGGTTAATTGTCGTACTGCTGGGAGGCGGCTATTTATTACAATGTGTATTTGGATTAATGCAAATGAAAGATTTTTCAAAAACATTTCGCCCTTTAAGACAAATGGGCAGAGTGGCAATAGGTCGAACAAACGGAGGACTGAGAGCAGGCGCAATTGTCATGTTTGCTATTGATGAAAATGGTATCATATTAAAAGGCAAAAGAATGATGGGCGTAACCGTTCTGGCAAAGTTTAAAGATTTTAATGGTTTTGAAGGAAAGAATGTAGGGGAATTGACACAAACCGATGTAGAAAAACTGCCAAAACCTTTACGTAAGGCAATATTAGATGCTGCAATGAACTACAATATTATTATGAGCGGCGGTGAGATTCCTCCAAGACTTAGTTTGTTCCAAAAAATAGAACAAAAACTTTCTCCTAAAAAACCAGCAGTAATGTCAAAAACAGAATGAAAATGATAAAAAAGGAGTGTAAAGTTTATGGATTATGTAATTAAGTTTGCAGAAGGTTTTATGAATTTATTTAATACAGGTGCCTCTACATTTATTGGATGGATGAGTGGCATTGTACCAGTAGTATTAATGCTTTTAATTGCCATGAATACATTGATTAACTTAATTGGTGAAGAAAGAATAAACAAATTGGCAAAAGCATCTACAAAAAATCCTTTGTTACGTTATATGATATTACCATATTTAGGCGCATTTATGTTAGGTAATCCAACAGCATTGTCATTAGGACGTTTTATGCCAGAAAGATTAAAACCAAGCTACTATGCTTCAGCTAGTTATTTCTGTCATACATCAAGTGGTGTATTCCCACACATCAATCCTGGTGAAGTATTTATATTCTTAGGAATTGCAGAAGGTATTTCTACATTAGGACTTAGCACAATGCCTTTGGCAATGAGATATATGTTTGTTGGTTTAGTTATGAACTTTGTAAGTGGTTGGGCAACAGATTTTACAACAAAATTTGTTATGAAACAACAAGGTATTGAATTAAGCAATGAATTGAAAATGTGATAGTAAATAATTGATAATTTTGAAGGGGGATAATTCCATATGGCTGAATATAATGCAATTAAAATCGTAAAGGGTAGTGGCGGATTTGGTGGTCCATTAGTAGTAAAACCAGAAGAAGGCAAAGATAAATTAGTATATATTACAGGTGGCGGTGCAAAACCTGATATTGTAGATAAAATTGTGAAATTAACAGGTTGTGAAGCAGTAAATGGTTTTAAAACATCTGTACCTGAAAAAGAAATTTTCTTAGTTATTATTGACTGTGGTGGTACACTTCGTTGTGGTATTTATCCACAAAAAAGAATACCAACAATCAATGTTATGCCAGTTGGTAAAAGTGGTCCTTTAGCAAAACATATTACAGAAGATATTTATGTTTCAGCAGTTGGTGTAAATCAGATTAGTGATGCAAATGGAGAACCTGTTAATGCAGCAGCACCAGGCTCTACAGTATTGGGTAGTGTTTCTGAAAGCAAAACAGTAGAATCTACACCTGCATCAACAGAAGAAAAGAAAGATGAACGTCAATTCAAATATAGTGCAGATAAAAAAGTATCTCAAACAATGGCAGAAGGCAATAAAGGCGGTATTGTTACAAAAATTGGTATGGCTGCTGGTAAAGTAATCAATACATTTAACCAAGCTGCAAGAGATGCTGTACAAACAATGATTACATCAATCATTCCTTTCATGGGATTCGTATCATTGCTCATTGGTTTGATACAAGGTTCTGGTTTTGGTGATTGGTTTGCAAAATTGTTGATTCCTTTGGCTGGTACAGGTATCGGACTTGTTATATTAGGTTTTATTTGTTCTATACCATTCCTTTCTGTATTGCTTGGACCAGGTGCAGTTATGGCACAGGTAATTGGTACATTGATTGGTGTAGAAATTGGTAAAGGAAATATTAATCCAAATTTAGCATTACCTGCATTATTTGCTATCAATACACAATGTGCTTGTGACTTCGTTCCAGTTGGACTTGGTTTAGCAGAAGCAGAGCCAGAAACAGTAGAAGTTGGTGTTCCAGCGGTATTATATTCCAGATTTTTAACAGGTGTTCCTCGTGTATTGGTTGGATGGCTTGCAAGTGTTGGCATGTACGTATAAAATAGAAGTATAAAAAATATTTAAGGAGGAATTGATATGGCAGTAATTTATGACAACAAAGTGAAAGGTATGGGAGATTGTGTAGCAGAATTTGAAGATTCAGGTATGTTCATATTATTTGGTGATAATGCACCTGATACATTGAAAGATTATTGTTACAGCATTGATGTAAATCCTATTGCAGAGGAAATTAAAGCAGGACAAAAAGCAGTAATTGATGGTAAAGAATACAACATTACAGCAGTTGGAAATGTTGTAATGAAAAACCTTGGAAATTTGGGTCATGTAACATTTTCATTTACAGGAGAAACAGAGGCAGAATTGCCAGGTACAATTTATTTAGAAGAAGCAAAAGTTCCTAAATTGGATATTGGAAGTACAATACAAATTGTTGCATAATGAATGATAAACACTTATAAATATTACTGAAATAAAAAGGTATGTTATAAGCAAGCACATAGTAATATCCCAATCTTTAAAACAGGTGTCAGATAAATAGTTTTGACACCTGTTTTTTTGCTATATTAATGCTATACTAAATTGATAATCATTTTTTGAAAGTATTATCAATAAAAATATTATAATAACAAAAAAAAGAACATCTTAATAAGATGTTCTTTTTAACGGAGAAGGAGGGATTTGAACCCTCGCGCCGCGCAAACGACCTATACCCTTAGCAGGGGCACCTCTTCAGCCACTTGAGTACTTCTCCAGAAGTTTTGACCTACTGTAAGCAATACTATATCATAAAAAGTAATGCTTGTCAAATACTTTTTTTATAATTTTTAAAATAAAAATACATTTTTATATATTTTGGGCAATGCTTTATAAAAATATAACAATAATAGAATAAAAAAATTGGTAGTATGTAAAGTTACAAAATTTTACTTGTAGTGATATATAAAAAATGTTAAACTAAATAAAAGGTAATTTTTTCTGTAAGGAGAATGGTCATGGATTTTAATATGGGACAAAAAGTAAAACAACTGCGTAAATTAAAAGGATTAAGCATATTACAGTTATCAGAAATTTCGGGTGTCAGTACAGGTTTAATCAGTCAGATTGAAAGAGATTTAGTTGTACCAACAGTTGTCAGCATATGGCGCATTGCGAAAGCATTAGATACCAATATTGGATTCTTTTTTGAAGATATAGAAAAAAAAACCGATGTTGTTATAAAAAAAGGACAGCATAAATTAATGATTACAAATAATGGGAGTAGTATTTATCAAATACTTTCTCCAGATGATTCTAATCATATGATAGAATTTGTAAAGATAACGTTAAAAGGTGGACAAGTTTATGAAAAAGAAGAATTATTTCATGAAGGGGAAGAATGTGGCTATGTGTTGGAAGGAACATTAACATTACGCTTAAATGGACAAAATTATGAAGTAAATAAAGGAGATAGTGTTTATTTTGAAAGTAGTATGCCTCATAAATATATGAATTTACGAAAAGAAGATTGTATCTCTATTTGGGCTATGACACCATTATTTTTTAATAAATAGTTAAAGAAACAGGAGTGTCCAAAAAGAGTAGTTTTAAAAATGATTTTTATTTTTGTTTGTTATTAGGAAAACGAAGTTTTCCATAAAAGTTTTTGTCTCGCTTTTTTCAAAAAGCGAGTGAGGTTTGGAGCAAAGCTCCAAGGTTTTAACAGAAGAATATTGTTTTATTTGCAGGCACTGTCTGATCTACGCTTCGCTCCAGTCGACGCTGAATGTTCATCGGATATTCAGTGCCCTGCAAACTTTTTTAAAAGAAAGTTTGACAAAGAATTTTATCTTTTGTGAATGCAATTATGTTGCTATTTAGAAAGTAACGCTCTCAAACTTTTAAATGCTTGTTTATCCGCTTCTCAAAAAACAACCCCCTTGCAATAGTAAGGGGGTTTATAATATGATTAAAATGAAGAATATTTTTTATTCTTTTCCGTTCCAACAGTAAGTACAAAGGCAATTTGCAGGTATGCCTATGGATGCTAATAAATCATCTAAACGATGATAACGCAAAGATGTAAATTTTAATTGTTTACAAATTTCAGAAAGCATATCATGATATCTTGTGCTGTCTGGATTTGCGTAATCACTTAATGTATTTATAGCATTTTCTCCTTCGTTTTTAAATATAATTCTTCTTGTAATTAAATCCATTTCAGAGCTAGAACGAGAGAAATTTAAGTATTTACAGCCAAAAAGTAAAGGAGGACAAGCAGGTCTGATATGAACCTCTTTTGCACCGCTTTGATATAATAACTCTGTTGTTTCTCTTAATTGTGTTCCTCTTACAATAGAATCATCTATCAAAAGTAAGCTCTTGTTGCGTATCAGTGTTTCTACAGGTACTAATTTCATACGAGCAATCAGATTTCTTTGACTTTGATTTACTGGCATAAAAGAACGAGGCCATGTAGGAGTATATTTAATAAAAGGTCTTGCAAAAGGAATACCAGAACGATTAGCATAACCTATGGCATGGGCAATACCAGAATCAGGAACACCTGCTACAATGTCTGGTGCAATGCTGTGATTATCTCTTTTTGCAAGCATATCTCCGCAGTTATAACGCATTTGTTCTACATTTACACCTTCATAACAAGAAGTAGGATAACCATAGTATACCCAAAGAAAAGAGCATATTTTCATTTCTTTATTTGGAGGAGAAAGTACTTCATAACCATCTGCTGTTAAAAATACAATTTCTCCTGCACCCAATTCTCTTACATCTTCATAGCCTAAATTGATATAAGCAAAACTTTCAAATGAAACACAATATCCTTCTTCTTTTTTACCAATTACAAGGGGCGTTCTGCCCATACGGTCACGAGCGGCATAAATACCCTTTTCTGTCATAAGTAATATTGTCATAGAACCATCAATTAAGCTTTGTGCATAATGAATACCGTCTACAATATTATCTTGTTGATTGATTAATATTGCAGTTAATTCTGTTGGATTGATATTTCCACCACTCATTTCTAAAAAATGGCTATTTCCTTTTTGATAAGCGTGTTGTATCAATTCCTGCATATTATTGATTTTTCCTACTGTTGTAATGGCAAAACTACCTAAATGAGACTGTATTAAAAGAGGTTGTGGCTCATAATCAGAAATACAGCCAATACCGATATTACCATTTAATTCCTCCACATCTCTTTCAAATTTTGTACGGAAGGGAGAATTTTCAATGTTATGTATGGCACGATTAAAACCATTTTTTCCATATACTGCCATACCACCACGACGTGTGCCTAAATGTGAATGATAATCTACTCCGAAAAATAAATCTAATGAACAATCTGTTTTTGATGCTACGCCAAAAATACCACCCATGTGTGCAACGCTCCTTTTCTATCATGCTTCAAAGCACATAAACAACAGTCAAATGTATTTGCAAATTTAATATATAAATTTACTGCAACATATGGCACGAATATGCATTATCCATATATAACAGTTATATAGCTGTATTATATTTGATAAAACATATCATTTTTATTTTTTACACCATTATTATAACGAAAAATATGATATATGGAAATGCTGTTTTTTAATTTTGTGCAAAATACAATATTTTTTATAGTATTTATTGCTTTTTATAGATAGAAATACTATAAAATTTATGATTTCACATTACAATCATAATTACTAAAGTAAGAATAATAGAGAATGGACTAGTAATTTGTATCATTTATTTTATTTTTTGCTATAAAATAAATGATAATTGACAATATTGCATAATAGATTTAATATATTACTATATATATCATCAATATATTGATGATATATTAAATTTATTTCATTTAATTTTTAAATAGAGTTGACAATATTATATAATTGCTTTATAATATATAAAAATCATCAATATATTGACGGATAAATAATATATTAAACATAAGGAGGAGTTTTTATGAGTACACCATTAATTAGTCCTGACAATACATGGATGCTTTGGGCGATTATAGTTGCTGGAGCAACAATCAGCATTATTTTAGAGCAGAAATATAAATGGGCAGCTACGGCATCTGGTGCAATTATTGCTCTTGTTTTGGCTATGGCATTAAGTAATATTGGTATCATACCAACAGACGCACCAGCATATGATGTTGTTTGGGGATATGTTGTTCCTCTTGCCATACCATTGCTTTTAATGAAGTGTGATATTAGAAAAATAGGTAAAGAAAGCGGTTCATTGTTTATATTATTTATGGCTGGTTCTTTTGGAACAGCAATAGGTGTTTTAGTTTCGTATAGTTTATTAAAAAATCATATTCCAGAATTAGCTGGAATTTCTGCTATGATGACAGGTACTTATATTGGTGGTACTGTAAATTTTGCAGCATTAGCAGGTTCCTTTGAAGTTTCTGGTACTATGGTTTCTTCTGCTACTGTTGCAGATAATCTTTTAATGGCGTTGTATTTCTTTGTATTGATTTCAATACCATCTATAACATTTTTCCGTAAACATTTTAAACATCCTTATGTTGATAAAATGGAGGCAGGAAGTACTGGAGAAAATATTGCCTCATCTTATTGGAAACCAAAAGAAATCGCTTTAAAAGATATTGCGTGTGCAGCAGCAACAGGATTTGTTATTGTGGCAATTTCCAGAGCATTTGCTGATTTATTTGCTACAATGATTCCAAAAACAAATGTAGTTTTAACAATTATAAATGGCTTATTAGGTAATCAATATTTGATTATTACAACAATATCTATGATTTGTGCTTCTGCATTTCCTAAGATTTTTGGTGAAATTGCAGGTACACAAGAAATTGGTACATTTTTAATCTATTTATTTTTCTTTGTAATTGGTGTACCAGCTTCATTGATAGAAATTATACAAAATTCTCCTTTATTGTTAGTATTCTGTGCAATTATTGTTGCAATAAATATGTTGGTAACATTTATATTTGGAAAAATATTTCGCTTTAATTTGGAGGATATCATATTAGCTTCTAATGCGAATATAGGTGGTCCTACAACAGCAGTGGCTATGGCAATTTCAAAGGGTTGGATAGAATTAGTAGGACCGATTATGCTTGTGGGTACAATGGGTTATGTAATTGGTACATATTTTGGTACATTTATTGGTACAATATTAGGTGCATAAATATAAATAGTAAACAAGAAAGAGGGTTATCATATGGTGTTTGACGCACATTCTGATATTTGGACAGATGTTACAATTCGTTCTTTAAAAGGGGAAAGCGATATTTTTAAAAAATATCATTTAGAAAGATTACAAAAAGGAAATATTGAAGGTGGTATTTTTGTAATATGGATTGACCCTCCTCATGCTACAACGCGTCCTTATGAAAGATTTTTAGAAATTGCAGAGGCAATTAAAAAAGAAGTTTCTGTTAGTAAAGATTTTGTAATTGTAAAAAACTATGATGATATACAAAAAGCAAAAGCAGAAAATAAATTTTATATCATAATTGGTGCAGAAGGACTAAGTTCCATAGGAGAAAATTTAGATTTAATTGATACCTATTATGACTTAGGAGCAAGACACGCTATGTTAACATGGAATGAACAAAATGCTTTGGCAACAGGAGCAAAAGGCGATGAAACAAGAGGTATTACGAAACTAGGAAAAAAAGCCGTACAAAAAATAGTAGATAAAAAAATGATATTAGATGTATCCCATTTGAATGAAAAATCATTTTGGGACGTGACGGAATTGGTAGAAGGTCCTGTCATTGCTTCTCACTCTAATGCAAAAGCACTTTGTAATGTGGCGAGAAATCTTTCAGATGAGCAACTTTTGAGAATGAGAGATTTAGATGCTGTAATAGGAATTAATGCTTTTAATGAATTTATACATAATACAGTTTCTGAACAAACCATTGATAACTTTGTAAAACATGCTGTATATATAGCTGATAAAATTGGGGTAGAACATGTGGGCTGTGGATTTGACTTTTTTGAGTTTTTACCATCACAGACATCAGACTCATTTACCCATCAAGATGTATATTGTACAAAGGGATTAGAAGACTGTTCTAAAGTACCAGATTTTATTCAAAAATTAAAACAAGTAGGTTTTTCTGATAAAGAAATAGATGGCATTTGCTATGGTAATTTTCATAGAGTAATCAAGAAAATATTAGTATAATATAAAGTATAAAATATCAAAACTGCGTTTTTATTATATTTTGCAATGAAAACGCAGTTGTTTATTTTTATAAAATAAATTGTTATAATAATATTCCTCTGTTTTTAAAATAATTTTCATTTTGTAATACAATTTTATCATTTGGTTTACATTGTTTTGCTTTTTGATTATACATTGCTGCTGTTTTATAATCTCCTAATTTATCATAGCAAACACAAAGTTGTAAATATGGTATATAGTCATAACAGTCGGTAGAAAAAAATCCTCCAGAAGAAATATCTGGCTTTTGCTCGGCAGCTGTTTGAAACCAAAATATTGCCATTTGATATTGTTGATGTGATAGAAATATATTGCCTATTTCACAGCAAACTTCTCCTCTTGGAATATCATATGAAAAACTTTGATAAAGTGATAATAATGCTTTCTGTTGTTCATTGATTTGTTTATAGCAATTTGCTAAATCAATACAAGCACTAATATTATTTTCTTTCCAGCCTTTTTGTTCTTTTAAAAACTGTTTAAAAAGCGATATCGCCTCATGATATCGATTATGGTAATAAAGTTCTCTTGCATAGTAAAATTGTTGTCTAGGCTCTAATTTTTGCCCTTCTGATAGTAGTTTTTCAAATATACGTATATTTCTGTCTGGGTCAGAAGGGTGCATTTTTTTGTGACTGACTGCTGCCTTTTCAAATACAACATTTCCATTAGGAGGGATTGCCTCATGAACAGCACCAAGCCATTTAAAATTAGATTCTCTTTTTAATAGTCTTTCTCTATAATAAGAATGTATAGCTTGATTATTTTCATCAAATGCAACATGATAAGGCAACATAACAACATCAATAGTATGAGGCAGTGTTTCCTTTAATGTTATAAATTTTTTTTGATGTTCTGACTGTATTACATCATCTGCATCTAACCATAGTATATACTCTTTTGTTGCTTTTGAAAAAGAAAAATTCCGTGCTGCAGAAAAGTCATCTATCCAATCAAAATGATATATATTTTGTGTATAATGAGAAGCAATTTCTACTGTTCTATCAGAAGAACCTGTATCTACAATAATGATTTCATCTACAATATTTTTTACACTTTCTAAACAACGTGCTATGACATCTTGCTCATTTTTTACAATCATACAAAGACTAATTGTTATCATAAAAAAACACCCCATATTATAGTATTACTGATATAGTATGCAGAAACTATAATATGGGGTATTGATAAAGTGTTTTAAAGATTTTTTTATTTTTTATGAAGTGTGTGATTTTTTTGTAAGTATTAATTCCATAGAACCATTATAACGCTTACTTACTTGATATTCTTGTATAACAAATCCAACATCATTTGCTAAACTTTCCAGTCCTTTAAAATGAAAATAGCTGATATGTTCAGGCTCTTTCCACATAGCATCTCTAAATTTCATTATTTGAGTAAAAGCACTGTTATAGTTTGGTGTAGAAAGCCACAAAACACCATCTTCTTTTAAAAGACTATATGCCTTTTCTAATGCTAATTTTGGGTTGGTAACGTGTTCTATGATATCTCCCATAGTGAGAATATCAAATTTTTTTTCTGATTCAAATTTTAAAAAGTCACATGACCATATTGGTATAGAAAGCATATTTGCAATTTCTTGCGCTCTGTCTTTACGAAGTTCTACGGCATTGGTATCATAGCCCAATTCAATAGCAACAGCTAATAATTCTCCTGTACCAATACCAACTTCTAAAAGCGATTTCCCTTTTGTATATTTATGCAGTTCATTTAATATATTGCACCAAATGCTTAATATCTGACTGCTCGTTTTTGAAACACAACAGAATCGTGAAATATCGGGGGGGGGTGATATTTGGCGACATAAGCTCATAATGTTCACATTGTTTTAAAAATTCCTCTGGAAATTTACGAGTGAATAAATTACCACAATGATTGCATTTTATCCATGTTTTTACAGGCTCAAAAGGATTTTCAAAATGATTCATAAAATAAGAAAAAGAAGTATAATAAGGTGTTCCTTCTCCTCCACAAACGGTACAGTTGTGGAATGTTCTTTGTGGTGTTTGTTCATAAACATAGCCTTTATGTGCAGTAATATAACCAAGTAAATCTGGTTGTTGCTGCACTGCTTCCATAATAATATTGTATGTTTTTTCTGGTAAGCTATATCCTGTACGCAATGCTGTATTTGTAAGTAACAGTACATAATATTTAAATTTTTTTCTATGCTCTATATAGTCGTATAATGCATTACCTGTTTCTGCTGACAATTCAATATAGTTGTTTAATGTGAGGAGTAATTCAGCATCTACTGTTTCTAAAAATAAAAATATCCAATATTGTAGTTTTTCATTTGCCTTTAAAGAATAAGGTGCTTTCAATAAAGGTAATAGTTGATTTGTTTCTCTTAATAATGTTTCTTTTTCTTGACATTGGAACAGTTTTGAAACATTTGCAAGTGCATTTATGAGTGTTTTTAGTTTTTCAATCATATCTACATTATTTTGGTCATGCAAAAGTTCATTTGCTTTTTGAAATAATAATTTTGAAGTATCTTCATATTCTAATAAACGCATGATACTTTTTTCTTCCATAAAAATACACACACCTTTCTAATTTAATATTTTAAAACAATATTAGTTTACAAGATGTGTGTATATTTGTCAAAAATATATTATATGTTTTCAAGTTTTTTTAATGTAACACTACCATTGATACAAACAATATCTAATACTATTTTACCATTTTTATATATTTTTTTATTATTTGCATCTTTTAAAGAAAAAGAACTGTTTAAGTTTTTTGTTGTTTTTAATTTACTTTTGTTGATACTAAAGCCATCATTTTCAGGTAATGTTAATGTAATACTCCCATTAACGGTATTTGTAAATAATGATGCAGGAAATACAGAAAAAACAGCATCAATATTACCATTTACAGATTTTAGATAATATTGTTGTGATTGAACATCAGAATGTAATAGAATATTACCATTTATGCTGTTGGAATTTATGTTATTTGCTTTTATATTTTTGTATTCTACTGTACCATTTACTGTTTCTGATATCATTGTATCGATAGTATGATTTTCTAATATATAATTTGCATTTGTTGTTTTAAAATAAAATTCTTTATATTGTTTTTCGGGGAGTGATATTTCTAAATCATACTCCGTATTATAATATTCTTTCAATAATTTTTGAAGTTGTTCTGTATCTACAAAGCCCTTTATAGATAAATAAGGAAGTGAATTATTATCATTTATAGTAAGTGTATCATTTTTAATAAAAGTGCTTACTGTTTCACTTTCTTTTGGCTTAATATATGATTTTTCTGTAATATAAACATTTTTATCTGGAGATTTGTTTATAGTAACTTGTCCTCTTGCCCAAAAAATCTGTAATTTTTCTATATTGGCAAATTCTTTTTCAGAAATTGTAATCTGTTTTGCTATCACTGTTTTTTGCTCTTTTTGTTGTTGTTCTGTTTCTGTATTTACAGCAAATGCATTAATAGGTAATACAAGTATACAGCAGATACTGAATAAAAAAGATAGTAATTTTTTTTTCATGTCAAAAGCCTCCTTAATGATATTAAATTTTTTTATTACGAATGTGTCTTGAAATAATAGAAATTATAATATTATTATAGCAATAATATTTTAATAATGAAAGGAGCAGTTATAAAAAATATATAGCATAACACATTGATAAATATACATAATGTATCAAAATATTACAGATGTTTGAAAAAAATAATTTTACAATATATTCTAAAAATGTTGTGGTTGTGCTTTTGGCGTGCTTGTACTATAATGAATCATAATGCAGAAAATAATAAGGGAGGCAATTTTTTTGAAACGATATAAAAATATCATTGCAGTATGTATGGCTTGTATTCTAGCAAGTACTACTGTTTTAGCGCAAGAATTAACACAAAATGATGAAGTTATACAACAACAAAATCAAGTATATACATCTCCTATATTTATAGAAGGAAAAGCAACGGTTACAAAATCTTCTACAATATATAATATCAATCCTTACAATCCGGCAAAAATAGAAGGATTAGGAGAAAGCGGTTCTATACGCTTTTTACATAAAAATGGTATGATGGAAATACCTCTTTCTCGCCCCTTATATAAATTATCAGATGCTTATGCTGATAAAATTGTATGTAAAAATGGTACTTGGGGAGTAGAAAGAAATGTGGGATTAAAAATATTTAATGGTACAGAAGATTGGCAAAAAGTAAAAGAAGGTAAATTTTATAATAAAAATACAACAATATTTGAGTGTACTGCACCAGAAAAAGTGTTAGCAAGAAATGGTCTTTGTACTCATTTTGATGTGCATTTACTAGAATCACAATTAAAAAATATATATGATGGTATTTCTTTTAGTGAGAATAGAGAAAAAATATATATGCGTACAATGAACGTCAAAAATATGTCTACCATAGAAACATTATCAGCATATTTGAAAGCACAACATGACGCTGGTACACCAGTAAAATTTTTGTATGCTTTAGAAGAATGTCAATTTGAGCCTTTTGAAGAATCTGTACAATATAAATTAAATGATATAGATTGGCAAAGTGTTGGCTTTTTGGATACAGATACAAAAATTAGTACTATGGCAGAAACAGAATTAAATCAAAATTTATTTACAGTAAAACAAACAGGAAATGATATTATGAATCAATTTCTTTCTGCTGTTACTGACATTAAAATTTATGGAGAAACAGATCAAAGTGGTTTTTATGTTATGAATATTGCTACAAACAGAGATACATTAGGACTTTCTATTAAAAATGACCAGAATCATCGTTTTTATGGTGAAATTCGTTATGATAAAAGTGATTTTTTGTCAAGTAAACCAGCAGAAATACGTTTAGAAGCAAGAGAAAATGCTCCTGCTACTGCCTCAGCAGAAATCAAAATTAATTTATCAAAATTAAAAGCACCAGTTGAAGGGGTATATGGCTTTGACAGCAGTACAACAGGTATCAATGATAATTGTATACAGCAAAAGGAATTGATATTAACAGCATATACACCAGTAGTAGAAGGCGTTGATATCATACAATATCCTGATAATGCCCTTATTAATGGAGCAGTAGACAACATTGTTTTTATAGATAAAAATGGAAATAGTATCAATACACAACAAGGCATTTCTCTTTTAAAAACAGATTCTCCTATGACACTTGCACTAGAAAATGATAATAGTGTAAAGGCATCTACGGAAATTATAAAAGTAAAAAAACAATCAGGCGCTGGATTGGAAAAAACGGTATTGTTTTTAGGAGACAGTTTGATTAATGAAAATGCATATACAAATTGTGTTTTAGAATTGTTTAAAAATGATGATATGAATATTAAATTGATTGGTACAAGAGGCACAGAACAAAATAAACATGAAGGACGAGGTGGTTGGTCAGCTTATGACTATTGCAATGAAACAACAAAATATGGTTTCACAAATCCTTTTTTGAATAATGGAAAATTTGATTTTTCATATTATATGAAAAATAATGGATATGATAATATAGATTATGTAGTAGTGAGCATTGGTGTAAATGATTTAAATGTAGTGGGACATAATAGCCATGACGAAATTATACACTATTTTGATACAATATTTAATAGTATACATCAATATAATGCTAATACTAAAATTATATTGAATATACCAACAATGCTTTTTTCAATAGAAAGTACAGATGGTGCAAAAAATACGCGTTTAGAATTTACAAAAACATTGATTGAGCAATATAGCAATAGAGAATTAGATGGTATTTATTTGTCAGCAATTTCTATGGCAATTAATCCTTCTATGAATTTTAAATGGACAGAATCCATAGATAAATCACAGCCTATGAAAGTATCTGATACAACACACCCTAATATGCATGGGTATAGAAATATGGCAACAACAACATATGCTTTTTTGAAATATTTAGCAGAAATAGAGGGGTAATATAAAAAAATATTTGATAATTAATAAAATGCTTTTTGCAGTATATTGATATTGTGGTAAACACGATAATAATAAAAACAAAGTTTTTTATACAATCTGAAGAAAGCACTTTGTGCTTTCTTTTTTATAATTGTTTTAAAAAAAATTGCTATACTAATGATAAAACAGTCATATATTATTTTTTAATCAAATTTTTTAATCAAATATAATATATATATTTGAAAATGAATTTTTGTAGTATTTACAAATAGATTGATGAATAAAAGGAGGAATCAGTATATGGTAACAAGAAAAGAATTTACATTTCCAGCAAAAGGAGATGGACATTTATTATATGGTTGTGTATGGACAGCAGATGGTTTTGTAAAATACAAAGGAATTATACAAATTGCTCATGGTATGGAAGAACATATTTTAAGATATGAAAAATTTGCAGCATTTTTAGCAAAACAAGGTTTTATTGTATGTGGTAATGACCATACAGGACATGGGCGTTCTGTTGAGCATTGGGAAGACAGAGGATTTTTTGGAGAAGAAGAAGGCAGTTGGATGTATCTCATAGAAGATATGAGATATGTTATGACATTTGTAAAACAAAAATTTGGTGGATTACCTTATTTTTTGATTGGGCATAGTATGGGTTCTTTTTTAGCAAGAGAATTTTGTGCAAATTGGGGAAATGAGTTATCTGGTGCAATATTTATGGGAACAAGCGGAGGAAATCCTTTTTTAGATATTGCTATATTGCTCAGTAAAGAGGGTGCTGTACTGAAAGGAGCAAAAGCAAGGGGATATTCTGTAAGTCGCCTTGCTTTTGGAGCTTTTAATGTAAAATTTGCACCAAAAAGAACAAATTATGATTGGCTTTCAAGTAATGAAGAAGCAGTTGACGCATTTTTAAAAGATGAAAAATGTGGATTTGTGTTTACTTATGCTGGATATAGAGAATTATTTTTACTTTTAAAACAAGTATCTTGTAAAGAGTGGGCAGAAAAAATGCCTAAAACATTACCAATGTTATTGATTTCTGGAAAAGATGACCCTGTAGGAGATTATGGAAAAGGTGTAGAAAAGGTATATCATTGGCTTCAAAATGCGGGCTGTGAAAATGTAGAAATGAAATTGTATACAGGTGGACGACATGAATTATTACAAGAAACATTTCAAAAACAAGTTTATCGCTTTTTATTGCGCTGGATATATCAAACATTAGAAAAATAATTTGATTAAGTATTGACAAATCATAAAAAATATTATAATATGAACATATATTCATATATGATGTGAAACAGTAATAGGAGGCAAATACCTATGGAACAAAAAAAAGTATGTCAATATACTGATGAAACAGATAAAGAACAAGAACTATTACAAAATGATTTTATTCATGATGTTGCAGAATTTTTTAAAGTATTTGGTGATAGTACTCGTATTAAATTATTACGTTTGTTATTAGATAAAGAATTGTGCGTAGGAGATATTGCGGAATGCTTAAAAATGAATCAATCAACTGTATCACATCAACTGCGCGTATTGCGCCAGAATGATTTAGTAAAATATCGTAAAGAAGGAAAAACAGTATTTTATTCTTTAGATGATGAACACATAAAAGTTGTTTTGGAACAAGGCATGAGTCATATTTGTCACAAAAAGGGATATGTAGAATAATCATTTTATTTATTGTAATCATATTATTAAAATAAGGGCTGTTTGAAATAAACAGCCCAATAAAATATTATATATATGAATAGTTATTCATAGGAACATATGAACAAGAAAGAGGGTATTGTTATGGAAAACAGTATTAAAATCAAATTGAAAGGATTAAACTGTCCACATTGTGCAGAAAAAATTACAACAGATATTAAAAAATTAAAACAATTACAAAATCCGCAAATCAATTTAATCAAACAAGAATTATCAGCAGAAAAAAGTGATGATTGTTTTGAGGAAACGTTACTTCCTCAAATTACAGAAATTGTTCATAAATATGAGCCAGATGTAGAAGTTTTTATAGAACAACAGCAGAAAATATATTATATTGGCTTAAAGGGATTAGATTGTGCTCATTGTGCAGGAGAAATAGAACAAAATACAAAAGCATTACCCAATGTAAAATATGCTATAATTAATTTGCTTAAACAACAGATGGAGGTAAAAGCAGACTATAATATATCTTCTGAACAATTATTAAAAGATATTACAGAAATTGCTCATCGTCATGAGCCAGATGTTATTGTTTCTATGTTGTCAAAACAACAAAATATGGATACAAAAGCAATAGAGCAATCAGAGTTTCAAAAAGATTTTAAACGCACAATCATTCGTTTTAGCATAGGAATACTATTTTTTTTAGGAGCAGTATTATTTAAACAAAATCATATATCATTTGTTTTGTTTATACTGTCCTATATTATTTTTGGATATGATGTTTTATGGAGAGCAATCAAAAATATCAAAAAAGGGCAAATTTTTGATGAAAATTTTTTAATGTCTATATCAACAGTGGGCGCTATTTTTTTAGGAGAAATGGCAGAAGCTGTATTTGTTATGATGTTTTATCAAATTGGTGAAACATTTCAATCTTATGCTGTAAACCGCTCCAGAAAATCTATTGCAGGGCTTATGGATATTAGACCAGATTATGCAAATTTGGTAATTGGTCAGCAAACAGAAAAAGTAGAACCTTCAGAAGTAAATATAGGAGATTATATTGTTGTAAAAGCAGGAGAAAAAATACCATTAGATGGTATTGTAGCAGAAGGCAGTGGAGAATTAGATACTTCTGCTTTAACAGGAGAATCTTTACCAGTAAGTGTTTCAATAGGAGAAAATGTATATAGTGGTAGTTTAAATATTAATGGTTTGTTGAAAGTACAAGTAACAAAGGCTTTTGGAGAGTCTACTGTTGTAAAAATATTGGAAATGGTAGAAAATGCTACGTCCAAAAAATCTAAAACAGAACAGTTTATTACAAAATTTGCAAAGATTTATACACCTTTTGTAGTTTGCGCAGCGGTTTTGCTTGCTGTTGTACCTCCTTTATTAACAGGCGACTCTTTTCAAATGTGGTTAAGTAGAGCACTAATATTTCTTGTAATATCATGTCCTTGTGCTTTGGTGCTTTCTGTACCTTTGGGATTTTTTTCAGGTATTGGAGAAGCGTCTAAAAGAGGAATACTTGTAAAGGGCAGTAATTACATTCATGCTTTAAAAGACGTGGACACCATTGTATTTGATAAAACAGGTACTTTGACAAAGGGAGTATTTGAAGTAGTGCGTATTAATACAGCAAAAAATAGTACAGAACAAAAAGTATTAGAAATTGCTGCAAAAGCAGAAAAAAATTCTAATCACCCTATTGCAAGTTCTATTGTGAATCGGTATGAAAAAGAATATGGCACAATAACCGAAGAATTAGAACAGTATCAAGAAATTGGTGGGCATGGTATTTGCTGCAACATAAATGGCAAACAAATATTAGCTGGAAATGAAAAATTAATGAAAAAGTTTTCTATAAATTATGAACCATATACAGGAATAGGCAGTATTGTATATGTAGCAGAAAATGGTCATTTTATAGGTAGTGTTGTAGTAGCAGATAGTATAAAACAAGGAAGTAAACAAGCAATACAAAAATTAAAATTGCTTGGCATTAAAAATGCTGTTATGTTTACAGGAGATAATCATACCACAGCGAATCAAATCAGTAATGAATTGGCACTAGATAAATGTTATTCAGAATTATTGCCTCAAAATAAAGTAGAGCTGTTGGAGGATATTTTGAAAGAAAAAGATATAGGTAAAGTGATATTTGTTGGTGATGGTATTAATGATGCACCTGTTTTGGCTAGAGCAGATATTGGTATAGCAATGGGAGGAATTGGCTCAGATGCAGCGATTGAAGCTGCTGATGTTGTAATAATGAATGATGATATTAGTAAAATAGAAGATGGCATTGTGATTGCTAGAAATACGAATAAAATTGTAAATCAAAATATTATTTTTGCCTTAGGTGTCAAAGCGATTGTTTTGATATTAGGTGCATTGGGTATTGCAACAATGTGGCTTGCTGTATTTGCTGATGTAGGCGTGGCATTTATTGCAATATTAAATTCTATGAGAAGAAAAATAGCAAAATAGTATATATTAGATATGAGTAAGCATATAAAAATGTAAAGTGCTTGCTCATATTTTTTATATATGGTAGTAATATTTTGTCGAATTTTTAATTGCTTTATTGATATTATTATGATATTATTTTTATATTATAATAATATATAAAGGAGGAGTTTTTTATGGAAAAAAAGCAGTACTATTATGAAGAAAAAGAATTAAAGGCAAAAAATGGTTTGGCTATATTGATATTAAATATTATACTAATGATATTATCTATTGTAGCTATACCTGTAGGAACAACATTATGTGCTTCTAAATTACCTCATTATTATATTTTTTTAGGCGTGATGTTACTTATATTTGGTACTTTATATTTATGTGTGATTGATATTATAATATTTTTAGGCATAAAAATATTAAAACCAAATGAAGCACTTGTATTGACGTTGTTTGGAAAATATGTAGGTACATTGAAAGAAGAAGGAATATTTTTTGTAAATCCTTTTTGCTCTGCCATTAATCCAGCATCGGAAAGTAAACAAGAAAGCAGTATTTCCACGGAAGTAGGTAATACTGGAAGTGTGAGTGTAAGAACATCTAAAAAAATGAGTAAAAAAATATCATTAAAAACAATGACGTTAAATAATGAAAAACAAAAAATAAATGACCAATTAGGTAATCCAATTATTATAGGAATTGCAGTAACTTGGAAAATAACAAATACTGCAAAAGCAGTTTTTCATGTAGACAATTATCAAGAATTTCTTTCTATACAATGCGATTCTGCATTACGTGATATTGTAAGATTATATCCCTATGATGTAGCAGAAGGTGGAGATGAAAAAAGTTTAAGAGGCTCTTCTCAAGAAATTGCAGAAAATTTAAAAAAAGAGATACAGCAAAGAGTAGAAATTGCAGGATTAACCATATTAGAGGCAAGAATTACACATCTTGCTTATGCACCAGAAATTGCGGCTGTTATGTTGCAAAGACAACAAGCCTCTGCTATTATTGATGCAAGAAAAATGATTGTAGAAGGAGCAGTTGGTATGGTAGAAATGGCAATATCAAAATTGGGAGAACAAAATATTGTAGATTTAGATGAAGAAAGAAAAGCACAAATGGTTTCTAATCTTTTGGTAGTGCTTTGTAGTAATAAGGATACACAGCCTGTTGTTAATTCAGGTTCTATATACTAAAATGATACAATATTAAAAAAGAAGGGGATAGCTTGGTGGAAAAAGAAAATAGTAAAAAGCAAATTCCTTTAAGGCTATCGTCTACACTATATAAGGAATTAGCACAATGGGCAGAAGAAGATTTTCGCTCTATCAATGGACAAATTGAATATTTATTGACAGAAGCTGTTAGAAAAAGAAAGAAACAAAAAAAGAAAATAGATTTAGAATGATAAAAGGAATGATGATTATGTTGCAAGTTACTTATTTTCACCATAGTGGATTTATGGTAGAAACAGAAAAACATTGTTTGATATTTGATTACTTTACAGAAAATGAAAAATACAATTTTATAGACATTTCAAAATATAGTGATAAAAAGATATTTGTATTTGTTTCACATTTTCATCAAGACCATTATGATAGAGTAATATTTGAATGGCAAAAAACAATACCAGAAATACAATATATATTATCTGATGATATCACACCATTAAGAATGGCTCAGAATGTGCATAAAGTACATTTTTGTAATACTTATCATATTGACGATATTGTTGTAGAAACATTCCATTCTAATGATGAAGGAGTTGCGTTTTTAGTAAATGCAGATAATAAAATAATATATCATGCAGGAGATTTAAATTGGTGGCATTGGAATGGAGAAAGCGATAATTTTAATAAGAGTATTGCAGGTATGTATAAAAAGGAAATTGATAAAATGAAAAATGTTACAATAGATGTTGCCTTTATACCAGTAGACCCAAGATTACAAGAACATTATATATTAGGTTTAGATTATATTATGAAAACAGTAACAGTAAAAAAGGCATTTCCTATGCATTTTTGGGAAAAATATGATATCTGTAATACATTGCAAAAAGATGAAAGAACTGCTAATTATAGAAAATATGTTGTTTCTATCAGCCATATAAATGAATTGTTTTCAATAACAGAGGGGGAAGTTATCATATGAGCATTAAATTGATTGCACTAGACATGGATGGCACACTTATGAATAGTAAAAGTGAGTTATCTGAGGAAAATAAAAAGGCATTAGAAAAAGCAATGAAAGCAGGTATTTTTGTTGTTCCAGCAACAGGACGTGTTTATAGTACATTACCAGAATCTGTAAAAAATTTACCTGGTGTAAAATATGTTCTTTCTTCTAATGGTGCTGCTGTATATCGTGTAGGGGAGCAAAATCCTATTTATACCAATTTTATGAGTGTAGAAAAAGCATTAGAAATTTATAGAGCAATCAAAAATGTGCATTGTATTAAGGAATTTTATATAGATGGATATGGCTATTTTGAAAAAAAAATATTGGATTGTATTGATACATTTCATATATTGCCTGTTTTTCGTAATTTTTATGGTATACAAAAATTAGCTGTGGAGGATATGGAAGAATTTATAAAACAAAATAAAAATGGTGTAGAAAAGATTAATTTGCCTTGGATTACATCAGAATTAAGAGCAGAATTACTGCAATGTCTGTGTTCTGTAAATGATATTGCAATTACATCTTCATTAGGAGAAAATATAGAATTAAATAATAAAGGAGCAAACAAAGGAGATGGATTAAAAGGGCTTTGCCGTATAATAGGATTAGATATGTCAGAGGTTATGGCGTTTGGAGATGGCGGAAATGATTTAGAAATGATAGCAGAGGCAGGCTATGGTATTGCTATGGCAAATGGCGAACAGGAAGTAAAACAAAAAGCAAAATTTGTTACATTGTCAAATGATGAAGATGGCGTTGCTTATGCGATTGAAAAATTTTGTTTTGCAAAATCATAATAATATCATAGAATAATTGTCATAATATTGCTTTCTATCTATAAATATATATTAACTGTAATATTTGGAGGAAAGTAATATGTTTGTAGTGCTAGAAGCAAAAAAAATAATAAAAAAGTGTTTTTTCTATTTTTTTGTATTTTTTTGTATTTTGTATGTTGCAAAAACATTTCAGCCAAAATCAAAAACTGTTTTGGCAGATGCTTATCCTAAAAGCTATATTGCTATTGTAATTGATGACTTTGGATACAATGGAGAAGGTACAGATGATATGATAGCATTAGATGTACCTTTTACAGCAGCAGTTATGCCATTTTCGAGCAATTCAGAAGAAAATGTTGAAAAATTGCAATCTGCTGGAAAGGAAATGATTATACATATGCCTATGGAATCTTTAACAGGAAAAAAAGAATGGGTAGGGGATAAGGCTGTATTTACATCTATGTCTGATGAGGAAATTAAGCAGTGTGTTGAACAAGCAATTTCCATTGTAAAAGGGGCAACAGGTATGAATAATCATATGGGTTCTGCTATTATGGAAAATGAAAGATGTTTTTCGGCTGTAATGGATGTTATTGCGCAAAAAAAATTGATTTTTGTAGATAGTATGACGACAGCAGGCTCAGTGGGAGATGCAGTTTGTCATAAAAAAGGTGTATCTATATTAAAAAGAGATGTATTTTTAGATAGTACAGATGATGTAAATGTTGTAAAAAAACAGTTAATGCAAACAGCAGAAGTTGCAAAAGAAAAGGGTTATGCTATAGGAATTGGTCATGTTGGTCCAGAAGGAGGCAATATTACAGTAGCAGCAATAAAAGAATTAGCACCAGTATTAGAGCAACAAGGAATTGTATTTGTTACAGTTAGTCAGTTGCAAGAAATTTTATTATCAAAACAAAATAATTGATGTGATAAAAAGGGCAAATGATAAATAGATATTGCCCTTTTTCAATATTTGTTTATTAAGTGAAATAAAAATGATTGATAAAAAACAAATATTGCAAAGTAATTTTATGAATGATTTTGATTAGAATATTCCTTTGTACTAACAATAAAGCCAATGATTGCTAAAGCACAAAATAATAAAAAGGGTATTGCCATATCAGCATAAAGTATTCTATCAAATATACTGATATTAGATAACATTTCATTTTGGTATGTTGCAATGATACAACAACCAATACCAATACTTCCACTCATCAATAAGCCAATGCCATATAACATATTTTTCATGAAAATTCCTCCTTTTTGTTATAATAGAGCCACTATATTTATACTATTGATATTTATTATATCATACTATTTATTATTTGAATAATTATTTTTAAAAAATAAATAATTGCTTTTAGTACTATATTTAAAAAAGCAAAACATAAAAAAATTACTAAAAATAGTATATATTTCATATCAAATATAATAAAGTTAATAATTAAATTTTTTTGACAATAAATAAGGACAGTAAAAATACTGTCCTTATTATTATCATTTATCGGTATAATATTGTTCTATTGTAATTTTTTCAATAATAATATCTTCTACAGGTTTATCAGAGGAATCTGTTTCAGAAACAGCAATCGCATCTACAGTATCCAGTCCGCTGTATACTTGTCCAAATATAGTGTATACGCTACCAGAAAATACAGATTCTAGTTCAATAGAACCTCCATTTTGTTCATAAAAATCTAATGCTGTATCTGTAAAAGCATTTTTCATTTCATTAATGCTAATAAATTTTTCTCCTAAATAAATGCCCATATTATCGCCATCATTTTCTGTTGTTTTGGACTCTTTCAATAATTGAAGCATTTGTTCTGCAACACTGTTGTTTTGTACAATAAAAAATTGACTTCCATTTGTATTAGGACCTCTGTTTGCCATTGCTAGAGCACCTCTAAAAAAGTATAATTCATTAGATGGCTCATCTTCAAAATCCTTTTTCCATATACTTTCTCCACCAGCACCAGTGCCTGTAGGGTCACCGCCTTGTATCATAAAATTATTTATTACTCTATGAAATATTAAACCATCAAAATAACCTTCTTTTGCATGAGTTTTGAAATTTTCAACAGCTTTTGGAGCTTGTTCTGGAAAAAATTGTATACGAATTTCGCCCTTATTTGTTTGAATAATAGCGATTTCATCGCCTTCTTTGGGCATTTGTGACTGTAAAAGTACAGCGTTTTCATTATTTTGTTGTGTTCCTTGTTCTGTGGGCATATTAGATTCTGCATTTGCAGAACAAGCAGCAGTGGATATAACAAGTATTGCTGCTATTAAACAATTGATTGCTTTTTTCATTTATTTCAATCCTTTCTTTTATTTATAATGCTATTTTGTCATTTTAGTATACTTTTTATAAACTGTCAATGCATTATGTATTTTCATCACGCAAATCAATTTTTGTTCGCCATAGGCGATTTAAAGTTTTTTACCAAGTTTTTTTTGAAAAAAGCTTGCAGGTTTGTGTCACGCCAGATAGTCATTTAAAACAAAAAAGTACCATAAGATATTAAAATTTTTTAAAAGTTAATTTTCCTATATTTTTATTTTTTTGTGAGTACAAATAACTATATTTATTATTTGATAATATATTTATTTTTTTTCATAAATAAGTTCAATCACTCCATTATTGTTTTGTGTTTTTAATAAATGCAAATTAATACAATGATTTATGGATTCAAAAAGACGAATGCCATTTCCTAATATAGTTGGAATAATTGAAATATAATAAACATCAATTAAATTTTGTTTCATAAGTTGCTGAACAATATTTGCTCCACCACAAATCCAAATATTTTTACCATTTTGTGTTAATAGGTGTTTTACTAAGTTACATGGATTTTCATTATAAAATATAATTTGTTCTGTTGAAGTAATATTTTTATGTGTAATGATGTAACTGATTAAATTGGAATATATCCATGTTGTTGGAGATAATTCTGTAACAATTTGATGGTATGTATTCCAACCCATAATGACAGTATCAATATGATTGATAAATGAAGAATAACTATCAATATATTCTTCATTTTGATTTAGCCAGTTTACCCCACCATTATTATCTGCTATGTATCCATCAACACTCATAGCAATATATAAAATTACTTTTCTCATAAGTACCTCCTTATCAAAGTTGATTGCTGATATTATACCATAATATATAACAATACAGCAATGTGTTAATATTTGAATAACATAACTGACAATATTACAAGCTAAATGCGAAAATCCCACCCCTAAAGGGGTGGTATGAAAGCATTTTTTTTATTTCAATATTTGATTAGTATATGTTAATATTGCTTTTATGAACAAGAAATGGTATAATAAAACCATGAAAATAAAAGGTTTTGACGCGAGCCTTATACTATCGCTAATGGATACAATGGTATCTTTGATAGTGAAAGTCTTAATGAAGTAGATTAGTTTTATATGCTTTCGAGTATATTTAGAAGTTTATGTAATTAAGAACCCCATGCCTTTAGGCGTGGGAGTGTCAGACTATTATGTTATAATAAATATTGAAATACTATTTATATAGAAAATATTGTTATTTTTAAGGAAAAATTACTATGTTGATAGTGAGTACAGATTATATTTCTGGGAAAAATTTAGAAATGTTAGGTATTGCAAAGGGAAGCAGTATACAAACAAAAAATATTGGTAGAGATATTACACAAGGATTAAAAACATTAGTAGGTGGAGAATTAAATTCTTATGTAGATATGATGAATCAGGCACGCACTTTGGCTACAGAAAGAATGATAGAAGAGGCAAAACAAATGAAAGCAGATGCTGTTGTAAATGTAAGATATACTTCTTCTTCTATTATGCAGGGAGCAGCAGAAGTAATGGTATATGGTACAGCAGTAAGATTTATATAATTAATATTATTAAAAATGGAAAAGACAGAGATATTATCTCTGTCCTTATTTTATAGTAATATTATTTTACTTGGTTTACTAATTCAGCACCATCAACAAATGCTTTCAAGTTTCCTAATGTTACTTCAGCAATCGCTCTCAAAGCTTCTTCTGTGAAGAATGCTTGATGACCTGTTAATACAACTCTTTCATTTTGTAATAATTCTTGCAATACAGGGTCTTTGTCTGTAATGTTGCTTCTGTCTTCATAGAAATATTCATGTTCTTTTTCACAAACGTCAAGACCTACACCTCTGAATTTTCCAGCTTTTACAGCAGCTAATAAATCTTCAGTATTGATTAAGCCACCTCTGGAAGTGTTTACTAATAATACTCCATCTTTCATTTTTGCAATAGAGTCTTTGTTGATCATATGTTTTGTTTCTGGGAACAATGGGCAGTGTAATGTAATTACATCAGATTTTGCATATAATTCATCTAATGTTACATATTCGATATCACTGGATTTGTCTGGAAAAGCATCATAAGCGATAACTTTCATACCAAATCCTCTTAATATGTTTACAGCACATTTACCAATTTTACCTGTACCTACTACACCAGCTGTTTTACCAACAAGAGCAACACCCATTAAGCCAGTAATATTGAAATTAAATTCTTTTGTTCTGTTAGAACCTAAATGAGTATTTCTGTTTACAGTTTGAAGCAAAGCAGCAGCGTGTTCTGCAACAGACTCTGGAGAATATGCTGGTACTCTTAATACAGGAATACCTAATTCTTTTGTTTTTTCTAAATCAACACTGTCAAAACCAGCGCATCTTAAAAGCATAACTTTAATGCCGCCATCTTTTAATGTTTGTATAACGTCTGCATTTGCTTCGTCATTTACGAAACTGCAAGTAGCATCAAAACCTTTTGCTTTATCTGCTGTTGCTGGAGTTAATCTTTCTTCAAAATAAGTTATTTCATAACCCATTTCTTTAGAAACAGCGTCAAAAGCTATTTTGTCATAAGGTTTTGTGTCGAAAAATGCGATTTTCATATCAAATTCCTCCTAAAATATAAATTAATAAATTGAATAAGTTGATTTTAGAAAAAGATAGAAACAATATCTTTTTCAATAAATTATTTTCTTTTTACATATATCATTCTGCGCTTTGCTTGTCTTACTTTTAACAATATAATATATTTTTATAAATTTGTCAATATATTTTACAAAAATAATCTATTTTTTCACCAGTTTTTTTTATGAGTGACAAAAAAATACAATTTATTATAATAATTTTCTGTTTTTTTATAAAAAATATGTAATATTTTTATACAAACTGCATGAGGAATAAAAAATTTATATTGCAACAAAATAAAGTAATTATAGTAAAAATTGTTATTTTTTATTGTAATAAGCCAAAAAAATAACAGTATTATAAAAAAAATAAAGCTACTGAAAAATTTTTCATAGTAGAGTAATATGTTATTGTCAATCAAGCAGTATTTTGACAAAAAAATATGGCTATGATATTATGAATGTATTTATATAAATAGAGAACGAATATGAATAATGTAAAGAAATACATAGTATTATTATTTATGATATTGATAGCTGTTATTTTCTATATAATAATGTATTCTACAGATATTAATATAAACAATCGCTTTATGGGAACATACCATTGTGATACATATAATAGAATAAGCATTGTAGTTGATGCTGATAATAACGCATTTTATATATTTGATTACTATAATAATATGCATATAAAAGGAATATTTGAAAAACAATCAAATGATAGCTATTTTTTGTCAAGTCATACAAAAGATTATTTTCAAAATCAATTCATTACTTATAAGAAATCATCATTTGATATCATAATTAAACTATGACATTTCAAAAAACAAATGAATCGCTTATATTTCCGTATGATATATATAAGTGTATAGAATAAAATAGCAAGAACAGCATAGTAAAATCACTATGCTGTTTATTTATATTTGTAATAAATTCGATATTAAGAATTAATTTCAATATCGAATAATTTTGATACAGAAATGCCTTCATGAATTCTATTGATAGCATCAGCAAATATATCTGCTACTGTCAATTCTTTTATTTTTGAAATACGTTTTTCTGGAGGCAATGTAATAGTATTTAATACAATCAATTCTTTTATAGCAGAATTTTCGATTCTTTCTATTGCTGGTCCAGAAAGAACGGCATGAGTACAACAAGCATATACTTCTTCTGCGCCTCTTTCTTTTAATGCATTTGCAGCATTTGTAATTGTACCAGCAGTATCAATCATATCATCAATTAATATTACTTTTTTTCCTTTAATATCGCCTATGATATTCATAATTTCGCTAACATTTTCTTTTGGTCTTCTTTTGTCAATAATTGCAAGAGGAATATTCATTTTTTCCGCAAAATTTCTTGTTCTGCCTACGCTACCTAAGTCTGGGGATACCGCAACAATATTATCTACATGATTGAATTTTTCATGATAATGTTTTACTAAAAGAGGTGCTCCCAAAAGATGGTCAACAGGAATATCAAAAAATCCTTGAATCTGTGCGCAGTGTAAATCCATTGTTAAAACTCTGTCTGCACCAGCACAAGTAATTAAATTTGCAACTAATTTTGCACTGATAGGGTCTCTTGCACGTGTTTTTCTATCTTGTCTAGCATAGCCATAATATGGTATGACTGCATTAATTCTGCCTGCTGATGCTCTTTTCATAGCATCAATCATAATAAGCAGTTCCATCAAATTGTCATTGACTGGTGCACAAGTGGATTGAATAATATAAACATCAGCACCACGAATTGTTTCATTAATTTTGACAAAAATTTCTCCGTCACTAAACTTTTGTACTTCAGAATCTCCTACTGTCAATCCTAAATCTTTTGCGATTTTTTCAGCCAAGTCTTTGTTAGAATTACAGGCAAAAATTTTAATATCGCTATTGCAGTTGTAAGTCATTTCTTGTATCCCCCTATGGTTTTCTTTGCTCAATAGTGTCAAAGCCATATAATATGGCAAAAGTAAATATATTTCTATATTACATCAAATGAAAGCATATTTCAACATATTTCACTAAAATCAATGTTTTTTTGACCAACCCTCAATAATTTGTTGCCTTGCCCTTGCGACAGCCAATACATCTTCGGGAACATTTTTTGTAATAGTAGAGCCAGCAGCAATATAAGAACCCTTTTTAACAGTAACTGGAGCAACTAAATTTGTGTTACAGCCTACAAATACGTTATCTTCTACAACTGTTCTGTGTTTTTTACTACCATCATAATTTACTGTAATACTACCACAACCAAAATTGATTTTTTCTCCTGCATCTGTGTCACCAATATAAGTAAGATGAGGTATTTTTGTGCCATTTCCCACAGTAGAATTTTTCACTTCTACAAAATCGCCTACTTTTACACCATCACCAATATGACAATCTGGACGAATATATGCAAAAGGTCCTACTATTGCATTGTTTCCTATGAAAGAACTAGTAGCAGAAGTATATTGTATTTGTACACCATTGCCTATTTCCATATCTGTTAATTTTGTATTTGGACCAACCATACAATCTTCTCCTATTATAGTATTACCTTCTATTATAGTGTTAGGTTGTATAATAGTATCTTGACCAATTTCTACATTTGCATCAATCCATGTGCTTTGAGGTGCTATAATTGTAACACCATTTTCCATATGTTTTTGATTGATTCTATTTTGCATAATTGCAGTAGCTTCTGCTAATTGTACACGAGAATTGACACCAAAAAATGCATCAGCATCTGTTGTAACAAGAGCATTTACTCTGCCACTAGACTGCAATATAATCTCTAATGTATCAGGTAAATAATATTCTCCTTGTGTATTATGATTTGTCAATTTAGATAATGCTTTTTTTAATTCAGAGCCTTTAAAACAGTAAATACCAGTATTAATTTCTTTAATTTGTTTTTGCTGTTCGGAAGCATCTTTATGCTCTATGTTTTTTAAGAAATTACCTTTTTCATCTCTTATAATATGACCATATCCTGAAGGATTTTCTACTATGGCAGAAACAATAGATACACTATTGTTTTCTTTCTCATGAAATGCTAATAATTCTTGTAGACTCTCTTTTGTAATAAGAGGAGTATCTCCATATAATATTAATATGTTTTTATCATCTTCTAAAAAATCCATTGCCTGCATCACAGCATGACCTGTACCAAGCTGTTGTTCTTGTAGTACAAATGATATATTGTCATTTGAAATTGCTTTTTTTACTTCTTCTGCTTTGTGTCCTACAACAATGCATAATGATTCTGTACCACAACATTCTGCTGCTTTTATAACATGACTAATCATAGGGGTATGAAATAATTCATGAAGGACTTTAGGTTTTTTAGATTTCATACGAGTACCTTCTCCTGCTGCCAATATAATTGTTTTAAATGATTTCATATGCACTCTCCTTTTTTTAAATAAATATTTTATAGATGTTTTTTGTATTATTCAAAAATTTTATTAGATATACATAAAACTGAAAAACAAATTTAATCTGTTTGATATGCTCATTATCTCATTTTTTGATATGTTTTTCAAGAACAAACAGAGTAATAAAAATAGAAAAGGGGCTTGTACTTTATTTATGTATTGTATTGTTATAATAAAGTAGTATTAAAAATTTACAAAATTAATCATTGCTTTTATTTTGAATCATTTCATAGTAATTTTTTAAAACAGATTGTAATGTTTTATCTGTTTTAGAGAATTGTATATGTATTGTAGTGTCTTGATATGTAAAATCATGGTGATATTGTATTTGATTTAAAAAATCTGCTATACGTTGAGACTGAGGTAAATTTTTGTTAATAGAGATTGTTGTAATATCTGTTGCATTGTTATTTTGGTTCATAAAATAATATTCCTTTCTATTTCACTATACTATATTGTATGAATAGTAAAAAGGGATATGCTATATTTGTAATATGAAAAAAATAGATTGACAAAATCATATTACTGCGTTATTATATTATTGTATTAGATACTTAATACAATAATATAAGTTAAGGAGGTGTGATATGAAAGAGTATGATAATAAAACACCTATATATATGCAAATTATAACAGAGATGAAAATGCGTATGGTATCTGGCAAATTGGCGGCTGGAGAAAAAATTCCCTCTGTAAGAGAACTAGCACAGGAATTTGAAGTCAATCCAAACACTATGCAAAGAGCATTATCAGAAATGGAAAGAGAAAATTTATTTTATACAGAAAGGACATCAGGACGTTTTGTAACAACAGATGAAGGTATGATTATGACATTAAGAAATCATTTAGCAGAACAAGAACTAAAAAGATTTATGGAATATATGGAAAAAATTGGATACACAAAAATAGAAATGATACAAAAAATAGAAGAATGGCAAAGGGAGGGAGAATGTTATGAGTAATATTATTGAAATTAATAATTTACAAAAAAAATATGGTCATAAAGAAGTATTAAAAGGATTAAATTTAACGATTTCTTCAGGACAGATTGTAGGACTTTTAGGACCAAATGGCTGTGGTAAAACAACATTGCTAAAAACGATTGTAGGATTGATAAAAGATTATACAGGAAGTATTTTAATTGATGGAAATCCTCCTAATACTCATACAAAGTCAATTGTTTCTTATTTGCCTGAGAAAACATATTTGAGCAACTGGATGACTGTAAAAGATGCTTTTTCTCTTTTTAACGACTTTTATGCAGATTTTAATATACAAAAAGCAAGAGATATGGCTAACGCATTAAATTTGGAAGAAAAACAAAAAATTTCTACTATGTCAAAGGGTATGCAGGAAAAAATACAGTTGATACTTGTGATGTCAAGAGAATCAAAAATATATATATTAGATGAGCCAATTGGAGGAGTTGACCCTGCGGCAAGGGATTATATACTTAGTACAATATTAAAAAATTATTCAAGTGAAAGTTCCATATTGCTTTCTACACATTTGATACATGATGTAGAAAGAATATTTGACAAGGTATTATTTTTAAAAGCTGGAAAAATAGAAATAGATGAATATGTAGATACCATAAGAGAACAAAAAGGTATGTCTATTGATGCATTGTTTCGGGAGGTGTATAGAGTATGATATTAAAATTAATGAAATATGAAATCAAATCTACTTATAAAGTATTTTTTACAATCATGGCAAGTTTTATATTGCTTACCATGTTATTATGTATTAGTATGAATAATCCAAGTACATTAATGATTTCTATACTTTCTCTTGCTTGTTTTGTTATAGCAGGAAGTACATTTTGTGTTTATTTTGTAACATTGTTTAATCGATATTATAAAAATCTCTATGAAAGAGAAGGATATTTAATGCTAACATTACCTGTAAAAGGCTGGCAGTTAGTATGTTCTAAATTTGCAATAGCAATGTTTTGGAGCATTATATTGGGTATTACGATTGCTGTTTGTATGGTTGGAGTGATGCAGTTTATGTGGTTTACTGTAACTGCAGAAGGTATAATAAAAGAACATTATACATTATTCAGTTTATTTAAAGAAAAGATATTTGAAAATGGATATTGGTATTTAGGGTTTCAAATTGTACTCTGTATTTTGGTAGGAATAGCACAAACTATTGCTAGAATTTATTTTGTAATTTCTGTAGCATATTTGCCTTTCATCAAAAAAGGGCATATTCCTATTGCACTATTTTTATACTTTTTGATTGATATGCTAGAAAATTTTATTGTAAGCAATATGATGAGAGTTGTATTTCATTATTATCATAGAGGAGGTTTTTTTGACGAGTTAATATATCTTATTGATTCTATAGGACTTCCTTTAAGTGACACCCACTCAATAAAATTTTACAGTATAATACTATTTTCATGTATAATCACAGCATTGCTATTGGCAGGTTCCAGTTATATTATATCCAAAAAGGCAAGTTTAAAATAAGTATATTATTTAATGAAAAAAGAGTTGACAATCTAAAAAGAAAGCCAACCCTTTTTTTAGGGGAAGAAGTAGAAAGAATGTTATTGTATGGGGGAGAATAACATTCTCATTAGTCAGTATGGACAACAAATA
>OFHA01000039.1_pt1 | contig 104975 bp, 119 predicted proteins | sample 1521891 | NCBI WGS metagenome assembly OFHA01 (sample SAMEA3504089, study PRJEB24116) | mouse gut metagenome | biome: mouse gut; feature: mouse-associated habitat; material: faeces | place: Denmark | collected 2011
GCTTTCTCTCAAAAGCGACTTTATTAATATACCTGATTTATTCTTTTTTGGCAAGACTTTTTTTGCAAAAAATTAAATGCTTATTACTATAATTCATGGTAAAGTTTATACAGCAATATTTTAAGGGAGGTTTTATTTATTAAAAAATTTGATTTAGCAATTATCGGCGCTGGTCCAATTGGACTATTTGCAGCCGACTTTGCTCATTTACATGGTTTGAATACTATTATTTTTGATTCTTCAAATGAAGTTGGTGGGCAACCAAATCTACTCTATCCTTTCAAACAAATTGCGGATATTCCGGTTTTTAATACTATCAGCGGTTTAGATTTGGTGAAAAATTTAAAAGATAATATTCTTAACAAAGTAACTATTCAAACTGCTCATCGTGTTGATAATGTCAAAAAAGAAAATGATTCTTTCGTTATTGATGAAGAATATGAAGTAAAAACAATTATTATTGCTACAGGAACCGGATCGTTTAAGCCAAAAAAATTTCCGCTCAAAACTAATGAAGAAATGGAAAAAAAGATTCATTACTTCATTAAAGATCCTGCTGATTTTAAAAATCAAACTATTGGAGTTTTTGGTGGGGGCGATTCAGCATTAGACTGGGCTAACGAATTAGCTAGTTATGCCAACGTTAAGTTAATTCATCGTCGTGATCAGTTCCGAGGACTAGAAAGTAGCGTTGAAAAACTCAAAAAAGCTCCTAATGTAGAACTCCTTACTCCTTACCTGCCTAAAGAAATTTCTATTAAGGACGAGCAGCTTTCAATCGGCTTGAAAAAGATGGGCGAAGATCAATTAAATTATCAGCTTTTTGATCAAATCATTGTTGCCTATGGTTTTAGGGCAAATAATCGTTTCGTTAAAAATTGGGGCGTAGACTTAGAAGGACCTCATATTAAAGTAAATTCTGATATGGAAACCAATCTTGATGGTATTTTTGCAATTGGTGATGCAATCAATTATCCTGGAAGAGTTCCTTTAATTGGAGTTGGATTTGGAGAAGCTCAGATTGCAATTACTGCGATTATGCGTAAGCTTTTTCCGGAAAAAACTCTCACCATTCATTCAACAAGTATTTAGGAGTAATTTATGGCGTTAATTGACTTTATTCTTCATATTGATGATCATTTAATCACGATTGTCAATCAATTCGGCGGATGGACTTATTTAATTTTATTTGCGATTATCTTCATTGAAACTGGATTAGTTATCTTTCCTTTTTTACCAGGGGATTCGCTAATCTTTGCAGCTAGTGCCATGGCAGCTAATCCTCAATATGGATTAAACATCTGGATAATTTATGCTGTTGTCGCAATAGCAGCTATTGTGGGTGATACAGTTAACTACGAAATCGGAGCTTGGTCAACCCGAACGGGAGAAAAACATGCTTGGTTTAATAAATTAATTAATCAAAAAAATCGACTAGCAGCCGAGAAATTCTTTGAGCGGCACGGCCCAATCACAATTGTAGTAGGAAGATTCATTCCTTTTATTAGAACTTTTGTCCCATTTATTTCTGGGGGCAGTAAAATGCACTATGGCCACTTTATCACCTACAATATTTTGGGTGGATTACTTTGGACAGGGCTTTTTACAATTATTGGATTCTTCTTTGGCAATATTCCATTTGTAAAAGATCACTTCTCAATGATCGTAATTGCAATTATCTTAGTTTCTGTAGTACCAATTGCAATTGTTGCTTTAAAGAAAAAATTAACACTGAAAAAGGAATTCCATTAAGGAATTCCTTTTTATTTGTGTACAATTTTACTTATAAAATATAATTCATAGATAATCCCAAATACACCAAAACATGAAGCGAAAAATTCTTCCGTTAAAACATCAATGATGGGATCGGTATTAGGATCGAATAGCCAATTACTGCTAGCAAAAAACAAATGATGGAAGAAAATAAAGAAACTATCAAAATTCACAATCGCGAAAGGCAAAATGATAATTGGAAGCAAAAGAAAAATCCATGCTTCAATCTTACTTATTTTCAACAATCCTTCTTCATTACGCTTTTTTGCTATTATATAAATCACTAAACAGATAATAAAGACTAAAACTGCTAAGATAAGTAATCTTTTTACATCAGCAAAGTGTTCAGCCGCACTTTTAGAAGTAGGAAAATTATCCATTTGTAATTTATTTTTAAATAGCCAAAGTAAATACAACATTAATTGATTATAATTATGCATTACTTTTAAAACCGACATATTTACTATTTGGTAGGTTTTTTGCACAGTTACAAAAATAAATAAAAGAGGCCAACTAAAAACAATTGCGCCCACAATACTTGCAGAAAGTGCAAAAAAGAAATTATAGATACTAGCTCCGAGATTTTTTTGCATTATTAGTTAAATTTAAATTCACTCAAATTGTCTACAGTAATAGTAGGTTGACGTTTACCTTCAATATCAGCACGCGTAGTGACCCCAGTTAGAGTCAACATCTGGTCGACTCCACTGTTAAATCCAGCACGGATATCGGTATTGTAATTATCTCCAACAATAATAGTTTCATCTTTAGAATGGTGGATCTTTTTTAGAGCATAATCAACAATGATTGATTCAGGTTTTCCAATATAAAGTGGTTGCTGACCAGTTGCAGCTGCAATCATCGCACATTGAGAACCATTTCCTGGAATTAATTCATGACCTAAAGGTAAATTCAAGTCGGCATTTGTTCCAATAAAAGTTGACCCGTTTCTAATTGCCCTAGTTGCTGTACGAACTTTCTTATAAGTTAAATCTTGATCCATCCCTACAACCACATACTCTGGCGTAATTTCGTTCAACTTAAATCCAGCAATATTTAATAACTCATTTTTCAAACCAAACTCGCCAATAATATAAACTTCAACGTCATTAGTATGCTTTTTATTAATAATATAGCTTGCAGTCGCCATACTTGGGGTGTAAATATGATTCACATCAGTTTCCACCCCATGTTTTTTTAGTTTTTCAACTACCATTTCTGGCGTCCGAGTAGTGTTATTAGTTAAAAAGAGATAGTCTTTATGAGCCTCTTTCAAACGATGAACAAAATCTACCCCTGTTTGAATAGTTTCATCCCCCCGATAAATGGTCCCATCTAGATCAATCAAGAATAGATTATAATCTTTCTTCATTCTTTTTACCTCTTTTCTTTTTCTTAATTACAAAAGCTTGATGCTTTCCTCGCGATTTTTTAACAGCTACAGTCTGACGCTTCTTGAATTTAGTCCGATGAACCTTCTTTTTCTTAAAACTAAATTCTATGTTTTTCTTAGAGTAACGTTTTTTATGATATTCGCGATTTTGTTTTTCGTGTAAATGAGTATTGGTATTGTAATGATGAACTGGACTGATTAGCTGTAAAACAAAATAGGCTCCTCCAGGATTACAATATTCAGTTAAATAATCAGCAATAGCTTTTTGTTTACGATCAATTGAAGTGCGCACATTATCCTTATAAAAGCCCTTCAATCGTAAGTGGTCGCTCGAAATATCCCCTACTAAAAAATCATATTGATTTAGGTAAGGATCATATTTTTCACGCAGCATTTCAACATCGATTGCATCAAATTTATCGATCACAATCTTGTAAAGTTGCTCGTTGATTTTAATTTTGTTTTCGTCAAGCACAATTTTTGCTAAGGGATGGCGGATTGGCTGTTTTTGTTGATACTTATTTTCCTCTGGGGCAAACTCTTCCTTGGAGTTCTCCTTTTTCTTCATTTATTTCTTCTTCACTTCCTGTTTAACGGGATAATTCTTAGCTAAATAATCACTAATTACTTCTCTTAAAAATTGCGGGAAAAGGAATTCATTATCACCCACAATAGATAACGTTGGGAAAAACGGCACTAAAACATAGTGGTCTAAACCAGCAATTTGATATTCTTTTTCAGGGTCTATTTCTTTTCCATTTACATATACAATGCGTCTTCTGTGATCGACCTTAATTCCTTTATAGTACATTTGGCCGAAAATTTTTCCTCTAAAACTCATCCCTTGTAAAGGAAAGTGCTCTAGATAATGGCGATTTTTTTCAATTTCCATAACCAATCGCCATAAATCTGTCCCTTTCAAAGTAGATCGTACAACATGCATGGGATGTGGCAAAGCTTTTTGCATATCATATTTAGTGAGTTTTCCCGCCTTAAATGGTGCAAGAAAAAGTCCCGAGCTCAGCATAGCTAGATCAGTCCCAGCAAAATTCGCAATCGCATCTAGAGACACTTGAATTGCTGCTGTTTTATCATCTTTAAATTTTTCTGGAAGTTCGGCTACTGTTTGTTGTTCAAGAATTTCTTTTCCTTTTTCACGATAACCTTGAATAATTTCTTCATCACCGGGCATTTCTGGCATAGAAGCAACTGGAACAGTGGTTGGGGTTATTTTTCTTACTTTATGATCATCATCAATTTCAACATGAATGTCACCTACATAATTCCCCCATTTACCAGTCTGAGTAATCCAAGTATTGTTGACCTTTTCACCATTTGGAATCAAATCATGACTGTGACCACCCACAATCAAATCAATTTGCGGGTAATTTTTACTTAGCCAGCGATCCATTCTTAAACCAATGTGGGTAAGCATAATCAACATATCATACTTACCTTCAAGTTTTGGCAACAAATCATCCATTGTATTTTTGAGCATTTTAACATGCCAATGATTAGGCCCATAAGTCATCGGATAAGCTGCCGTTAAACCAATTAAGGCAATACGAGTTCCTTTTTTAGTGGTAATAATTTTATCTTGAGTACACCATTTTGGCATTGACTCATCTTCTTCGCGAAGATTAGCTAAAACTACAGGAAAATCCGCATGATCAAAAAGTTTTTCCAAAACCCAATGTGGATTAGAAATTCCTTCATTATTTCCAATGGTAATGGCATTATAATTAAATTTATTCATTAATTCAATATTTGCTTGACCTTCTGTCGCATCACTTAAAGGATGAGATCGATCCATAAAGTCACCAGCGTCAAAAGTGTAAACTTCAGAAGCGCTTTTATCTGCTTGCGCCTTCTTTAAATAGCGGCCAATCTTTGGAAAATGTTCAAAGTGTGAATGAAGATCATTAGTGTGTAAAATTCTTAAAGTTTCCATTGTACATTCAACTTTCTAGCCAATCTTATTGGCCTTCAATACCATATTATAAGCATCTAAAATCTTACCTTTCGGTTTATCCCATTCAACCCACTTAGGATTTCTCCAATCATCTTCATTAAGTAAAGTCTGAAGATTATAATTATCATTGATATATTTTTCATAGGTAATTAATGGCTTAGTGCGAGCAATATTAACTTGTAAAATCTTCACACTCTTAATATCTCCTCGATCGGCTGCAAGTTCTGCAATTCCGTTTTGGTCAATATTAGAAATTTCAAAATATTTACTACCATCATTACGAGTTACTTCTTCAATTAAATCCAGTTGTTCATACTGTTTACTCATATAATCTACACCTTTATAAAAATAGAAAAAAATATGCAACCATGCTATTGTAGTTATTGCGAGGTGCACAATTCAATGGAACGTAAACGCCACTTTTTACTGGCAATTTTTAGTTTAATTTTTTTAATGACTAGCGGCTTCACAGTTGTTGGTCATCGGGGCGATCCTGTCAAGTATCCTGAAGAAACTATCCAAAGCGATAATTCGGCTTTTAATTCAGGCGCTGATTATGTAGAACTTGATCTTCAACTATCAAAAGACGGGATCTTAGTTATCAGCCATGACGATGATTTATACCGCGTCACTCATACACATGCAATTGTATCACAAAATGATTTTAGTTCGCTTCATCAGCTAAAATACGACAACGGCGAACATGTAATGAGTTTGAGTGAATTATTTGAACACTATAAAAACAAACCCAATACTAAATTTGTTTTAGAAACAAAAATTGATCATTCGATAGATTCTTCATATGAACTAGAAGATAAAATTGCGGAAACTGTTAAAAAATATCATATGGAAAAACGCGTCATGATTCACTCTTTTTCCGCAGCAAGTCTGTTTCATTTTAGGAAAATCATGCCCGACGCTTATTTGATCTTAATTGTAGGCAGCTTAAAAAGAATCAATTTTAGTATTCTCCCACAAGTCAATGCTGTTAACGTTTCTTCAGATATCGTTCAAGATCATCCTTGGTTAATTCGCTGGTTACATAAACTGAATAAGCAAGTCTTTGTTTGGGCTGAAATGGATGAATCACCTGCTCTATGGCATTGGTTAATTAACCGTAATGTCGATGGGGTAGTCACTAACTTTCCAGCAACTGGTTTTAAATACAAGCTAGCTAAAATGGGGACACAAAAGTACGAAATCGATCGCGATGGAACTTATTTTGGTAAAAATAAAACTCCGATTATGATGAATCCTTATGTGCGCATCCCCCAAAAGAAATACATTTATCCCGGGCAAAAATTACATGTCAGTTATGGCGTGCGAGTTGATGATCAGCTTTATTATCAAGTCGATGAAAAAACCTTTATTTCCGCAGAATTCGTAAATTTTGACCTAACCAAAAAAGACATCGCTGCTTATGAAAATAAAGAAATTCTCGCCAAACCTCAAGTAGAGGTTCCTACTTATTCTCAACCTGATAATCAAGCAAAAACTGGTAAAGTTTTACCAGCTAACAAATTGTATAAGATTTTGAATTTCAACGGTTCTCCAAAAAGTATGTGGCTTTACACTAAGGCTGGCTGGGTAAAAGCAGACGACATTCTCTTTTATGGTTTTTTCAATTCAGAAAGTTTCAGCGACTATCGTGATTTACCTAAAATTAGTCGTTATAACAATATTGCATTGCTTAGTTATAAACTCCCTACTAGCGAAAAACAGACTTATTTCGATAATTTACAAAACACTCTAAAAATTACTAAAGAAGCTTTTTAATTTAGAAAAGCTTCTTTTTTCTGGTACAATCTTTCTTAACATATTAATAAAAGGGAGAAATCATGATGGATTTAGATTACAAGAAATTAGCCGAAGCTAAAAAAGATGATATTTTACGCGATCTAGACGAATTAATTGCAATTGATTCTTCAGAAGATTTAAACAATACTTCCAAAGAATACCCAGTTGGACCTGGTCCTGTTAAGGCAATGAAAAAATTTTTGTCATTCGCTGAACGTGATGGTTTCCACACTAAAAACGTTGATAACTATGCTGGGCGTGTTGACTTTGGTGAGGGCAATCAAACTTTAGGAATTATTGGCCACATGGATGTTGTGCCCGCTGGGGACGGCTGGGAAACAGATCCTTTCAAAATGCTCATTAAAGATGGCAAGATCATCGGCCGCGGAAGTGCCGATGACAAAGGGCCTGCCCTTGCTGCTTACTACGGAATGCTTTTATTAAAGGAAGCTGGTTTTAAGCCTAAGAAGAAGATCGACTTCATTGTTGGTACTAACGAAGAAACTAATTGGGTTGGCATTAACTATTATTTAAAGCATGAGAAAACTCCAGATCAAGTATTTTCTCCTGATGCTGAATATCCAATTATTAATGGAGAACAAGGAATTTATACTTTAGAACTTAATTTTAAAGATGATAATGATCAAGGCTCAGTAAAGTTAAAGAAGTTTACTGCTGGAATTGCTGCCAACGTTACTCCACAAAAAGCTTACGCTACTATCGAAGCAGATAATTTAGACGAAATTAAAACTGCTTTTGAAAAGTTTTTAGCTGAAAACAAGCTTGAGGGACGTTTTGAAATTGATGGTAACACTGCTAACTTAGAACTTACGGGTCAAGGTGCTCATGCTAGTGCTCCGCAAGTTGGGCGCAACGCTGCAACTTTCTTAGCTTTGTTCCTTGATCAATTTGACTTCAAGGGTCGCGATAAGAATTACTTACATTTTTTAGCTGATGTTGAACACGAAGACTTCCAAGGTAAGAAGTTGGGTGTTTTCCATCATGATGAGTTAATGGGTGATTTATCTAGTGCACCAAGTATTTTTGAATACGAAGAAAACGGTCCTGCTATCTTAAAAGATAATATTCGCTATCCTCAAGGTACTGATCCTGACAAGATGGTTAAGCAAGTTGAGGAAAAATTTAGCGATATCTTAACTGCTTCTTACGATTCCTTTGAAGAACCTCATTACGTTCCTGGTGATGATCCATTAGTTAAAACTTTACTCAAGGTTTATGAACATCAAACTGGTAAAAAAGGACACGAAGTTGTCATCGGTGGTGGTACTTACGGTCGTCTCTTTAAACATGGGGTTGCCTTTGGTGCTCAACCAGAGGATGCGCCAATGGTAATGCACCAAGCAAATGAATACATGATGGTTAAAGACTTAATTGATTCAATTGCAATTTATGCAGAAGCAATTTACGAATTAACTAAATAAAAAAATAAGCGGTTCGAAATCGAACCGCTTATTTTTTTATTTTACTATTGGTTTAACGTACTTTGCTTTTTAACAAGTTCGTATGGCAATTCAATATGCACATCTTCTACTTCTTCATTGTTCATTAGCTTAGTTAACATTCTCATCGCAACAGCCCCCATATCATAAAGAGGTTGCTTGATTGTAGTCAAAGCAGGGCGAACCACAGAAGCAATTTGAGTAGCACTAGCAGTCACAATTTCAAGATCTTTTGGCACATTCTTACCAGCATCCATTGCGGAATTCAAGATTCCCACTGCACTGCTATCACGTGTTACAATCACACCATCAACACCATCTTTAGCAAGTTGAGAATAAAGATTATAGCCATCTGAGTAATCCATCACATTAGTGTAAATACGAGCTTCACCCAAATCATGTTCCTTAATAAATTCCTTGTAAGCAGGAATACGGTAGTCATTGTTTACTACGGCATCAGGATCACCAACTACAATTCCTAAATTCTTCTTACCATCGTTAAACATTAAGTTAAGGGCTTCAGTATCAGCCTTCTTATAATCGATAGTAACTGAAGGTAAATCTTCTCGATTATCCTTAGTACCAGCAAGCACAACTGGAGTATCGGTTCTTTCAAAAGCATCCATTACCTTTTCTGGTAAACGGTTTGACATGTAAATTACACCATCAACTTGTTTGTTTAATAAACTTTGGATTGCTTGATCTTCTTTCATCAAACGGTTTTCGATACTTGTAATAATAATGTTGTACTTGTACAAAAGGGCAATATCATCAATCCCCTTTGAAAGTTCAGCAAAGTATAAATTAGTAAGATCAGGAACTACAAGTCCTACAGTAGTGGTTCTCTTAGATGCAAGACCTTGAGCTACAGCATTTGGTTGATAGTGCAAACGCTTGATAACTTCCATTACACGGTCTCTAGTTTCTTTTCTTACATTGTCATTTCCGTTAACTACACGGGATACAGTCGCCATAGAAACCTTGGCTTCTCGGGCCACATCGTAAATAGTTACTTCTTGTTTATGCATATGTCATTCCCCAGCTCTCTTTAAAATGTCTACATAGCAATATAACATGAAACGCTCTTAGGTGCAAACGTTTACAGCTTTTCTTTCATTTTTTCACAAAAAATCATGTTATACTTTGATTGACTATACCTTAAATTAAGAAAGGAAAAATATGAATTTAGATAAATTACAAGAATGGTTGCAAGCTAACGATACTGATGTAGCTTACATTTCAAATCCAATCTCAATCGCTTACTTTACGGGTTATTCGATGGATCCACACGAGCGAATTTTTGCCCTACTGGCATTCAAAGACGCTGAAAGTTTTGTCTTTACTCCAGCACTAAACGTTGAAGAAGCCAAAAACTCCGCTTGGGATGGCGATGTTTATGGTTACCTTGATTCAGAGGATCCATGGGGAGTTATTTCTACTACTATTCGCCAAAGAACCAAGGAATTTAAAAACTGGGCAATTGAAAAAGATGACCTTTCAGTCGCTCATTACCAAAACTTGCGCAGTAAGTTTCCAGATGCTAGCTTCACTAATGATGTCTCAGCCTTCATTGAAAGAATTAGACTTTACAAGACTCCGGAAGAAATTGAAAAGTTAAAAGGAGCCGGTGAAGAAGCTGACTTTGCCTTTCAAATTGGTTTTAACGCTATTAAGACTGGGGTTACCGAAAGAAGCATCGCTGGACAAATTGATTACCAATTAAAATTGCAAAAGGGTGTCATGCATGAAAGTTTCGAAACTATTGTGCAAGCCGGTGCAAATGCGGCAAATCCACATCTAGGTCCAACAATGAATACCATTAAACCTAATGATCTGGTTTTATTTGATTTGGGAACGATGCATGACGGCTACGCTTCTGATGCTAGCCGAACTGTAGCATATGGCGAACCCAGTGCTAAGCAAAGAGAAATTTATGAAGTAGACCGAGAAGCCCAACAAGCCGCAATTGAAGCTGCTAAACCTGGTATTACTGCCGAAGAACTTGATAATGTTGCTCGTGATATTATCAAAAAAGCAGGTTATGGTGAGTACTTCATTCACCGTTTAGGTCACGGAATTGGTAAAAATGTTCATGAATTTCCATCTATTGTTGAAGGAAATGACCTAGTAATTGAAGAAGGAATGTGTTTCTCTATTGAACCAGGAATTTACATTCCAGGATTTGCGGGTGTTCGGATTGAGGATTGTGGTGTTGTAACTAAAGATGGTTTCGAGCCATTCACTCACACTGATAAAGAATTAAGAGTCATCCCTATAGAAGAATAACCAAACAAAAAGACGTGTTAGATCTAGCTAACACGTCTTTTTTGCTTTATTAAGAAAATTAAGCTTCTGAATTAGTGTTTACAGAAGTATCATCATCTTTTTCAGCATTGTTTAAATCATTAACTGAGTTCTTAGCGTTATCACCGCTAGCAACATCATCTTTATCCTTTGAGTCATCGATTACAATATCATCAAAATCTTTCAATTCTGAATCATCTTCAACGCTCTTTGGGAATGAAGCTAATTGATTCTTAACAACTTCAGTACCGTTGTCATACTTCTTCTTTAAATCTTGAAGAGCATCATTATCCTTGATTTTCTTCTTTACATCATCGATTTGTTCATCACTAATTAATAATGAACCTGCAACAAAACCAGCTGCAGCACCAACAATTGTACCAATTACAAAATTTGAAAACTTACTCATAGTGAAATCCTCCTTTTATCTTTAATCTTCACCTTTACGACGTTTGCGTCGAGCAAGAGTCGCAGCTAACACTGAAGAAACAATCCCAGCGCCGCTAAAGCGACTGCGGTTGTTAAAACGCTTTACCATTTTCTTGGAAGAAGTATTAATTTCAGAAACACTTTCTCCGAGATCTGCAGCTGCTTTAACTACTGGCTCTATTGTCTTCATTTTACCATTAACATCTGCTAATAGTAGGTTAGTTTTATCTAATAAATCACTAGTTTGACCCATTAGGCCATTAACATCTTCTGATATTTTTTTAATTGATTCATTAGTGGTTTGCATCGTCTCATTGGCTTCTTCAATAGCCTTTGTGGTATGTCTAAGCACAGGAATTGTAAAAAGCACTAAAACTAGAAATGCGATAGCGGCGATGAGGCCTGCTAATGCACCATAAGAAATTACCATCTGTCACCCTCCAATAATACACCTAAAAAAAGTCTAGCATGAAAACACTTTATTCTCAATGAATACATATTTTTTGTTATTCTTATTTTATCAAAAAATAAGAAATAAGGAGTAATCAATGAAAACATCTATGAAAATAAATCCTAGTGATTTCACAGTCGACTGGTCTAAAATCAGTAATAATTTATTAGGAACCATTTGGCAATTATTTTTAACAACTCTTATATTTTATTTAATAAATCGGATTGGTAAAAAAGTCATTAATCAATATGTAAATGATCGTAAAGCTAAAAATAAACGTACCAAGACGATTACAGCTTTAATCAATAGTATCTTTCACTATACAGTCTTATTCTTTTATTTATTTGCGGTATTGTCCATTTTAGGCATCCCTGTTGGCACTTTACTGGCTAGTGCGGGTATTTTCTCACTTGCTCTTGGAATGGGAGCACAGGGCTTTGTGAGTGATCTGGTAAACGGCTTTTTCATTTTAAGTGAAGACCAGTTTGATGTGGGTGATACTGTAAAAATTGATTCTCAAGTCGGCACCGTAGTTCAACTTGGTCTGCGAACAACTCGGCTTAAAGGATCGGACGGTTCTATTATTTATATTCCCAATCGAAACATTTCTATTGTTCAAAATATGGCCCACGGCGGAATTAGTTTAAACATTAATTTGGAACTTGATGCTGGCAACGACTTTGAAGAAGTTAAAAAGATCATTAAACAAGTTAATTCCACTATTCAACCTGAGAAAAAGACCCTGGTTCAAGGACCCACAATTGTTGGGATCAGTAATCAAAACGGAAATGATGTTACCTTTACCGTACATTTTCAAGTAAAACCTGGTAAAGAATCTGCTATCCGAAATTTATATTTAAGTAATTACATCGCCGCTTTGCAAAAAAATGACATCAAATTCGCTCCTACTAATACTAAGCCAGCTGTGGTTACAACTAAAAAATAAGAAAACTCCTAAGTTAATTCTTAGGAGTTTTTTCTTAATCAAATTGAGCAAACCAAGCTGGAAGTTCCGCAATTAGTTTCTTAACAGCCTTTCCTCGGTGAGAAATTTGGTTCTTTTCATCAGTTGTCATTTGAGCAAAAGTCTTGCCCTTTTCAGGAATATAAAACAATGGATCATAGCCAAAGCCATCTTTGCCGCGAAGAGAAGATAAAATTCTTCCTGGGCATTCACCAGTTACTACTAAATCCTTCTCAAATTGATGAGGCATTGACGCCACAATGGTAGTGTTAAACTTTGCCCCACGCTCATCTTCAGGAACGCCCCCAAGCTCAGCTAAAAGCTTTGCATTATTATGTTGGTCATTATGAGCTTCTCCGGCAAATCGAGCAGATCTCACTCCTGGTTGACCATTCAATTTATCAACCATCAAGCCTGAATCATCGGCAATCGTTGGCAAATTACTAAAATCGGCTAAGGCATGAGCCTTCAACTTGGCATTATCTTCAAAAGTGCGTCCAGATTCTACTACATGAGGAGGATTATCTAAATCTTGATTAGTCAAAATTTCCACATCAAGGCCAGCTTTATCAAAAGCCTTCTTTAATTCTCTAACTTTACCTTGGTTATTAGTCGCAAATAAAATTTTTTTAGTCATTACAAATTCTCCGTATCCACTTGCTTAGAAGTTAAGTTTTCATCGCCTAAAAATGTCCGACCCATTTCGGAAAACTTCTCTGGATCACCAGTCGTGTAATATTCATGACTGACTTCATTTGAATCATTAAACAAACCATCACGCCTCATCACATTATAAGTGTATTGTGCTACTTGATCGGCAGGATCCACAATTTGAATTTTTTCTCCTAAAGCTTGGGCAAATTCATCACGAATAATTGGATAGTGTGTACATCCTAAAACTAAAGTGTCAAAATCTTCCCCTTTTAATGGTTGAAGACTATTTTCAACTGCCTTTAAATTAGTATCAAAGTCTTTTTGCGCTTCAATCAGTGGTGCTAATTCTGGAGCTGCGATTTCGCTAACTTCAATTTCAGGATCACGAAACTGAATTTCTTTTTGATACGCATGAGAATTTATTGTAACTGGAGTTGCGACTACAGCCACCTTTTTATTCATGGTTGTTCTAGCTGCCGCTAAACTTCCCGATTGAATTACTCCAATAATTTGTTGGTCAACTTCTTTTTGTAAAGTTGGCATTGCAGCTGCAGTGGCAGTATTACATGCAAAAATGATCAATTTAACATTCTTACTTAATAAGAATTTTACACTTCGGCGAGTAAGTTCAATTATTTGTTCTTGAGATTTATTTCCATAAGGCATATTTGCACTGTCGCCAATAAAAATTGTTGATTCATTGGGTAGTTTATTAATTACTTTTTTAACAATGGAAAAACCACCAACGCCTGAATCAAGTAGTCCGATAGGACGATTATCCATAACTTATAGCCCCCTAAAGAAAAAATATTTTCTACTTCTACTAGTTTAAGGTAAAATAAAAAAGAATAAAAGGGATGAAAAACATATGCAAAATAACACAGAACACTCTAATGAACATGTATATTTTATTAATCAGCTCTACCGTGACTTTTTATTACCAACCATTTTAGGTAATGATAATGCGACTATTCTTTATTGGGCTGGCAAACGAATTTCTCGCCATTATGATATCGCAAGCTTTAATGATTTGGCAGAGTTCTTTAATATGGCGGAATTTGGCCAATTATCTCGAACTAAAGAACGCCGTTCATCAGTGACTTTTGAATTAACTGGTCAAAGCGTAGAAGATCGTTTAAACAGTGACAGTAAAGAATTTGCTTTAGAAAGTGGCATGATTGCCGAAGCTGTTCAAAAAGAAACTGGCAAAACTTGCGAAAGTGAAATTACAATTTTAGATAAAGAAAACAAAGTTCAATTTTTAGCACGTTTTAGCTAATTTCTAGCCTATTTTATTTTCTTCCTGTATACTTTAAGCATATAAAACAGGAGGTATATAGGTAATGTTTAAAGAATTCAAACAATTTATTGCACGTGGCAACGTCATTGATTTAGCTGTTGGTGTCATCATTGGAGCTGCCTTCACTTCTATTGTGAAGTCTCTTGTTTCCAATATCATCAATCCGCTAATCGGAATATTTATCGGTAAAATTGATCTATCGAATCTGGTATTAAAAGTAGGAGATGCCACTTTCAAATATGGCAGTTTTATCAATTCGGTAATCAATTTCCTAATTATTTCCTTCGTAGTATTTTTAATTGTAAAAGCAGTTAATAAAATTACTAAAAAAGAAAAGAAGGAAGCTGGCCCTACTGCAGAGGACTACTTAAAAGATATACGTGATTTATTAGAAAGCAAAACAGAGTAAAACAAAAAGACGGAGCGGTTTAACCGCTCCGTCTTTATTTTTTATTAAGCTGTGTATTGATCTAAGATTTGGTTAAGCTTTTCCTTTGGAGTGTAACCAGTCAAACGATCAACAATTTGACCGTTTTTCTTAATAAGCAAAGTAGGAATAGCCATAATACCTAAATCTCTAGCAGTTTCTTGATTTTGATCAACGTCCATCTTTGTGAACTTAACATCTTGTCTTTCTTCTGCTAATTGGTCAATAACTGGTGATTGCATCTTACATGGACCACACCAAGTTGCCCAAAAGTCAGTCAAAACAACACCATTATCAGTTTCTTCAGCAAAATTTTGGTCTGTAATTTCTTCAACCATGATTATTACCTCTCATCAATTATATAGTTCTTTGATTAAACTATAACAGTATGGCTTACTTTTTACAAGTAAAATGCTTACTTTAATTGAACAATTGTGGCTCCATTTCCACCTTGATTTGCCGGAGCGTAGTTAAAGCTTTTTACATGGCGGTTGCTGCGTAGATATTGCCACACACCAGTCCTAATTGCACCCGTACCAATACCATGAATAATCGTCACTACATCGAGTCCAGCCAAAAGGACGGAATCAAAGTAACGATCTAAATTAGTCATCGCTTCATCATAACGCTGTCCTCTTAAATCAAGTTCACTACGCGCGTTGCTTCTTCTCAAAGCGCTCGTCGCTCTTACATGCGGAATTTGTTTCTTAGGAGCATCAATTTTTTCAACATCACGATCGCTAACTTTTACTTTCATGATTCCCATTTGGACTTCATAATCATGATCGGAAAGTTTCTTTGTAATAGTCCCTGTTTGCCCATATGAGAGGACTTTCACCTTATCCCCTACACTTACATTATGACGGCGTTTTTCGCGCTGTAGAACCTTATTATTAGCCAAATTTTGAGCTTGACGTTCTAGGCTATTCAATTCACCTTTTGCATCAATAATCTTATTTTCTTTAATCTGAACCCCGTTTTTGCGTTCATTTTCAAGACGTTCAATAATTTGGTCTGCTTTCTTTCGTCTTTTAGCAACGATTTCGTTAGCACGCTCTTGAGCAAAATCAAGCTGCTTTTGAACTCTTTGATTGTACCAATCTAAGGCATCTTGCAACTTCTTCTCAAGTTTTTGACTGCGATCAAGACTAGTTTCTAAGCGACTGCGCGCACTAGTTGCAGCCTTTGTTTGTTCATTTAAACGCTCAATCATATTATTAATGTCAGAATCTTCATCCTTCATCAATTTTTGAGCATTTTTTACTACATCTTCACGCATCCCTAAACGGCGCGCAATTGCAAAAGCATTACTATGGCCAGGAATTCCAATTTGCAAACGATAAGTTGGGGATAAAGTCTTTAAGTCAAATTCCATCGAAGCATTGGTAGTTCGCTCTCGATTATAGCCATAAAGCTTCAATTCAGGATAGTGCGTAGTAACCATAATTTTGGATTTTTTACGTAAAAAATCCAAAATACTGATGGCCAAACTAGCCCCTTCTTCCGGATCAGTCCCGGCTCCAATTTCATCAATTAAAACCAAGGTTTGATCATTAACGTTTTTCATAATGGCAATAATGTCATTAATATGTGAAGAAAAAGTACTCAATGATTGTTCAATTGATTGTTCATCACCGATATCGGCATAAACCTGCTTAAAAACTCCAACCTTACTATTTTCTTCAGCTGGAATAAATAAACCTGATTGAGCCATCAATTGAATCAAACCAGCCGTCTTTAAAGTGATCGTCTTACCACCAGTATTAGGTCCAGTAATTAACATGGTGTCAAATTCTTCACCCAAGTAAATATCATTAGGCACAACTTTTTCAGGATCAATTAACGGATGGCGTGCCTTACGCAAGTAAAGTGAATTATCATAGCTTAAGCTGGGTTCGGTTGCTTTCATTTCTTTGGCAAGTTTGGCCTTAGCTTGCAAAAAGTCGAGTTCAGATAAGGAGAATGCAATTTCATTCAAATTTTTAATATCTTCACGAGCCATTGAAGATAAATGCTTTAAAATATTGCGAATTTCTTGTCGCTCTTGGGCCATCAAGTTCTGTTGGCGGTTATTCAAATTCAAAACTGCTTCAGGTTCCACAAATAAAGTCTGGCCACTGGCACTTTGATCGTGAACAACCCCGCCAAATTTACCACGATATTCTTGCTTAACTGGAATAACATAGCGATCATCACGAATAGTCACAATTTGTTCAGACAGATATTTACTACTGTTTCCCTTAGTGTAGCTATCCATCTTATTCTTAATTTCTTCTTCGTTACTCTTAATGTCATGACGAATTCTAGCTAAGGCACTCGAAGCACCATCAAGAACTTCACCATCAAAGTCAACTGACTTTTTTAATTGGTTGAATAATGTGTCTGGAACAACCAATTTGTCTAAAATTTCATCAATTGCCGATAAATCGATATCTTCATCTAAATCTTCCAAAAAGCCATTGATTTCACTAGCTAGACTTAGAATCAATAAAATATTACCAAATTCTTGTGCATTCAAGTTTGCCTTGACACTTAAACGTTTAGTACTTGGCTTAACATCTTGAAAATCAGTCAAAGGAAGTTGACCTTTAATTCTAAGCAAATTTGCTAAAGCTAAAGTTTGCTTCAAACTTTTTTCTACTTTATCAAAATCTGTTTTTGGCTTTAAATTGGCGGCTTTTTCTTTAGCAGGAGCAGTAATTGCTAAAGAACTCAAGCGATTAGTAATTTGTTCAAATTCTAGGATCTTTAAAATTTTACTGTTCATTTATTATTTTTATTCCTTATTAACAAAAAGAGGCCGGCTAAGCCAAACCTCTTCTTTATTCACCACTTAAACGGTCATCATCAAGGAAAGTATTTAAAACTCCTTGAACCATGTCCCATTCTTCATCTGATGTAATTTCATGCAAGTCACTACTTGTGACGTCTCCTGCATCATCTGCATCGTAGCTGAAAGCTTGAACTTCAATGTCTTCGCCTTCACCTACAGCTGCAGGGTAGAGAAGAACATATGACTTATCATAATCATCAGAATGGAAAGTGAATAAAATTTCATATAATTCTTCGTTGCCTTGATCATCAACCAAGGTAATCTGACGATCCTTATCGTCACCTTTATTAACTTCTACCATAATTAATCCTTTCGGTGTAAGTCTAAATAATTTTGCAAGATGAGTACAGCTGCCATTTGATCGATCACTTCTTTACGTTTTTTACGATCGTGAATTCCAGCTTCTTCGATTAATACTCTTCTTGATTCAATCGTCGTTAGGCGTTCGTCAGAATAATGAACTGGTAAGCCAAATTTATCTTCAAGTCTTTTACCATAAGCTTTACTTCTGGTAACAGATGCTCCATCAGTTCCATCCATATTTTTAGGTAAACCTAGAACAAAACCTTCAGGATCGTATTCACGCACAAGTTTTTTAATTGAGCGCATCCCAAAATTAAACTTACTTTCATCAATTTGAATGGTTTCTAGTTTTTGGGCAGTATACCCCAGTTCATCACTTACCGCCACGCCAACTGTTTTAGAACCAACATCTAATCCTATTAAACGCATTATTTATCCTTACCAAGATAACTCTTCACAAGTTCCTCAATAATTTCATCACGTTCATGCTTAAGAATTAAATTACGGGCATCATTGTGCCGTGGGATATAAGCCGGATCGCCAGAAAGTAAGTATCCTACAATCTGGTTAATTGGGTTATAGCCCTTTTCTTCAAGCGCATTGTAAACATCTTGCAGAGTATCATAAACATTTTTTCCTTTATTTTGATTAAAGTCAAAATGCATTGTCTTATCTAGCGAGCTCATAATTATTCCTCCTGTCACAATTTTACTTGAAAAAAGAATTAAACTCAATTAATTAATTTTTAGAAATTTCATTAATTACAGCTTCAATAGCGTCATTTAAACCTTCTGGCTTCTTACCACCAGCTTGAGCCATGTTTGGACGACCACCGCCGCCACCGCCAAAGATTGGGGCAGCGATTTTAATCAAATCTCCAGCCTTAAGACCCTTTTCCAAGGCCTTATCGCCCAAGCTGATAATCATGTTAGCTTTACCATCATTTTCAGCCGCTAATACTAAAACATCTGACTTATTTGAACTCTTCCAATTATCAGCAAGTTCACGTAAGTCCTTCATTCCATCTACATCAGCTACTTCTGCAATAACAGTAAGATCGTTAACATCCTTCACATTGTTAAACAAGTCTTTTGACTTAGCGCTATTGATTTGCTTGTTTAATTCTTCAACTTGCTTTTGGCTGTCGTGCAAGTCACTTTCAAGTGAATCAATCTTATCGATAATATTTTCAGCCTTAGTTGCTTTAACTTCTTCTTGAATATCATCAAGTAAGCTTGAACGTTCTGCTAAGTATTCGTAAGCCTTCTTAGAAGTTACAGCTTCAATTCTACGCATTCCTGCACCAACTGCAGATTCAGAAGTGATCTTGAAAATACCAATTTGGCTAGTGTTAGAACAATGAGTTCCTCCACAAAATTCAGTTGAAAAGTCATCTATTTGAACTACACGAACCTTGTCACCATATTTACCATTAAACAAGGCTAAGGCACCCATCTTACGGCCAGTTTCTGGATCAGTAATAGTAGTTTCTACATTGATAGCTTCCCAAATTTTTTGGTTTACCAATTCTTCAACTGACTTGAGTTCACGTGGAGTCATTGGATCCATAGCAGTAAAGTCAAATCTTAAGTAATCAGGTTCTACAAGTGAACCAGCTTGGTGAGTATGATCGCCTAATACTTGACGAAGAGCTGCATGAAGCAAGTGAGTTGCAGTGTGAGAATGACGAAGACCTTCACGACGTTCCTTGTCAATCTTAAGAACGTATTCTTGACCCTTTTCAAGTGGCAAAATCACATCAACAAAGTGTAAGTTTTGATCATTTGGTGCATGTTGAACATCAGTAACTTTAGCTACTAATTCGCCATCTTGGTTGTAAATATCACCATGATCAGCTACTTGTCCACCACGTTCTGCGTAAAATGGAGTTTTATCAAAGACTAAGGTAGCTTGTTCACCTTCAGCTTTATCAACTAACTTGTCATCAACAACAATATCAATCAATTTAGCGTGTGGTTCTTCATAAACGCCATATTCAAATTCTGACTTATCCTTTAAGTTCATTAAAGTTAAATCTTGTGAACCCATTGATTGCAAGTCACCACGTGCCTTTCTGGCACGATCTTTTTGAGCTTGCATTTCCTTATCAAAGCCATCTTTATCAACATTTAAGCCCGCATCTTGTGCAGATTCAAAAGTCAATTCATATGGGAAACCATAAGTATCAAACATCTTAAAGGCATCTTTACCAGAAATAGTCTTTTCTTCTGAATTTTGAGCTTTATCAATTAAATCATCAAGCAAACTCAAACCAGTATCAAGAGTCGATTGGAATCTTTCTTCTTCGTTTTGAATAACGTTTTGAATGAATCCTTGTTGGTCCCTAACTTCTGGATAGTGGCTTTCCATAATTTTACCAACAACTGGAACAAGCTTGTAAAGGAAAGCTCCCTTGATACCAAGACGTTGACCATTTAAATCAGCACGACGGATCAAACGACGTAAAACGTAACCACGGCCAGAGTTTGAAGGAAGAGCACCATCAGCAATCGCAAAACTTACTGCACGAACGTGGTCAGCAATAATCTTAAATGCAGTGGTATCTTCATCATTTTCACCGTATTTCTTACCGTCAGTCATTTCTTCAGTAGCGTGAATGATTGGCAAGAACAAGTCAGTTTCAAAGTTAGTTGGTGCATCTTGCAAAATTGAAAGTACACGTTCAAGACCCATACCGGTATCGATGTTCTTATGAGGTTGATCAACGTACTTACCGTTTGGCAAGTGGTTGTATTGTGAAAATACAATGTTCCAAATTTCAAGGTAACGAGCATTTTCACCACCTGGGAAGTTTTCTGGATCGTCTTCAGCAACATCATTGTTTTCTTGACCACGATCGTAGAAAATTTCAGTATCAGGACCACATGGACCTTCACCAATATCCCAGAAGTTATCTTCAAGCTTCACGATATGATCTTCTGGCATCCCTGCTTTTACCCAAACCTTGAATGAGTCTTCATCTTTTGGATAAACAGTACAGTAAAGCTTTTCCTTTGGTAAACCAAGCCAATCAGGACTAGTTAAAAATTCCCATGCCCAAGGAATAGCTTCATCTCTAAAGTAGTCACCGACAGAAAAGTTACCAAGCATTTCAAAGAAAGTTTGGTGACGAGCAGTCTTACCAACATTTTCGATATCATTAGTTCTAATTGACTTTTGTGAACTAGTAATTCGGTGGTTCTTAGGCACAACTGAACCATCGAAGTACTTCTTCATAGTAGCAACCCCAGAGTTAATCCATAAAAGAGTTGGGTCGTCTTCTGGAATAAGTGATGCACTAGGCATAATCATGTGACCATGATCTTTGAAAAAGTCTAAAAACATCTGACGAAACTCAGAACTAGTTAGTTTCTTCATATTTTTTATCTCCCTAAAATAAAATAAAAAACACCATTGCTTAATTCAAGGACGCAAATTCACGCGGTACCACCTTGATTGCAACAGTGCTTGTTACCTCTTAATTATCTTAATTGAAAACTTAAAGGAGCATCTTGTTAAAGTATATTAAGCTTTTCTCACCCTTCAGCTCTCTCTTTGAAATATACATTTAAAAGACATATCTTAAGCTGAAAATAATTGTACTACTTGCTCGTTTTTTGTCAACGTCCTTGTTCACGGCGACGCTTTCTTTGAAAAACAATCGATAAAAAATTTACAATAGTTAACATCCTGATTATTTACTTTCATCAAGCATTAATGATAATCCTTGCTTATTTACTTGCGCCTCAACGTATTCTTTTGTTTTTACCGTCATATTACAAAAGCCGATTGTTGAATCACCATAAATATACATCATGAACTCTTCTCCCTCATCATCTTTAAACAGAAAATGGATATATCCATTATGATGCATACTAGCTGAAATCAATTTAACGAGAACAGCTACATCTTCTGCAGTAAGTTCTTTACTATTATATTTATACAGTTCCGATTCTTCATCATCTGTATGAAAAGCAATTTCTGCCGAATACCACGACAGCAATAACATACTGATTAAAGTAACTTTCTCTACTAATTTCGGTAGATAATAATCATCAAAATAACTATAATTTTTAGCTATAGAATTGTAGCCATCTACTCCAATAACTACGAAATAATTAGGCGTGTTATCTTCATAATAATTAATTTGGTTCTGAGTAATCATTTTTTATAATGCTTTAAAATCTTTCCATTTTTATTTACAGAAGCAACTTTACTATTACGATCATATAATTTCCAGTAGCTACCATTTGCACCGCCATTATGAGCAGTAGGTTTACCAGCCGCACGATCTTTTTCTAAATGGTACCCTTTAGGTCCAGTTTTATAATTGCCGCTCCCATGAAATTTCCCTAAATCAACATGATTATTATCTTTTAAAACTTTGTTTGAAATTTTTCTTTCAGCTCGATGTATCTGGACGCCATTTTTATAAGCACGACCACCTATATAAACAATTGCGGCTCCTCCAGCAGCGCCTAAGCCTCCCCAGTTAGCTCTGCCAGATCCTCCAATTCCGGACATTGAATCTCTGGCAAGTGAAGCCACAGTTTTATTATCCAAAAAAGTCTGGCTATTAATATTACTTTCTAAATTAGGTAAGAAAGTCGTTTCTTGTGTTAATTCTTTATTATTTTGTTGTAATCTAGAAACTTTTTCAAGATCAGTCGCTCTAGGAGAATTATTACTTGCATCTGCTAAAACCGGTGTAGTAATACTAAGAGAAAGTATAGCTATCAAAAATCCTGAAACTACTTTAAATTTATGTCTAAAACGCATATATTATTCCTCTTTCATTTATAATTTTAATATTATTTTATTAAAATTATAATATTTGTCAATGAATTTTCAGAAAATAAATTTATATATGAAGATATTTTATATAAAAATAGCAGAGAAAATTTTCTCCGCTATTCATTCAGATATTATCTCAACGTCCTTGTTCACGGCGACGCTTTCTTTGGCGCTTAGCTTTTCTAATTTCATGACGTTGTTCAAGCTTACGTTTTTGACGATTATCTTCGGCAATGGCACGCTTGATCTTCTTCTTGTAGCCGGGCTTACGTTTTCTCTTTTCTTTTTTAACGTAGCCAACGAGCTTCGTATCAAGCTTACGGTTCTTAGATTGGCGATTATCGCGACGACGATAGTGCTTTCTAGGAACCAGTTCGCCATTTTTAATTTCTACAAAGTCAAAATGAACGCCCATCTTTTCAAGTTCTTCGATGCGGCCCATTTCTTCTTCACGAATCAAAGTAATGGCATGACCTGACAATCCATTTCGACCAGTACGACCAATTCGGTGAATAACAAATTCCAAATCTCTTGGAACTTCGTAATTAATTACCAAACTAACGCCATCAATATCAAGACCGCGCGCAGCCAAGTCACTAGCTACCACGTATTGGAATTGACCTTGTTCTACTTGGCGCAAAGTTCTCTTTCTTTCACGTTCGGTAATTCCGCCGTGAATTTTGGCTACTTTCATCCCTTGACTTTGCAAGTAATCAGTAATTTCATCAACTTTTTGCTTAGTATTCGCAAAAACTAAGGCTAAATATGGTTGTCCCATGGTCAAAAGCTCTTGTAAAACGCGCTTTTTATCTTTTGAACCGACATCAAGCAAATCATTTTTGATCGTTGGCGCAATAATTGCTGGATTATCAATAATGATTTCATCGGGATGAGCCATATATTTACGTAAAAAGTTAGAAAGCTTAACTGGAATAGTTGCAGAAAAGGCCGCAAACAAAACATCCTTAGGAAGCTTAGAGGCAACTTTATCGATGTCTGCCAAGAAGCCCATATCTAGCGTCATATCAGCTTCATCGATTACAAAGACTTTTACTTGATCAACACTAAAAATCTTCTTTTCTACAAAGTCAAGGAGTCTTCCGGGAGTTGCAATAATCAGTTGTGGCTTCTTATTTTGAATTTTTTCTAATTGACGTTCACGATCAACTCCACCAGCTAAGTGTTCAATTGAAATATCTAAGCCAGAGTTATCACGCAATTGACGCGCTACTTTATATAATTGATCAGCTAATTCTCGACTTGGCGCAGTGATAATAGCTTGAACGTAGTCAGAGTTTTCATCAATTTTATTTAAAACAGGTACTAAATAAGCATGGGTTTTTCCAGAACCAGTAGCAGCTTGGACCACTACATTTTGGTTAGAAAGCATAGCTGGAATAACCTCTTCTTGTACCTTAGTAGGTTTATCAAAATGAATCTTCTTTAAACCAGTTTGTAATTCTGGTCTAATTCTTGAATCAGTAAAAATATTATTCATGTTCCTCTTTATACTTCTTAGTTACATCAACTAACTCATCAAATATTTGCTTAACTTCATCCATATTCTTGGCATTTGCACCAGATGCTAAAGCATGACCGCCGCCATCGTGCTTTTCGGCCAATTGGTTAATAACTGGGGCCTTTGAACGGTAGTGAACACGGAAAGTGCCATCTGGCTTTTGAACAAAGAGATTCCAAGCTAAGATATCCTTGATTCTACCTGGTGTAGAAACTGCGACTGAAGTTTGTTCATAATTTACACCTAACTTCTTCAAGTCATCTTGAGTAAGTACAGCATAAGCAGCTCCATCTTTAACAGTCATGTTTTCAAGAACCATAGCTTGAAGCTTAGCTTGTTCAAAAGTTACATCGCTCAAGCGACGGGCAATTTCAGTAATGTTAATACCCGTTGCCGCAAGTTCTGCCGCAACTTCAAAAGTATGAGCTGAAGTTTCAGGATACATAAAACGTCCAGTATCACCCACAAGCCCTGCGTAAAGTGGATAAGCAATTTCCTTATTCATTGGTAAGTTTTCTTTATTAATAAAGTCAACAATGATTTGACAAGCTGCTGGCGCATCAGGATCAACGTAACTCATATCCGCATATGGATCAACGTCTGGGTGGTGGTCGATCTTAATCAAAAAGTCACCTTGGTCATAAAGCTTGTTAGAAATACGTGGAGTATTTGCGGTATCAGTAGTAATTACTAAAGCGCCTTTATAATCAGCTGCCTTTACTTCATCCATGTGATTGATCCAAGCTAAATCGCCTTCATCATTTTCACCAGCACAAAGAATCTTCTTTTCAGGAAACTTTTCGCTTAGTGAACGTGCCAAACCAGCTTGTGAACCAATTGCATCTGGATCTGGACTGGTGTGACGGTGAATTATAATTGTTGGATATTGTAATATTTTTTCATAAACGTCATCAAAACTACTCATGATTTTCTTCCCTTCCTTGAGTCTGTTCTACTACTAGTTTACCAAAAAATGAGCCAAGTTAGTCTTCTATCGCATTGAACAAATTAATTTGTGAATATGATTCTTGTTCCAAATTTGTTGCAGAAACTCCTAAAAGACGAATTCCAATATTTAAAAATTCCGGCAACGCCAAAAACATCTCTCGTGCTAGATCAAAAATGACATGGCTATTTTGAGTAGGATGTTTGAGCATTTTTCTTCGTGTCATCGTCCTAAAATCCGCATCTCTAATCTTCAAAACCACACACTTTGTCGACAAACTTTGCTTATTTAATGCTTCTGCAACTTCTCTACTAAATATTCGCAAATTAGTTAGTGCTTTTTGCTGGTCAAAGATTAAAGGCTCAAAAGTATGTTCCTTCCCAATTGACTTACGTTGGCGTTCGCCTTGAACTGGGCTCAAATCAATTCCGCGCGAGTGCATTGCTAAAACATAGCCCTGCTTTTTAAAGCGATCAATTAAGAAACGTACACTTTGTTTTTGTAAATCGGAACCGGTATTAATCCCCATTTGACGTAAAATCTCTTGAGTTTTCTTACCAATTCCAGGAAATTTTTTAATGTCTTGCATCCCCAAAAAATCTAAAGCTTCATCTGGCAAGACAACAGTTTTTCCAAAAGGCTTGGCATATTCAGAGCCCATTTTAGCTAAAAACTTATTGTAACTTACTCCAAATGAACAGGTTAATTTCAATTCTTCATAAATCTTTTTTTGCATATAATTGCCAAGTTCGATTGCTGTATAATCGCCGAGCTTGTTTTCAGTTACATCTAAATATGCTTCATCTAAAGCCACTGATTCCACTCGATCAGTAACTTCATGCATAATTTTGTGAACTTGGGCTGAAACTGCTCGATATTTTTCAAAATTAGGTGGCAAAAAGACTAACTTATCGGATGGGATCCTTTTTATAGCTTTAATAGCTGGCATCGCACTTCCAACTCCATATTGACGAGCAAAATAATTTGCGGTAGTAATTACTCCGTGACCATTATGTTTACGCGGATCACGAGCAATAATTAAAGCCTTATGGCGATATTCAGGGTGATCACGCATTTCTACAGAAGCGTAAAAGGCATCCATGTCGAGATGGATAATCCGACGATGGATGTCATTTTTAGGTAATAAATTTTCTGAATGATCTATCTTACTCATAAATCCAATGTCCAGTTGGAGATTCAAAAATGCGATCAGCTTCTTTTGGTCCCATTCTGTATGGAGGATATTGAACAATATCCGGGTTGCCAGCTTCGTTTTCTTTCTTCCAGGCATCTTCAACTGCATCAATAAATTCCCAGTATCTCTTTAATTCTGCCCAATGAGTAAAGTTGGTCGAATCATTAACGAAGACGTCATGAAGCAATCTTTCATAACCATCTGGAACCTTGGCCATCTCCTCTTTTGAAAAGGCGTAGGTTAAGTTTTCACGCCGGATGCCGTCTGTATCAATCTTCTTACCATTGATAGTAATGTAAAGCTTACTTTGAGGATCGATTTCAATCGTAATATTGTTTGAATGTACACCACCATATGGGGTATTAGCATGCTTTAAAACAATATCAATACGGTTTTTCTTTTCCTTAAATTCCTTACCAGTTCTAAAGTAGATTGGGACATCTTTAACAGGACCCTTCTTGAATTTAGTTTCACCAGCAACGAAAGTTTCAGTAGTTGAATTTTCATCAACCTTAGGTTCTTTACGATAAGCAAAAGTAGTATCACTACCCGCATATTGGCCCCGCACAAAGTGCTTCTTTACATCTTCTGGGGTTGGAATAACTAAACTATCAAGCAACTCTTGTTTGGCTTGGTGGATACTTTCGGCGTCAATTGCCTTAGGTTCTGGCATTGCCAACAAGGTAATAATTTGGAAAATGTGGTTTTGAACCATATCGCGAAGGGCACCTGAGGTTTCATAATATTCACCACGAGCTTCAACACCAAGTCTTTCAGCCAAGGTAACTTGAATATTCTTGATGTTGTCACTATTCCAAATATTTTTAATTAATGGATTGGTAAAACGAAGTGGCAAGATATTTTGAATCATTTCTTTACCCAAGTAGTGATCAATTCTAAAGATTTCATCTTCTTTGAATGAAGCAGTAATTTGCTTATTTAATTCTTCAGCTGACTTCAAATCACGACCAAATGGCTTTTCAACAACAATTCTATTAAAGCCGCTACCAGTTAACTTTTGATCATTAATATGGGTTGCAATAGTCCCAAAGAAGCGTGGCGCCATTGCCATGTAGAACAATCTATTGCCTTGAGCGCTATAACGATCATCAAGCTCTTGAGCCAAATTCTTCAAAGTTTCATAGTGTTCAACATTAGTAACATCATGAGATTGATAGTAGAAATGGCTAGCAAAGTTCTTTAAACTGTTTTCATCAACCTCATTATGAGTTTCATGAACAGCATCAACTACTTGTTGACGCAAATAGTCGTGTGACCATGGGCGACGAGCCGTTCCAATTACAGCAAAATTATCATGAATCAATCCTTGTTCATACAAATTGAACAAAGCTGGGTACAACTTTCGATGAGCCAAATCCCCACTACCACCAAAAATAATCATTACAACTGGAATATTCTTCATAGTATTAAGTACTTCCTTCTTAAATTTAGTGTCTAACTACTTTTATTTTACAATAAGCTTTATTTTAGAAAAACAAAAAAAGCGTTGTTCAAACGCTTTTTGAATTACTTAGTAGCAGAATCTGAATCTTGGGTCTTTTCTGCTTTAGCTTTTTCTGCAGTTTCTTTAGCCGCATCAGCCTTTTCTTCTACTGCTGGTTTTGCTTCTTCACTAGCTTGCTTTTCTTCTGCTGCCTTTTCAGCAGTTGCTTCTTCAGTTGTAGTTTCGGCAGCTGGGATAATTTGACGGACAGCCATTCTACTAAAAGTTAAGTAAATACCATCTGCATCAACAACAATTGTTTTATCCTTGTTGTTAATTGAATCAACTTTAGCATGCAAACCGTCTACCAAGATAACTTTGTCACCCTTTTTCAATTGATCCATCATTTGCATTCTCTTTTGTTGTTGCTTCTTTTGAGGACGAATCATCCCGAAGTAAGTAAATCCAATCAAAACTACAAATAATAAGATCATCATCATATTGTTGCCAGCGGCTCCGCCGTTAGCTGCTAAAAATAAAGTATTCAAATTAGACACCTCATAAATTCTTTTTTACCTGTATAGTCAATTATACCTAAAAAAACAACTTTGTACTACTTTTTACCAGGAATAGGAAGACCTAATTGTAAATATGCTTTTTCGGTAACGACTCTTCCACGCGGAGTAAGTAAAATAAATCCTTGTTGAAGCAAATATGGTTCGTATAAAGATTCAATTGTTTCAATATCCTCACCAATATTAGCAGCTAAAGTTCTAATACCAACAGGACCTCCACGATAACCTTCAATCATAGTTTTCAAAATGCGACGATCCGTTAAATCAAGTCCCTCATCATCAACTTGCAGCTGTTTTAAGGCATAAGCTGTGGTTTCAAGTGAAATTGTATCTTCGCCTTTAACTTCCGCAAAATCTCTAACCCTCTTTAATAATCGATTAGCCACACGCGGCGTCCCTCTTGATCTTCTCGCAAGTTCAATAGCCGCTTCAGAGGCAATTTTTGTATGGAAAACCTCACTGGATCTTTCGACAATCTCTTTAAGTTCTTTAACAGTGTAATACTGCATATGCTCTACAATACCGAAGCGATCACGCAATGGTGCAGACAGTTGTCCAGCAAGAGTAGTGGCCCCAATTAAAGTAAAGGGTGGTAGTGGGACGTGAACTGCGTGCGTAGTCTGTCCTTCACCAATCACGATATCAATATAATAGTCTTCCATTGCCGAATAAAGTACTTCTTCAACCGGCTTAGCCAAACGGTGAATTTCATCAATAAATAAGACGTCTCCAGGATCTAAATCTGACAAAAGTGCTACTAAGTCACCCGCTTTTTCAATAGCTGGTCCACTAGTACTTTTCAAGTTTACCCCTAGTTCATTCGCAATTACAAAAGCCAACGTAGTTTTACCAAGTCCTGGCGGTCCATACAAAAGAACGTGATCGAGTGCTTCATCACGCTGTTTAGCAGCTTTGATATAAATTGCCATTTCTTTTTTTACACGTTCTTGACCTAAATATTGGCTTAAACTTTGCGGACGCAAAGTCAATTCCATCTGTTCTTCTGAAGCATTTTCAACTTCGCCTGAAGTCACAGAATCATCTTTCGGTGTCATTTTTTCACTTCCTCAACTTTACAAACTTGTGTTCATTATAACAGATTAATTACTTCTTAAGTAATAAAGCCAAGCCTTTTTTAATATATTCGTCAGCAGTCTTAGCATGATATTCTGCAAGTTTTGGCGTAATCTTATCGACCTCTTTTTTAGTGTAGCCTAACGCAATCAAAGCCAAGAGTGCATCATTCAAAGCTGGAGAAACACTTTCATCTACTTGACGATCAAGTTTTTGAACATAATCACCGAGCTTGCCCTTTAAATCAAGCACAATTTGAGAAGCAGTCTTTTTACCCACTCCTGGAAAGCGTGTTAAGTACTTAACTTCTCCTTGTTCGATGGCTTCGACCAAAGAATCACTATCTTCAGCTGCCATAATCGCTAGGGCAGATTTTGGTCCAATGCCACTTACACTAAGCAGCTTTAAAAACAGTCCCTTCGCCTCCATACTTTGAAAACCATAAAGAGTAAAGCCATTATTATCACTAAAGTTTTGTTCAATATATACTTTAGCTTTTTCTCCCTCTTTATAAGCAAATGGAGTTGGACTGAACACTTTATACCCTACACCATTTACATCTACGACAATATAACTTGGAGTGACAAGTGTAATCACACCTTCTAAATATTCATACATCTTTTTTATCCCTTTTTAAACATTTTTTGGATTTCGTTTTGTCTAATTCTAACAATGATTAAATTACCTTCCGGATCATGATAAGGATCAGAGCTTTTTCGTAATTTAGTCAAAATATTCTGCGCTTCCACCGCTGAAAGTTTAATTTTTCCGCTAACTTCCTTGTGAGCTTGCTTTATCGCGATATCCTTAAACAAATCGTCAGCCTCACTCTTATTAACATTTAGATATGAATCTAAAATTTCACGCAAACTACTCTCAATATCTCCCTGAATCCACGTTGGATAGGATCTGATAATGAAGCTATCCTGACCAAATTCCTCTAAATGAATCCCAATCTTAGCGATTTCATCTAATTTGTTCTTGATCTGAATAAAGTCTAAATTGTTAAAATCGAGCACAATTGGGGCTAACAGACCTTGTTCATAGATCTTCTTATTTAAAATTGTTTCTTGAATTTTCTCAAAAGATAAACGGCGTCGAGCGGCAACTTGATCTACCAAATAAAGATCATCATTATTTTGAGCAATAATATAAGAATTAATCTGACCAGTAAAAGTCAGATATGGCAAATTATTAGCTAAAGTTTCATCCCCAACTGAAACTAAATCTGTTGAAGCAGTTTCATTAAAAGGTGACAGCTGCATTTGCTTTTTAACGTTTTCTTGCCAAGTACTGGTAATAATATAGCGACTATCTTCACGTGGAGTGTTCAAATCAACATATTTAGCTTTTACCGTCGACTTTATTGGCACTTTTTCTTCATGGACTTCAGCCTTACGCTTGGTTGTCACCACGTCTTTATTTAAATTAAATTTCAACTGATCAACCAAAGTTGGCTTAGAATTCGTCTTTAAATTATCAAGCCCATTTTCCGCATTATTGATAAAAGCGTCACTAATTGCGGTAGTAATTAAGCGACTAAGCTCCTTTTCCTTAGACAAACGCACTTCCTGCTTGGTTGGATGAACGTTGACATCGACTAGCAAAGGATCAACATTAATACGAACAATAGCGACAGGATAATGCTTAATTCCCAGGCGTGAACCGTAGCCATCCATAATTGAGTTAAGCAGTTTGAAATTCTTGATATAGCGTCCATTCAATAAAATTGACATAAAATTGCGCGTTGAGCGCGTAAGCTCCGGCTTTGATAAAAGACCATTAATCTCAAAATCAGGATCGGCCGCCTTAAATTCGACCATTTTTTCGGCAATATGGCGCCCATAGACATTCGCTGCAGTCTGCTTTAAATTACCGTTTCCGGGTGTTCTTAACAAAACTTTCCCCTTGTTCGACAGAGTAATCGAAATTTGCGGATAACCTAAAGCAATCCGATTCACAATGTCGACGATCTTCATAATTTCCGTACGCGGACTCTTTAAATACTTCAGACGAGCTGGTGTATTAAAAAATAGATCCCTAACGGTGATCTGCGTCCCTTTTCTAGCAGCCGCATCTTCTTGGCTTTTTTTAACTCCGCCACTAAAAGCTGCTCTAGCACCAATGTGCTCGCCATCACTAGTTAAAATTTCCGCATGACTAACAGCCGCAATCGAAGCTAAAGCTTCTCCTCTAAAACCCAAAGTTGCAACTTTAAAAAGATCGTGTTCATTGTTAATTTTACTAGTAGCATGGCGGGTAAAAGCCAATTCAATTTGATCAGGGCTAATTCCTGAGCCGTTATCTTGCACCACGATTTGCTTCAAACCAGCCTCAATAAAATCAATCCGAATCCGTGTACTACCAGCATCGATTGAATTTTCGATCAATTCTTTAACCACGCTCGCTGGTCGCTCAATTACCTCTCCGGCTGCGATTTGGTTAGCTAAATTTTCAGATAATTCATGAATTTGTGCCACAACTATTCATCCTTTAAATCTTTTTGCCAATCGGCCACTAACTGCATCACTTCAAGTGGCGTCTTATCTGCTAAGTACAAATTAGAAATTTCATCCAAGATATTCTTTTCAGCTTCGGTGGTCTCATCTTCTTCTACTTCTTCTACCTTTGGAGTAGATTCAGTAAACAAATCAAGCTGCTGACTAGCCGGGGCGAGTTCACTACCTTGGGCTTCAAGACGCTTTAAGAGCTTAGTTGCTTCACGCAAAACCGCATTTGGTAAACCGGCAAGTTGCGCAACGTGAATCCCGTAACTTTGATCAGCTGGACCTGGCAAGATCTTATGCAAGAAGATCAATTTACCGTTTTCTTCAGTAGCACCAACGTGGATATTCTTCAGATGGTCTAAACTATCCTCCAAATCAGTCAGTTCATGATAGTGTGTTGCAAATAAAGCTTTGGCGCCAACTTTGTCGTGCAAGTATTTTACAATCGCCCCAGCGAGGGCCATTCCATCGTAAGTTGCCGTTCCACGGCCGATTTCGTCAAATAGAACTAAACTGCGCTTAGTCGCATATTGCAAGGCATCATTTGCTTCGCTCATTTCCACCATAAAAGTACTTTGACCCGAAATCAGATCATCAGCCGCACCAATTCGGGTGAAAATTTGATCAAAAATTGGTAAATCAGCTTGCTCAGCTGGCACAAAAGAGCCGACTTGGGCCATGATTGCAATCAGCGCCATCTGACGCATGTAGGTACTTTTACCGGACATATTAGGTCCTGTAATTAAGAAAATGTTGGTGCCATTATCCATTTCGACATCATTAGGGATGTAGGAGCTGGCAGTCATGACCTTTTCAACAACGGGGTGTCGCCCAGCCACTACTTTGATATCTTGACTGTCTGTGTGGAAGCTAGGCTTAACGTAATCATTTTGCTCGGCAACAGTCGCAAAGCCGCAATAAACGTCTAAAGCTGCTAGTTGATTACCCAATTTTTGTAAAGCGGGGATATACTTTTTGACTTCCTCACGCAATTTTACAAATAAATCATATTCTAAATCAGTCGAACGCGTTTGAGCTTCCATGATCAAGTTTTCATGTTCCTTAAGCTCTGGAGTAATATAGCGTTCCGCGTTGGTTAAGGTCTGCTTACGTGTATAACGGTCAAGGGGCACTTTGCTCTTGTTACCGTTAGAAACTTGAATATAATAGCCAAAGACCTTGTTGTAGCCAACCTTTAAATTGTCAATGCCCGTCTTTTGACGTTCATCAACTTCCATTTGAGCAAGCCACTTTTTACCGTTATTCATGGCATCCCGATAACGATCAAGTTGTGCATCTACGCCTTCTTGAATCAAGCCACCTTCAGTGGTCAAAATTGGTGGATCTTTTACTATCGTAGTTGAAATCAATTCTGCCACACCCTTTAAAGGATCGATTTGATCAGCAAAATTGTTCAAAGCTTCGCTATCGTGTTGCTTTAAAGCTTCCAAAATGACCGGCACTGCATCCAGCGACCGTGATAATTGCAAAAGTTCGCGCGCATTCACATTCCCAAAGGCAATCCGTCCTGTTAAACGTTCCAAATCATAAACACCCTTGAGAGCATCAATCACATTTTCACGCGTAAAATACCCATCAAATAGAGCTTGCGTCATTTCTTGGCGTTTTTCAATTTCTTCAATCGATAAAAGCGGCCGCGCTAGCCATTGCTTAAGCAGACGTCCACCCATGGCCGTGTGAGTTTTATCTAAAACCCAGAATAGGGAGCCCATCTTCTTGCCAGTTTTTGCAGAAGCAATCAGTTCCAAGTTGTTCTGCACAGTATGTGACATCTGCAAGTATTGGTTAACTTCATAACTTTTGGCAATTTGCAGGTGAGCCAGGCTCCTTTTTTGAGTAGATAAAAGATAGCTGATCAGTTGACGCGTTGCTTCTTTTTCAGCGTTGCTAGTCAGGCTTTGTTCGACGTAAGAAATTTCGGCATGTTCACCTTCGAGTTTCACAGGATCGGACACGGTAATATTAGCCTTATGCATGAAATCGCGATCTTTTTCTGAAAGTGGACCATTATACACGACTTCACGGGTTCTAAGGGATAAAAGTTCATTAGAAACAGCCGCAAAATCTTTCAAATGGGTCGCATACACTTCCCCAGTCGACAAGTCACTGTAGGCTAATCCAAAACCGGACTTGGTGGTAACCACAGAAGTCAAATAGTTAGAATCCTTGGCGTCGTTAGGACCTTCATTCATCATGGTACCCGGAGTTACCAATTGGATAATTCCACGCTTGACCATTCCTTTGGCCTTCTTGGGATCTTCAAGTTGCTCGCAAAGTGCCACTTTGTAGCCTTTTTCAACTAAAGTGTTTACATAGTTATCGACAGCCATGTGCGGCACGCCAGCCATTGGGATTGGATTTTCAGTTTTGTTAGAACGGTGGGTTAAAGTTAATTCAAGAATCTGCGCACCTTTGACAGCATCATCTTCAAACAATTCATAAAAGTCACCCACACGATAAAAAAGAAAAGCATCAGGGTACTGCTTCTTAATTTCATAATATTGCTCCATCATCGGAGTAGTACTTGACTTAGCCAAATGAATTCCTCTTTCTTCAAAATAAATAGTGCTGTTAACTATTATAAGGCAATGGCAAAAAACAGCAAAAATAAACCAACGCATTATTTGTACGTTGGTTTGAGATTGTTATTTGTTCTTTTTATGTTTTTCCCTAATTACGGCGATGAGAGTTAAACCATTTACAACGAGGAGAAATAATGCGCCAAATAGAAGCTCACTGCTCCAAAATTCTTCTGTTGCATCGGCAAAACTTGTTTTGTAAAGCATCATCCCGTAACTATCATAAAGATTTTCAAAAGTAATAAAAATAATTCCCACAATGTTAACTAATAGTAAGAATCCTTTCCCACTTTTGGTTAATTTGTAAAATAAATTTTTTAAGTGTTTCATAGGGCTAATTTATCTTAATTCACTCCATCCACATTTAGCGGCGTACCAAGCTACAGTACCCCCGTCAACACCAGGTAACCCAAAGCGAGCTAATGCTTTAATAGCTTTTTTAGTTACCCATCTGCTAGCTCTTTTTCCGACTACACGTGGTGCATATTTTCTAATCAACTTAATAATCAAGGCAGAAGCTTTTCTATACTGACGAGACTTCAATAATTTTCTGGTTTTTGAACTAAAAATATATTTAGCCATATTTCTTATTTGAGCTAATCCCATCTTATTTAACATACATTTTCCAAAACTTGACGCAGAGTAAACTGAATAAGGATTTAAATTAATTTCCTTAACTTGTGCAGGTGTAAATTGAACATCTCCCACCGCATAAGCTAATACTCCTCGTGCTAGATACTCAGGATCTAAATTAGGATTTTCATCACATGCATCTTGTAAAGCTCTAGCCAAATTATTTACGGCTTCATTTTTCTCGGAAGATGTAATAATATTTTCATTTTCAGAATTTGCCGCATAAGTAACACTAGTAAACTGTTGGCCTAATGAAAAAATATAATAATCAAAATTGAAATAAATGATACTACATAATTTTTATGCTTAATCATATATCCACACTTTCCTAATAAGTACTATAATAGAGGTTTTCCTTTCACCCAAGATTAGTATAGTATTTTGTCCAAGCATTTTCTAATAATACAGTTATCTTTATGAAGAAATACAAGTTCACAATAAGTATTTTTTGGCATCATAATTAGTATTCTTAAACTTTATACTAATTATAGGGGACTGATTAATACCTCCACATCAAACTATTATAAGGCAATCAAAAAATAACTGCTAAAGCCTTGTCTCTAAGCTCAAGTAAGAAGGTATTTATGCTCAACTAGTGCTTTATACGTATGTTGGTATTATACTATTGTTAATATGACAAACTACTATTTATCTTACTAACTACATAAAGGAGAATCTTATGTTATATCCATATGCGGAATTTCCAGGCGAACTATCTATTGCCTACTCTCAAGTAATTAAAGACCCTACTACTAAGACTGGTGAAAAGATTCTTGTTCATTTTGAAAAGCCAACTGATTTTGGCTTTAAAGAAGCAAGATACTCTTTACCTGACTTTAAAGAAATCTACAATTACGATTTTACAGAGCAGGAAACTAAAGATAATTTAGAGATTTTAAAAAGAAATGCGCCTTTAATTATTGAATGTGCAAAAGAGGAAAAGACAAGTGCCTAATTATTTTAGATTCAAAGATTACTTATTATATTTTTACGCTGGAGATGGCACTGAGCCAATTCATGTTCACGTAGCCGAAAAACGGCCTAGTAAAGCGTGTGCGAAGTTCTGGCTCCTAGAAAATGGGACCTGTAAACTAGCTTATAATAGAGCGGATATTCCTAACAAAGACTTAAAAAAGATAGAACAATTTATTGAACTTAATTTCAATGTCTTTTGTACTAAGTGGAAAGATTTTTTTCAACTCTCTAAAATTGACTTTTTAACTGAATAAAATTAATTGAAGTGTCTGGGAAAACTAAGTTTTTAACCCAGACACTTTTAGATTATTATTCAAAATTTGAAACTCTTACATAACGCTTATGCGGCTTTGTAGCTCCTTCGATTCGGTAATAGCGTTTGCCATTCTTGAATTTGTAAGAACCACCATAAGTAGTGACCTTTGTACCTTTTTTCAAAATTTGACGATCAGCACGACGCGTACTGGTGGCATAAATATAGGCATTATGCTTCAAGGTGCGCTTGGTTCCTGTAATATTTGTAGCTTTAATATAATCTGGTGCCCCAGCAATTTTATAGTACTTTGTTCCATGGATGATGTATGGTTCTTTTTGGAAAAGCATCTTTTTAAAATCAGCTAATTTTCTTACTTTGCTTCCACCACCTGCATCATATACAAGAGCTTTATGCATAATAGTCCCTTCAAAAACCTCAACTGAAGGAGTCATTACATCATTTGTCAGCATCCAAGTATTATTAGATGAATTATCTGCATCAGTCTGCGCCTTAGTTGATACCCGAGTATAAGTATTACCATTAACAATTTGAGTATCTTTACCAATATAGAAGCCTTCACCAGCATAAATTTGATCTACTTTTGTTACTTCTTGACCTTTAATTCTATAAGCTGCAACGTAGCCCTGAAATCCTAAACGATGAAGACCATTATTAGGTTGAACTAAAACTTTGTAAGTTACACTCGTTTTATCACCATTAGAGTTACTTGCAGTAAGCTTTACTTCTCCAACGCTACCAGCTTTAGCAGTATCAACTGTATTCTCATCAACTTTAATGCTTAATGATTGGTCATTCGTTAATGATTTTATAGCGCTAAACTTAACTTCTTGACCATTACTATCCTTAAAGTTAAGTGAATTGAAGTTTGAACCCTTGGCAACTTGGAACACTTGTTGAGTAAGTGAATCAGTTACTTCTTGACCATTTTGATAATAGCTAAAATTAATTACTGGACTAGCATTATCAGTAGACTGATTGGTTAAAGTAACATATACCGAAGGATAAGAATATTCGGCTTGTCCTGAAATTGAAATGCGAGTATTGATTACAGTATTAGCATCAAAAGTAACTACAGCAGTTGGACCACTTCCACTAACAGTTACACCTTTAAGATGAGATAAAGCAATCTCTAAAGTTTCCAGATTACTTTGGGTGACTTGATCTTGATTAAGTTTTGAGTGAAATGGGACAGCGGTTTGAATACTTTTCAAAATATCGCCCAGGGTTTCACCATTATGAATTGCAATCCCATTTCCTACGGGTGCAATTGCGCGATTACTAAGCTTTTTACCATTACAAGTGAAATAGCTATCTCCATTAACTGGAGTTGGTGTTGTAGACTCAGTATCTGCCAGAACAGGCATAGTTGAAACTGTAACAGGAGCAATAGTCAATAGAGCTGCCGCACTTGCTAAACTTATTATCTTTATTTTCTTATTCATATAATTTTTCCTTTCAAAAAATAAAATCATTAATATATCCACTAATACTTTTGCACACATCTACTAACTTTAGCAAACATAATACCTATTTTTAATAAAAAAATACGCTCTAGCATTTCACTAGAGCGTATTTGTGTATATCTTTTAAACTATAAACTTATTCTATTACATTCCCATTGGAGCGGCGGCACCTGGTACACCACCAGCTGGGTTTTGTGGCTTGTCTTCAGGAATATCTGCAACTACAGCTTCAGTAGTAAGGAGAAGTCCTGCAATTGAAGCAGCATTTTGAAGGGCGGTACGAGTTACCTTAGTTGGGTCGATGATACCAGCATCAACCATGTTTACCCATTCATCAGTTGCAGCATTGTAACCAATTTCTGGCTTTTCATTTTCAAGCTTGTTCAAGATGACTGAACCATCCTTACCAGCGTTGTCAGCAATTTGACGAACTGGTGCAGAAAGTGCTCTCAAGACAATATTGATACCAGTTTGTTCATCTGGAGTGTCACCCTTAGCTTCACGAACTGCGCTTTCAACATTTACTAAGGCAGTACCACCACCTGCAACATAACCTTCGTCAACAGCGGCACGAGTTGAGTTCAAAGCATCTTCAATTCTGTAACGACGTTCCTTCAATTCGGTTTCAGTAGCAGCACCAACGTGGATAACAGCTACACCACCAGTTAACTTAGCCAAACGTTCACGTAACTTCTTCTTGTCAAAGTCTGAAGTTGAGTCTTCGATTTGGTGCTTAATGGTTTCTTCACGTTCCTTAATAGCGTCCTTTGAACCAGCACCGTCAACAATAGTAGTTGAGTCCTTAGTTACAGTTACACGACGAGCTTGACCTAATTGATCAATCTTGGTGTCCTTTAATTCAAGGCCTAAATCTTCAGAAATTACAGTACCACCAGTAAGAACAGCGATATCTTGAAGCATTTCCTTACGACGATCGCCAAAGCCAGGAGCCTTAACAGCTACAACATTGAAGGTACCACGAATCTTGTTCAATACAAGAGTTGGAAGAGCTTCACCAGTAACATCGTCAGCGATGATTAACAATGGCTTACCTTGTTGAACGATTTCTTGTAATAATGGCAAGATGTCTTGAATGTTAGAAATCTTCTTGTCAGTGATCAAGATGTATGGGTTGTCAAGGTCTGCTTCCATCTTGTCGTTGTCAGTTACCATGTATTGTGATAAGTAACCACGGTCAAATTGCATACCTTCAACTACTGAAAGTTCAGTGTCAATACCACGTGAATCTTCAATAGTGATAACACCATCATGACCAACCTTTTCCATAGCGTCAGCGATCAATTCACCGACTTCTTTTGAAGCTGATGAAACTGCAGCTACGTTAGCGATTTGTTCCTTTGAATCTACTGGGTGACTAATCTTGTGCAATTCGTCAACTGCAACCTTAGTTGCTTTTTCAATACCGCGACGAAGACCTACAGGGTTTGCACCAGCAGTTACGTTCTTCATACCTTCACGAGCGATTGCTTGAGTCAAAACAGTAGCAGTAGTAGTACCGTCACCAGCAATATCGTTAGTCTTTTGTGCAGCTTCTGAAACAAGTTGTGCACCCATGTTTTCGAAGTGGTTCTTCAATTCAATTGACTTAGCGATAGTAACACCATCGTTAGTGATGTCTGGAGTGCCGTAGCTTTGTTCCAAAACAACATTTCTACCCTTAGGACCAATAGTAGTCTTAACAGTATCAGCTAACTTGTCTACACCTTTTAATAATGAACGTCTTGCGTCTTCTGAGAATTTAATATCTTTAGCCATAAACCTTTTCTCCTTAGATTTATCTTTTTCTTCTATAAATTATGTAAAAGAATTATTTAACGATTGCTAAAACATCCTTTTCGTGAAGGACTAAGTACTTTTCGCCGTCGTATTCTACGCTTTCGCCAGCGTACTTATCGTATAAAACAACGTCGCCTTTCTTAACAGTCATTGGCAACTTTTCACCGTTGTCAGCGTATGCGCCGTCACCAACGGCAACGATTTCGCCTTCAGTTGGTTTTTGCTTTGCATTAGAAGCAAGTACAATGCCGCCAACAGTCTTTTCTTCTTCTTCTTTAACTTTTACGATCACGCGATCACCAATTGGTTCTAACACGTTTGTCCCTCCTAATAATAAGTTTATAGTAGTAATTTCTTTTTTACTTAGCACTCTTATTTATCAAGTGCTAACTTACAAGTATGATAATAACTTGTTTTGAAATAGAATGCAAGCAAAAAGCTTAAAAAATTAGCAGTCAGTTATAAAAGGTGCTAATAAATGCTTATAGTTAATCAAAAAACGCCAAGAAATTAATTCTTGACGTTAATGGAATTTAATTATTTATAGTTTGCGATATCAACTTTTTCATCTGCAAATGACATGACTACATCATCGTGAGTAGCAACGATTACAATTTTACCTTCATCTGCAAATTTACGTAAACTTTGTAGAACCAAATCTCTATTCTTATGATCTAATGCTCCAGTTGGTTCATCTGCCAGAATAATCGTCGGATCTTGCAGACTCAATCGCGCAAGTGCTACACGTTGAGCCTCTCCTCCAGATAAAGTAAACACTTTTCGATCTAGATAATCAGTAGATAAATTATACTGCTTTAATACAGAACTTAACTCACGTCGATTATGCTTCTTCACTATATTCAAATTTTGCAAAATAGTTTCATCATCTACTAAAGCATAATTTTGAAAAAGATAACCAATATAGTTGCGATAATACTTCAGAATTTTGATTGAGGAAACATCTTTATTATCTAACATAATTTCTCCATCACTTGCATCGGTTAATCTTCCTATGCAATTTAACAAGGTAGTTTTCCCTCCTCCAGAAGGTCCAGTTAAAGCGTAAATCTTTCCTGATTCAAATCTATAATTTAAATTCTGAAACACCCAGTAATTATCAAATCTCTTGCCCAAATTGTTGACATTAAGTTGATGAACCATTTTATTCTCCCTTTAAGTAATCCCAAGTATGTCTATCTAAATACATCCCTTGCACAGCCAATAAAATCCATTCCACTATATTGCTTACAATAATTAATCCTAGCGAAATAGAAATACTTCCAGTGAACATGAACACAATTAAGGCTTCAATTAAGCTCAAAACAAAAATCATCCTAATGAATTTACCAAAACGTAAGCTAGCACTTCCTCCAAAAATTCTTTGGATTGCCAGTTTCTTACTATTGTTGTTGAAATAAACACTGTTAAAAGCCACATTTTCAACTAAAGCGATAGCAAAAGCTACCAAAGTTACTACTAGAAACAGCAACATCCCGGTTCGAATACTTTCCAATTGTTTAGCTGCATAACTTTTTGTATTCAAAATACTTCCAATATACTTTTTAATATTAGTTTTTTGAATTCCAGTTTTCACTGCAGACAGTGTTGGGCTCAAAAACGCAGAATTAGACATATAAGAATCCCAATTCATATTACTATCTAGCTTTGAATTTAAACCACCTAAAGAATTATTCGAAATCACCACTAAAACTGCATTTTTCACGGTACCCGAATAATTACCTAAACTAAGCGCATAAGTACTGTATGTAAATAACTTCTGATTATTTTTAATACTGATAGCTTTAGTTTCAAGTTTTCGTCCTAATTGTTTTTCTGTATCATCCAGGGCAAGAGATCTGCGGTAGGACTTAATTAAGTCCGCACGCTGAGAATAATATTGTTGAGGAATCAAAACGTAAGTAACAGGTGAATTCTTGGGTAAAATTATGCGATTACCATTTTGTCCCACTACTTTATTTTCCTTCAAATATTGAGCATTGACGATCATCACATTTCCATTATTGAGATCACCAACATCTTGAGGACTATCCCAACCTTGATAATCAACTAACATTCCTCCTTTTTGATCCAAATAGTGAAATAATTTCATAGATTGACGATTTAAATATGAAGTTTCTGAACCCTTTGTCATAACTGCATTTTCACTAACAGTATAGAAAGTTTTATGATTCATCCAGACATTCAATTGATCACTTAAAGCTTTTTCACTCTTTTGAGTATTTAATAAAGAAAAAAGAGAAATACAAATGAAAACTTCAATCAATACTTTAATGAATAGGTTCAAATAGAACGAGAACTTACTCTTTTTATCACCTTTTATTGCACCGATAATGGTATATCTGGAATGAATCAATCCGCGAATTACCGCCCCAACAATCATTACTAAAGTGGCTACTAAATATAAAAATAAGCTAAAGTAAAGCATAATTTTATACGCGTAAAGATACGATTGCATTTTCATATATAGAGCTACCAAAATGAGTCCAATTCCGAATGCAGCAGTGAAAACAAGCTGGTCTTTTCCAAAACTTATTGCTGCATCTTCAAAATTTGACATCCCCAATAGGGCCTTAATGTTTATTTCTTTCATTGCATATAGATTTGTTAGAACTAACACAATAAATAGAACCAATAAAATCAGCAACAAAATGTAAATAACATTATTAGTAGTTAAAAAGACAACGATATCTGTATTCCAATTTTCGTGAATCGGACTATATCTAATCCCCTCACGTTTAAACATATTTTCAATGGTTGCTTTTTTAATATCTCCCACAAAATAAATTGGATATCTCAAATCGCTAGTTTCAAATTCAGTTGCAGTTGCTTGTGTTTTTGCCGGTAGTGCTATCTTTTTACCATAAACATGCATTTTGGTAACAATATCTGTACTAGCTCCTCCTTCTACCACATTAAAGACTTTTATGGCAGATATATTATGTTTGTTTAAAAATTTTTGAATGGTGTTATTAAATTTTTGAGTATTATTTCCACCTTTCATGCCATTAATTTCATAAGATGTAGAACTTGACTCAATATAAGTCGAACCCAGTGATCTTATAAAACTGAAGGCAATTATGGAAAAGAGTATGCCAACAATAAAAATTATAATGGTACGTATCTTCTTCATTTCATACAATCCCTTTTATAAAATTTGATTTTTATATTTTAATAAAAAAAACGCCAAGAAATTAATTCTTGACGTATATATTTAATCAAAAATCATTGCAAAAATTAACTCAATAACTCCTCCAGTTGCAAGATTAAGATAGATATTTCGATAGGCAATCCAAAAATGGAGCGTCTCTTTCTTCTTATCATTTTCGTTAACATAATGATAACGACCATCTTCCCGACTTCTCAAAGTTTTCACTAAGGCTATAATTGCCGCAATTAACAAATAAGCAACAATAATTCCCCCTAAATAAAGGAGCCCTGTAGTGCTCTGCATTTTATATTGGAGACCTACTCCAATGACAAACAATAAATATACTATACCGACTAATCCATTTATTAAATACCGTAAGCGTAATTTGAAAGTGACCAGTAGAGCAACTAGTACCGGTAGAATTAAGGTTATTATCAAAAAATGACCATAAAAGGTATTAATGTACTTAATGCCGCCCCAGATTACACACGCTAGGCCAATCACCCAATAAACTGCCGTGATAATCCAAGTCATATTTCTTTCTTCTTTTTGTTTCATATTTTCCTCCTAATTAGCGCCCAAAATTATAACAAATACCACCAAAAAACGCCAAGAAATTAATTCTTGACGTTAATTTTTGATCTATTTTTTGAGGAGTTTAAGTAATATTAGCGATTTGCGGTTACGGCAATCAAGTCATCGCCATGCTTGTCACCGGCATCAGTGATGCGTGATACACTTGCGTAGTTGGCAGTGTTAGTAATTACAACCATCACAGTTGTATCATAGCCAGCCTTCTTAACTGCGTCTAAGTCCACAGTTCCAAGCTTGTCGCCTTTTTCAACGCGTTGGCCTTGTTTTACAAAGCTTTCAAAATGTTCACCCTTTAAGTTAACTGTATCAAGACCAATGTGAATCAATACTTCTGCTCCATCATCTGACTTAATACCATAAGCGTGCTTAGTTTCATAAGCAATTGTAACCGTACCAGTAACTGGTGCATAAATTGTGCCATCAGTTGGGATTACGGCAGCACCGTCACCCATTAATTTAGCAGAGAAGACTTGGTCGTTAACTTTGGTTAAGCTTTCAGGAGTACCGTCAACTGGTGAAGCAATAACTTCGTCCTTCAAGCTCAATACTTCTTTACCAACTTTTTCTACTTTTTGAGTTTCTTCAGCGTAATCAGTTGCGTCGTTTACTGGAACATCTTGTTCACTAACTTCTTCCTTCAAGTGGCTCTTGCCGTAAACATAAGTTAAAACAAACGCAACTACGAAACTAATTAATACTGAGACTGCCCACATTGGAATGGTCTTTGGTACCATTGATAAAAATCCTAAAAGTCCGGCTGAGCCAAGAGCTGCAGCAGTTACGTGCATAAGTCCTGCAAAAGCAGCTGCGACACCTGATCCAATTAAAGCACAGAAGAATGGGAATTTATATTTTAAGTTAACCCCAAACAATGCAGGTTCAGTAATTCCTAAAAGTGCTGAAATACCAGCTGATGATGAAAGTCCCTTCATCTTTTCGTTCTTAGTTAAGAAGTATACGGCAAAAGTAGCGGCACCTTGTGCAACGTTAGCCATACATGCAGTCACAAAGATAAAGTCCCCAGATCCGTGTCCTTGTGCAAATTGAGCTAACAATTGAGTTTCTACAGCTGGGAAACTTTGGTGAAGTCCTGTAGTAACGATTGCTGAATAGGATAAACCAAAGACACCCATACCAAAGGCACCTGTGGTGTTGTAAAGCCATACAATTGCATTAGTAATTGCATCTGATACACCCTTGAAGACTGGTCCAATAATTACGAAAGTAAGGAAACCAGTAATCATAATTGAAAGAAGTGGTGTAAAGGTAAAGTCAACTGCAGAAGGCAACCATTTATGGAATTTCTTTTCTAAAATGGAAAGTACCCACACAGCAACTAAAACTGGAATAACTTGATATTGATAGTTAGTTTGAGAAACATGGAGTCCAAAAATGTTCCAATAATGACTAGTAGCCCCAAGTGCTGGAGTCGTCATTATCATCCCAATGGTAGCACCTAAGAACTGGTTCGCCCCAAACCTTTTAGCTGCCGACATCCCCACCAGAATCGGCATAAAGATAAATGGTGCAGCCGACATAATTTGAATCATGCTTGAGAGGCCGGCGATACTTGGTGCCATTTGAACAACTGACTTAGGGCCGAATAGTCCAGGTGAAGTCAAGAAGTTGTTCAAAGCCATTAATAAACCACCAGCAACTAAAGCTGGAATGATTGGTACAAAGATATCAGACAAAAGCTTAATAAAGTCCATAATTGGATTTTTCTTTTGTCCTTCGGCTGCTACCTTTTTAAGATCATCTGTAGATAATTCCTTAAGTCCTGTAATCTTAATGAATTCATCGTACACATCATTAACATCTCCAGGTCCAATAATTACTTGAAATTGACCATTAGTCTTAAAAGTTCCTTTAATATCTGGATCATTGTCTAAAGCCTTTTGGTCAACCTTGGAATCATCCTTCAACACAAGGCGTAAACGAGTAGCACAGTGAGCACCGGCAATAATATTGTCACGGCCAACATCTTTAATTACTCGCTCAGCCACTTTCTTATGGTCCATATAAATATTCCTCCCCTTAAGCTTGTAAACGCTTAATGTTATGTTCATGAATAATGATAGCGTATTCTAAAAATATGTCAATCGTTTGACATAATTTTCATATTTGATTACAATAATAAAAAATAGAACCGCTTTCATAGGAGGATTTATTATGGAATGGACTACAGAAAAACGTTATTTACCTTATAGTAAATGGGATGCAGATACTTTGCTTCATCTTCAAGCTCAAGCTGCAACTTCAACTTATCAAATGCGCTACCATTTACGGCCAATTTCTGGTTTAGTTAATGATCCAAATGGTTTTTCTTATTTTAATGGTGAATACCATGTCTTTTATCAATCATATCCATTTGGTGCAGTGCACGGATTAAAGTCTTGGGTACACTTTAAGTCAAAAGACTTAGTCCACTGGGTCAACTTAGGCTTAGCCGTAGAACCTGATTGCAAACTTGATTCTCACGGTGCTTATTCCGGTTCAGCTAAGCAGATTGGCGATAAACTTTTCCTAATGTATACAGGTAACCACCGCGATGAAAGCTGGAGCCGTCACCCTTACCAAATTGGCGCTTGGATGGATAGGCATGGCACAGTTAGCGACAAACATTTACTTTTTAAAAAGCCAAATAATGTTACTGAACACTTCCGTGATCCTCAAATTATGGAAGAAAATGGTACTTACTACGCTATTTTAGGTGCTCAAGACACAGCTCAAAAGCATGGCCATATTGATGTTTGGAAGTCGAATGATTTAAAGAATTGGGAAGAAATCGACTTTTTGAACTTTACTAATGATGAAATGGGCTATATGATTGAATGCCCTAACCTAGTTAAAGTCGATGGAAAATCTGTGTTGATTTTCTGCCCACAAGGTTTAGATAAGAGCGTGACTAATTACCAAAATATTTATCCAAATATGTATGTGATTGGTGATTCTGTTGATTTAGATAAAGCTCAAATGACCAATCCAAGTAACCTGAAGAACTTAGATGAAGGATTTGATATCTATGCCACTCAAGCCTTCAATGCACCAGACGGTACTGCCTATGCGATTAGCTGGGTGGGGTTGCCTGACATTTCTTACCCAACCGATAATGAAAATTGGGCAAATTGCTTAAGCCAAGTTAAAAAGCTTTCCATTAAAGACGGCAAGCTAATTCAACAACCAGTCGAATCCATCAAAACCCTTAGACATGATGAAGAAACTCTAAACTCACAACTAATTAAGAATTCTACTTCAGGTCAATATGAACTCGAATTGACTATTAAGGAAAACCAAACTGGTAATTTATACTTAGCTGCAAATGATGACTTAAGTGAAAATCTTCGTCTCGAATTTGACACTAAAAATGGTAAACTTATTTTAGATCGATCAAAAGCTGGCGACGTAGCTGTGAAGTATGGTCAAACTAGAAGCGTTGACCTTGACGCAAACAAAGAAGTTAAGTTGGATATTTTTGTAGATCATTCACTTATTGAAATTTTTGTCAATGATGGTGAACATGTTGTCAGCGGAAGATTCTTTGCCAATACAAAGAATGCAATCAAGTTTGATCAAAAAATTAACTATGATGGTAAATTCTGGAACATGGAATCTATCATGTAGAAGGTGTAAAGATGACAGCAAAGCTGACTGATGTTGCCAATTTGGCAGGAGTGTCTGCAACTACAGTTTCTCGCGTAATCAATAATCATGGCTATTTAAGTGAGAAAACTAAGCAAAAAGTATTCGATGCCATGCGCGAATTAAATTATCAGCCCAACTCTTTGGCGCGATCCCTTCAAGGCAAAAAGATGAAGCTGATTGGGGTAATTTTTCCCAGTATCACCAATCCTTTCTTTGCGGAATTAATTGAAGATATTGAGATGCAGCTTTTTACTCAAGGCTATAAAATTATTCTCTGTAATGCTGGAAAAAATAAGCAAAAAGAGAGTGAATATATTAAAATGCTGCTAGCTAACCAGGTCGACGGGATTATTGCCGGGGCGCACAATTTAGGAATTGACGAGTATCAGCAGTTAGGTCTGCCCATCGTCTCCTTTGACCGTAAGTTGTCCGACAATATTCCGATTGTAAGTTGTGATAACTATCAAGGAATTGAGCTGGCAGTACACGATCTATTGCAAGCTGGCTGTAAAAAAATCACCTTTGTGGGTAACAAACAACTAAAGGGTAATCCAACTGATGAGCGTCTAAAAGCATATTGTGATACGATGGATAAATTAAATTTAGATGCTCACATCTGTTCTGTAGCCTTTTCGGATTCGCCTTTACTCAAAAATATGGCGATTCGGAAAATGTTAATGGAAGATAAGCCAGATGGCATCACCTGTACAGATGATTTAACAGCAATTTTGGTGTTGCAAGAAGCTAAAAAGTTAGGTATTCGGGTTCCTGAAGACTTGAAAGTGATTGGATTTGATGGAACTAAACAGATTCAAACTTATCATTCAGAGCTTTCAACAATTGCTCAACCAATTTCAGACATTTCGACTCTTTTGGTAGATTTGCTTCTTGAGAGAATCAATGATCCGAAGAAAGAGCCTAATCAAATGCACTATAAGTTACCTGTTAAGTTAATCAAAAACGAAACAACCGCATGAAAATAAACCACACGATCTAGATCCAATGTCATTAAGTTAAGGCATTGACAATTAGGGGTGCTTTTTTAGAGATCGAATCATTTGGATTCGACCTCTTTTTTTGCATAAAATAAAGGCGAAAAGAGCTGCCTTTTCGCCTATCTTGTATATTTTAGACCTTCAAAATTATTGCCAGAAAGCTGGTGTTAATTATGAAAGCCCTTCATAAGGATATTCTAGAACGTCTTTATCGAAAAAATTATCCGCTGAAAAGAATTAAAGAGCTCTATCATCTGCGTTGGGGCATTGAGACCTCCTTCAAGAAATTGAAGTATTCCTTAGGCAGCGTACAGTTCCATTCAAAACAAGATAAATTTATGCCCATACGATTATGTTTAATGCAATCAGTCAAATTGATGCACAGGCCTATATTCCGCAAAAGCATTGCAAGTATCAATATGCCATCAATTTCAAGTAATCATGCTTGATTATTCAGAGCATGTATTTGGCTTCTTCTTTAACGCAAGATTTTGAACGGATCTTTATTCAGCTCAGTTATTATACCACTCCAATTAGACCAGGCCGCAAGGACAAGAGAAATATTAAGCCCAAATCAGCTGTATATTATTTATATCGCGTAGCTTAAAAAAGCAGAATCTGTGCTACGCCTTATTTGTCGTACGAAAAAAGCACCAATTTAACCAATTAAATGTTAAATCAGTACTTTAAGGGTCTAGTATTAATTGTCAATTTATTTTTTAAATAATAGTTGGATTTGTCTCAAATTCCTTTTTAATACTCCTTGTTTTTCAAGTAAAACAAATTTACGGGATAAAGTTTCTGGGGTAGTTCCTAAATAAAGTGCTAAATCTTTCATTTTTAATGGTAGTATAAATGATTTGTGCCCTACTTTTTTGGCATAAGTCTGCAAATAGTTAAGCAGTCTATCCTCTACTTTAGGAAGACTTAATAATTGGATTTGTTTATGCAAAGCACGTACTTTAATGATGTTTTGTTCTAAGAGCTTTATGTTTAATTCTGGTTGTTTTTTCATTAAAGCTAAAAAGTCATTGCGATTCAGTAAACAAATTTCACTATCTTCTGTGGCTTCAACGTAGGTATTGGTATTAGCCTCACCAAATAACCAATTTTCACCAGCATAATCTCCGGTTTTCAAGACTTGAATAACATTTTCATGTCCCTCTTTGTTCAGGGTATAAAGACGAGCGCTACCATGAGCCAGAATTATTAAATTATTATTTGAAGTGGGGGCCAAGACTAATTCGTTTTTTCGATAATTTTGGTGATGAACTAGCTCTTCTATTTGCATTTGCTCATCTATAGGCAATGCATTAAATAGTGGGACTAAGTTAATACATAACTCTGCCATTTAAAGACTTCCTTTATTTAATATTTAAAAATCGTCATTATCATCGTCTTCTTCAGTATATAATCCTTCACGCAAATCGTGATTCAAAAAGTTTTGTGATTGGCGAATTTGTTTTTTAATCCATGATAATAATTCTACTAAGTTCGCACTTAATTCTGGCCAATCTTCATTTTGGGCTAAGGTAATAGCCTTAGTAATAAAAAGAATTTGTGTATCAAAGTCTTTTACTAATGTAAACAATTGATCATTACCCTTTTCGTATTTTGTAGCTCCATTTTCTTTGAGCATAGTATATTCTTTAAATTGATCGGTGGTTGTAGGGATACTTTCGCCATTATTTACCAAAATTTGATTTAACTTGTTGAATTCCATTTGTTCGTATTCAATCCACTTAGGGGCATATTGATCTAAAAACAAACCAGCATTTCCTTTAGTAAAGAATTTAGCTTGGCTAATTTTTAAGGAGTGAATTAATAGGTTAGCAATGATATGACCAACCATCGCTCCGGCTGTGGGAGTGTGATGGTCTATTTCACTTTGCTTTAGTTCTGCTTGGTATGCTTCTTCTGGATTCATTTAATTAATCTCCTTTTCTTTAATGCCCATAACTTCATAACCCATTTTTTCGATAGCATTCTTTACATCATCTGTGTTGGTCTTGTTTGAATCCATCACAAACTTTAATTTGCCAGCGTTGAATAAAACCTTAATTTGATCAGTACCATCAACGTTTTCTACGGCTTTTTCAATTTTGGTCAAACAAGATGGACAAGTCATGCCACCTAACTTCATTATTACTTTTTGCATAAATATCTTCCTTTCATCATTACATATTAAATTCTAAATCTTTTTTCTTCTTAGAAACTTGACGGTTATCAAGTTTTGAATGATTTTTAATTAAGCGCATTCCATTTAAGATAACGACTAAAATACTAAATTCATGAATAAACATACCACTAGCCATTTCAACATAACCTGCAAACAATCCAACGAACAATAGCAGTACGGTTAATAATGCAATTGCAATGTTTTCATTCATATTCAAGACAGTTCGCTTAGAAATTGCTAAAGCATAGTCAATTTTGCGTAAGTCATTTTTCACCAAAACAATATCTGCCACATCAACTGCTACATCGGTACCACTTCCGATAGCAATAGCAACGTCAGCATTAGCTAGAGCAGGACTATCATTGACCCCATCGCCAATAAAAGCTATATGATGACCATTTGCTTGTTCATTTTTAACAAATTGTGCTTTATCTGTAGGTAACATTTGTCCATGTACTTCATCAATTGGCAACTCTGCTGCAATTTGTTTTGCTGTTTCTTGATTATCGCCTGAGAGCATCACTAGTTTTTTAATCCCAAGTTGTTTTAATTTAAGCAATGCAGCCTTAGATTCTGGTCGAAGTCGGTCCTTAATGCCAAAGGCTGCTAACATACTTTGATCAGTGTTAGAAAAAATAACAATAGAGTTACCTAAGTTGCCTAATTTATTAACTACTTTAGTTAGTTTGGCATTAACAAAAGTATGCTCTTCAATTAATGCTAAATTACCTAAATAGTATTTATCATTTTCTAAAGTAGCAGAAATTCCTTTCCCTTTAATTATATTAGTAGTAATATGATTTATTTTTTCATCACTTAATTTAGCAATTGCTTTTGCTAATGGGTGATTACTTCGAGCTTCAATACTTACAGCTAAATTAATAATTTCATTTCTATCACCATTTAGAATATGAATTTCATTGATTTCGGGATAACCCACTGTTAAGGTTCCAGTTTTATCAAAGGCAATCTCATCAACTTTACGTGTTGTATCCATTACTTGAGATCCTTTAAACATGACACCATTCTTGGCACCATTTCCGATACCGGCAACCGTTGAAACCGGTACACCAATTACCAATGCACCAGGACAGCCAAGGACCATCACGGTAATAGCAAGTTTAAAGTTTTTAGTGATTAAGCCAACGACAATAGCAATAACTAACACTGCTGGAGTGTAATATTGGGCAAAATGATTAATTAATTTCTCCGTGTGAGATTTGGAATCCTGCGCTTCTTCTACCATTTCAATAATTTTGCCAAAAGTTGTATCCTCTCCTGCAGCTGTAGTTTCAACGGTTAGAGTACCATCGTCTAAGATTGTTCCAGCATAAACTGAATCGCCCTTCTTTTTATTAGCAGGTTTTGATTCACCATTAACGTTAGCTTCATTTAAGTAGCCTGATCCTGATACAATTTTGCCGTCTACTGGAACTTGATCCCCAGTTTTGATTAAAATCTTTTCACCAGGATCAACAAAATCTACATCCTCTTCTTCAGTAGTACCATCGTCTTGTAAAACTAATGCAGTTTGTGGTGCCATTTTAGTTAAGTCTGCCACAGCTTTTCGCGTTTTCTTAAGAGTAAGCTCTTCTAGTACTTCTCCTAAAGAAAAAAGCCAAGTAACAATTGCAGCTTCATTGTATTCACCAATAATGATTGCTCCTATTACTGCTAATGAAACTAGGACATCAATTGATACGAGTTTAACCTTCAGTGATGAAATGGCAGTCATTAAAATTGGAATTAATCCGATAATACCTATAACTAGCATTAAAATTTGATAAGCAATATTTATATGAAATAACCATTTAAATGCTTCCGCCAGTAATATCATGATTGTATTAATTGTTAAAATTATTCTTTGATACTTGATAAAAAACTGTTGCACTTTAATCATTTATATTTCTCCTCGCTTTACATACTTAATTTTAAGAGAAATACAATTAGCAAAAATTGATAACTATCAAAAAAACTTAACTTTGAAATCAATATCTTAACTTAATGACATTGGATCTAGATCGCGCGGTTTTTAGTTTGCTCAAAACATATTTAATTTTTATCATTACTTTAAAGAATCCATTAATTCATGGTTGAACAAATATATACAAAGCACCATGAAAAGGATTATAGGTCCATATACAGACAACACTAGCGAAATATGGGGATTCCCTAGGTCTGAGTGAATAACTTGCGGAGAAAAGTCTTGCAAGAAGTGAAAAGCTATACACCAAAATATTCCATTAGACAGGATGTGCAAGTAGCTCAAAATTAGCCCTAAGCCAATAGCAAAAATAATTTGTCCAACTGTCGAAGCTACTGATTGATGAGTTAAATTAACTAAATGTAATAAACCGAATAAGACGGAGTTGCCAAGTGAAGCCCATAACAAATCGTACTTACTTTTGTGAAAAGTGACTCCAAATAGATTGAACAAAACTCCTCGAAATAGTAATTCTTCACAAATTCCAGCATCCAAAGCAATCAAGGCAATTTCGATAATCTTTTTTACAGGCAAGCTCCAAACAGAGAAAGTTGTCAATAGATTACCGAAAACCAAAAAGCCTACCAGCACCCAATATACAATCGTCAGCAATTTTACTAATCCGTGGCGTTTTACTGAAAAATTCAGCACTTTAGTTGTATAACCAAATTTAATCGCTACCCCTGCTAAGACTACTATCAACAACACTAACATTAGTTCGCGTAAATTATGGTTATGCAATAATTTTATTAGAGCGGGTCCAAGTTGATACAAAACTTGTAAGCCAATTTCAAGAATTAATAATTGGATAATTGCTTTTCTTATCTGGGTTTGATTATCAAAGTCTATTTCTTCCGATAAAGCTAAATATTTATCTTTTCTGTTTTCCATTAATCCATCCCTATATATTTTTATATTCCATGGGAAAGACCACCATATATAGCTCCTATACCAATTCCAGAACGTAAATCGCCAGGCTTGCCAATGTTACCGGCAACAATATCACAGTATAATTTTCCCATTCCAGGTGACAACTTACTTCCAATTGCCAGTGGAGTCAAAATATTTTTCAAATGCCAGATCAAATTTGGCAAATAAACATGATGCTCTAATTGATGCTTGGCATATAATAAAATCTCACGCTCATTATTTTTAGTATGTTCATCCACTAACAAATCCGTTACTCTGTTAAGCATTGCAATCTCTGGTTCATCTTTAGATAAAGTCATTTTCCCATCCCTCATCCAAATTAATTTGATATTTATTATAGCCAATCAAAAATTCCAATTACAATCCCATTAGCTCCTATTGCTGCATATCTTTCCAGTTTAAGTTGAAATTTAACAACTGAAACAGGTAATTCCTTTTCATTAAAATCAGATTTCAATTTTAGTGATAAGTTAGAAGCAATAGATTGAACTGATTGCTTCTTATCAACTTTTTCAATAGCAGATTGAAACACTTGAATTAGTTCAGAATTTTTCTTAACTGTTGGATTATCTATAATTTTCTTCAAAGCCTCTTCAAAAGCTAGTACTTCTTTATTACTTTTTTTAAAAAACATAATTTTGGATCTCCAAATCTAAATTAATTTGATGCTCATATTGTATCACCAATTTTTCTTTCTAAACTAAATTCGTTATAAATAACGATTTTCACGTCATATTCGGTAAAAAAGCCACAAAAAAAGCGAGGAACTAATCCTCGCTAATTTATATTTAATTGCCGAAACCTTCAACTTTGTAAACTCTGTTCTTCAACGTAGTCAAGTCACTCTTGCGATGGTAGGCCACTGTCAAATAAATGTTATTGGCATCAAGAACTTGAACACTTTCAAATTCAGTCACATAGCCTAAAGAATCAAGCACATGGGCATGGTCCAAGTTAGCAACTTCCCACTTGTTTGGATCTGCGCATCCCCATGGAATCTTCACAATTTCACGTGGCTTACCTTCCTTAGCAAGCCCTAAGAAGTCCGTTGTTGGTCCCAATTGACAAGAAACATACACATTATTGTCTTCATCAAGATCATAACCCTGAATTGATGGAATGAGTTCTCCATCAAAGTTAGGAACATTGAATGCACCTAAACATTCAAAGTTTTGAATATTCACATCAGAGCCATCAGCTTCTGCTTCATCCAAAGCCGCATTGATTTGATTCAAATCATACAATGCAAAGTGACCAGTGTGCGATAAGTCGATACTTGCAATCAAAAGCTTAGAATAATCTGGTGAAACTGCAGCTTCAAGTCGCTCCAAGTCTTTTCCAGGATAAGCGACACTATTATCGCCGTAGCCGTAACCTGCACGGTTTAAATAAGACAAACGCGGCATTTCAGTATTGCTATCATATTGCAAAGTACCACTTTCTGGAAGGACTACGCGGGCAATTTGCGTGTCCCACAAAGTGCTACCATGCTTCTTTGGCTTGGTCCCTACAAACCAGCGATCACTTTCACCGGAATAAGTCCAGGTTTGCGTGTGACCTCCAGCCATTCCAGTCAAATAGACTAAAGGACTATCTTCATCAAAGAAAACATGGTCGCCATCTGGTGTTGCTCGATAAACAATAATATCAGTTTGTTTATGAAGTAATTGCAAAGCATAAATATACTTTGAACCTACATCAGAAGCTTGAACGACAACATGGTGTAAGTTTTCAAGTTCGTACATCAAACTAAGATTAACGTCTTTATTTATCATAATAAAACCTCGATGTATAAAAATAACCTTTTCTTTATTTTACACCTAGCTTTATTATTCATGACTAAATATACTTAATCTTAATATCGGAAAAGCGAGCGCGGCCATTAATCACTAGTTGCGGCCCACCACCGTTTGAAGTTCCTTCGATTCTCAAATCCCCGATTCCAGGATTAACATAATTAACAACTTGCCAAGACAAGGGCACAAAGATATCCAAATCGGACATCATAATGTCCAAATTCATGTTAACAATGCCGTTTTTACTTTCCGCATCATCAAGATAAATGTTCACATCCCCAAACTTGGAGGTCACATCAATAGTTTCAAGCTCTTTTGAATGGATATAACGTGAGACATCCGACAAGGTTTGATTAATTACTACATGATCACCTTGATCATTGGTTACCGTTTCAGTAAAGAGATTATTTGAAAAATCCTCTCTCTTTTCCCTAAAGTCTTTAATTTTCTTATTTGCATAAACAATCGTATGAAATCGATTACGAAAGATAACCCCCAATCCAATTGAAATCAAAATCGCAGCTAAGAGAATTGTCCATGGCACTAAACGGGTGATATGCAACGGTTGTGCATAAATCATCAGTAAAAATGCGACTGAGAAGACACCTTCCGTAATTCTGCGATTAACAATCCCGTCAATTAAGCTAAGAGCAAAGACGATGGTCCCAATAATTGCCCAAAAACCTAATTTATAAGTCCAAATCTCCATCTGATTGAGCACAACAAAGGTTGCAGCAGCGATAAAGAAAACGCCCCAAAAAATGCGCGAAACTTTATTTCTCATAGTACTTCCTTCTTTCGTCTAGTCGATTACGCAAATCACGATAATAATGACGCGATACATAAACTACCTTATAAGAATCTTGAAATTTTACCTGGCAATTTGAAATCGACCTCGTAATTGCGTAAATCTGATTCAAGTTAAGAATAGTCGATTTTGAAACGCGCATGTAGTTAGCACCCAAAATATCTTCAAGTTCGTAAAGCTTATACTTGACCTGATAAGCATCCCTCGTCGTGTGAGCCATCACTACCTTACTATCAGTTTCAAAAAAGAGGATATCTGCCAAATTCAAATAATAGGAAACTCTATCTTTAAATCCTTCAATTTGAGGAATTTTTTCTTGATTTTGCAAAAGTCGATAAAGTTCCTGAATCTGGTCATTCATCTCAGGCGCCGAGATCGTAACTTCAGTTTCTTGATGATCTGGATTAATGTCCAATTTAACTTTCACAATCTCGCCTCCTCTTTCTTATTTCTTAACTTAAGCTTATTTAACTATGATTACGTTTCAGAAGCTACTTATTTTAACTAAGAGGTTAATTTTTGTTTCTAAGTGGTAAAAAAAGCCGCCTTAAACGGCAGCTTCTTAATCGTTATCATTTTCCTTTTCAGACGATTTTCAAATCGCCGATTCCAGGTTCACATAATTAACCACTTGCCAAGACAAGGGCACATAGATATCTAAATCGGACAAGGTTTGATTAATTATCATATGACCGTCTCAGTAAAAAGATTATTAAGAAATTCTCTCTTTCTGATATTTTTCTCTTATGATATAAGTTGGTGTTATTTTACCTTATTTACAAAGTCTTTCTTAGATATATATTTAATCGATTTCACATATTGGCCCCTATGCCTAATCGAAATATATTCTCTTGACAAATCATATCCACCAACATTGTGAAGCCGGTATGATTCAAGCTTACTGGTTTTAGGGTTATATATTTTTATATTTTTATATTTTTGCGTTCCTGTAGGTACTTGAGCATAACTCACAGTTTCAGAAACAAATGGATTAAATCTATCAAAAACTGACGTATGAAGGGTTAATAGATAAAGCAAAGCCACTACTATGCTGATACTTCCAAATTTCCAAAATTTCTTTAACATGTTTAAACCTCATTTATTCTCCGATTACTATTTTTAATTAATTCACTTTTTTGATTCTTGATCTTAATCACGTAGTCACATTTCTGCCAAACCTCTGGACTATGTGTTGCAATTAAAATTGTTGCATCTCTTCCAAAATCAGTTAATAAATGTCGTAAAATCAAATTGGAATTTTCACTATCCAAAGATCCAGTTGGTTCATCAGCAAAAATGATTTTTGCTTTTTTTAGAATAATTCTTGCAAGAGCTACACGTTGTTGTTCTCCCCCACTCAATGTATAAATTTTTTGATTAAGTTCTAAATTTCCTAAATCTAATTCTTTCAAAACCTTTTTAATGGCTACATCTTTTTCATGCTGAGACAAGTTTTGATTTGCTAATCCAATTAAGAGATTTTCTCTAACTGTTTCATTATCAATTAAGCCAAAATTTTGAAAAATAAATCCAAATTTTACTCTTCTTAAATTAGGCAGATTTTTTTCATTAACTTCCACATCATCTATAAGTACTTTTCCTGACGTAGGGTTTTCCAATCCTCCCAATATATTCAAAAAAGTTGTCTTGCCAACACCACTTTTTCCTACTATTGCATAACTAGCACCTTCTTTTAAACTAAAATCCACATTCTCAAAAACTATTCTTTTTTCAAAGAGCTTACTCATTTTATTAATTATAATCATGTAAATAAACCTCTAATTACCACTATTTAATGTAGTCAACAGATTCCTTTGTGCTATTTTTGCTAATATTATAACCACAAAAAATTCTACAATTAAATAAGGAAACATGGTTAACCCCATTTGCCATCTTTGTTGTTCTAACGCTATCAAAATAAATATCACTAGACCATCGCTTCCAATGTTAAAGAAACAAAAATTAAAAATAAGTTTTCTATTTGATTGACCAAATATCTTATTTATCGTCATTTTTAATCGTTTTCTTTGTAAGAACGAAAGACTTATAAATATAATTACCAAAATTAATTGGCTAATTGATATTAAAGTTATCAAAATTATCAAAAAAATTTGTCTTGACATATTAACATTAAACTCTGACAATCGCGATTTAGCATTGGTAATACCGGTGATATATGGTTCTAACGAAAATTTTTTTAGATTATTTTGTAATTCTTTTAAATCACCAAATTGAACCATTCCTTGAGTAGCTGTCGAAAAATAAAAGTTATCTGACAATACTCCGTTGTCAAGCACAATAATAGGATCAGTCGAAATAGAATCTGATATATTTTTACCAACTGTATAGTTAAATATTTTTTTATGTCCTGTATAAATAATAGTATTTATCCTTTTCTTAGAGACAGATCTGTGAGTACCTGATAAACTATCTTGAAATTTCAAGAAGTTACGGAATTCTTTTAAAAATTTATTTTTTTGATTTATACGAGTATCAGGAATAAAAATATTTAAATAATTTTTATTTATAGCATACTGATTGATCCCAGAAATATAATTATAATTGAGATAATTTTTATTTATGAATAATACGTTACCATTTTCAGGAATAATATCATTAATAGCTGGATGAAATTCCTGTGAATTTCTTGATATAATTACATCTTTACTAGAATTGATTAATTTTCTAGTTGACCTTCCTAAAGTATTTTCTAAACGTTTATCTTTATCTCCAATCTCACTAAATTGCAAAACATAACCACTATGATGATTTATCCACATTTTCATAACTTTTTGATCTTGTATAAAATTTTGGATTTGATTATGCAAATAAAAAATATTAATGGCTACTATACCAACTAAGCATAGCTTTAATATGTATCCTATGACTACAAATTCTCTAGAATATGATTTTCCTTGAATTGCTGAATATACACTTATTAAATAGAGTGAACTGTAAGAAACTAAATCTAAAATTATAAACATCAATGCTATAAGTACAGCGATCATCAAAAGATATTTTGCAGATAGCATTATTCCAATTCTATTCATTAAAAAAGATGCATACAGTAATCCAATAAGTAATACTATTGCTATAGTAGCTACTAACCATAAATATGTGTTTTTTATATCTCTTATTATTATTTTATTTAAAGAAAAGCCATTTAATTTTAAAATAGCATATTCTTTAAAACGTGAAATTTTTTCAATAAACATAATAATCAACACTAAGCTAAACACACTAAGTACTATCGGTACATAATTTCTTACTATACTATTATTCAACACGTTCTTAGGAGATACTTTGTATATACTATAGTTTAGTCCCATTCGGTTCATTTCCATTCGTAATTGAGAAAGTGCTGAGTTATCAGCATTAGTATAATATTTTCCTCTAATATCCTCTAATTGAACATCTTTTTTATTAAGTTCTTTAATATTATTTCTTTTATAGAACGAATATACTTGATCTCTTTTTTTATTAAATGAATAAATGATTTTTGTACTTTTTCCATTTAATCTAAGTAAACGTACTAAATCTAATTGATAATTATTTTTATTAGATAGCTCAGTTAATTTTGAAAAAATTTCTTTTTTTGTATATTTTTGATTATCAGTATTAACTTGAACACAATTTGTTGCATCAGGAATAATCTCTTTATCATATTCTCTGATCAAATTAAAAAATAAGATAAAGCAAATTCCCGTAGTCAGAATAATTAAAAAAATTTTACTTATACGAAACATATTTTTCCTCAAATAATAAGGCGCACACTAGGTGTGCGCCTTATTTTCTTAATTCATTACATCGTAGTAAGCTTCATTACCTCCAATAGCCTTAGCTGCGGACGCTTTTGCTTTAACCCCTTTTCTAGTCCACCCACTAGAAGCATCATATTTTCCATGTACAGAAGATTTATGTGTTTTATGTGCATGAGAATAGTATGACCAAACATACTTACTACCTACCCCGTAGTTCCACACTCCACCTTCAACATTGATGGTTGCTGCTAAAACTGGTGTAGTTATAAACAATAACGATCCAGCACATGCTAAACAACTTGCCACTACTTTACTTCTCTTTTTCATAATGAAAACTTCCTTTCTTTCCTCCTTCAGTAATCATTTATATAATAGACAAAGCAAAGAGTTTTTTGTAGTGAATTTCGAAATATCGAATTAAATAAATAAATGATCTGCTATATTCTTCATTCCACTTCTTATAAAAATGCTTCTTAATTCTTCGCTATATGTTTCTTTTCCGTTGTATACATCACTTAGGTAACGCGCTATTATCTTTTTTAATCCAAAAACATCGTCAGCCGGGAGCTCATTAATTAATTTAAAACATTCCTCAATATGCTTATCAATTTTTCTATTTAAAATTGCGTCATACAAATAATTCATACAAATTGTAGAAATCCTAATTTTTATATTTTTCGGAAATTCATTAATATCTTTATACCTACGCAAAAGTTGACCCATTCTCATAACCAAATTTTCTTTATTAAGTACTGGAATTGAGTTACCAAAGATTATTAAAGCCTCATTATCATTTACCCAATCATTTGATTGATAGATATATCGATCTATTTCATCCTTTACTTTCTGATCTAAAGACAGCATATTGTCTTTTAAATCTGCAGTAATAAGCGATGCGCAATATCTTAAAGATTTTGGAATATTAGGCATTTGTACTATCTCTTTTTTTATTTTATCCGCTTTTTTATAATCCTTATTCGTAAAAGCAATATATAATTCCTCAAAAAGTTGTTGAGCTACCGTTGTGCTTTCACTAACAATGTATGAATCCTGAACCAAATCAAAAAAATCATTGATATTAACATGGTTTGATTTCAGTAAAAGAATCAAATCTTCACTATCAATATCTGAGCTAACTCCATTTCTTACATATCCCGATTCTATTTCTGAATAATGTGAGACTGACATATTTATATCTTTAATCCATCTGACTTGTGTTTTATGTTGAGCCAATCTTTCTTTTTTTAGCGCTTCATTAATTTTCAATTTCTTTCACCTTTTAATCACATATTTGGGAATGAAAAGCATGAGAGGGATTCCCTGTATATTATGCTTTTCTAGCAATAATATATCTAATTTACGTACAAAAAGCGACAGTATCGCTTATGAAATTATCTAGGAACCGATCAGCTACACTCCTGAGGATAATTAATCTCTATCTGACAAAAAAGCCGCCTTAAACGGCAGCTTCTTAATCGTTATCGTTTTCCTTTTCCGAATCAAGGAAATAAATTAAAGTTTGTAATTCAGTAGCTAAGTCCACGTTTTGCACGCGTACAGTTGATGGTGCGGAAAGACGAATTGGCGTAAAGTTCATAATTCCCTTCACTCCAGCTTCAACCATTTCATTAGTTGTAACTTGAGCTGAGCTGGAAGGAACTGTTAAAATTGCAATTGAAATTTGTTGATCACTCAATTGCTTCTTTAATTCGCTCATGTCATAGACTGGTACACCACTTAAAATCTTACCAGTAATGTCCTTATTGATATCAAAGGCACATGAAATTCGAATATTATTGCTACGCTTAAAATTATAGTTAAGTAGCGCTCTACCTAAATTACCAACCCCAACTAATGCTACATTAGTTAAAGTATCTTGATTCAAGATCTTTTTAAAGAATTTCAAAAGATTCTTTACATCATAACCGTAGCCACGTTTACCTAAAGCACCAAAATATGAAAAGTCTCGTCTGATTGATGCACTATCTACTTGTACAGCTTCAGATAATTCTGTGGAAGATACCTTGTCTTTCCCCTCTTCATTAAGGATAATAAGGTAGCGGTAGTAAAGTGGCAAGCGTTTGGCTGTTGCCTTAGGAATTTTTATTTTTTCCATTTGTGAAGCCCCCATGTATTTTATGTTTGTGAATGAACAATCAAGCATTTATATCATACCTGTAAAGTTAGTAGGCTTGCAAGTATATTTTTCACAATCTTAATCTTCACTTCCAATTATACCGTATTTTCACAATACAATTACAAGTCAGACAACTCATTATGTTAGAATATTTTTAGGTGAAAAAATTATGATTATTGCACAAGGGCACGATTTAGAACAACAATTTGGTGCCAATACTCTATTTAAAAATGTTAACTTTTCAATCGATTCAAATGCACGAATTGGACTTGTTGGACCAAACGGTGCGGGAAAGACTACTTTATTAAAGATTATGACCGGTCAAAGAGAACCTACTCACGGTGAATTTACTGTTAATAAGGGAATTCAAGCCGGTTATATTGCTCAGGAAAACGCACTGGATGAAGATAAGACGATCTGGGATGAAATGGAGGAAGTTTTCACTCCTTTAATCAATAAAGGAAAGAAGCTTGAACAACTCCAAGAAGAAATAGCGGATCATCCCGAAGATAAGGACCTCCTCAAGCGCTATGATCAAATGCAATTCGACTTTGAGCAACAAGGCGGTTATACTTATCCATCTGATATCAAGAGTATTTTGAATGGATTCAAGTTTCCCGAAAATACTTGGCAAAAGAAGATTGGCAGTCTTTCTGGTGGAGAAAAGACGCGCTTAGCTTTTGTAAAGCTGCTCCTTAAAAAGCCACCTTTGCTCTTGCTCGACGAACCTACCAACTACTTGGATATGGATACGTTGGATTGGCTAGAAGGCTTTTTGAAAAACTACGCAGGCGCAATCTTAGTTGTATCCCACGACCAGTACTTCTTAGATCACTTAGCTAACCAAATTTTCGAATTACAATTTGGAACTTTGACTGCTTTTAAAGGAAATTATTCTCAATACATTGCAGAACGCAAATTGCGCGATAAGCAACAACAAGCTGCCTATGAAAAACAACAAGAAGAAATCAAGAAGGACGAAGAATTTATCCAAAAGAACTTGGTGCGTGCCACAACTACTAAGCGTGCACAAAGTAGACGAAAAAAGCTAGAAAAAATTGACCGTATCAAGCCACCAAAGCATAAATCTAAGGTCAGAATTCACTTTAATAGTGAACGCCTTTCAGGAAAAGAAGTCCTTATCTTAAATGATTTAACCATCGGTTATTCTGATAAAACAATGGTTAAGGACATCTCTTTCCAAGTCAACAAAGGCGATCGCGTAGCAATTATTGGACCAAACGGTATTGGTAAATCTACTTTGCTTAAAACAATTATGAAGCAATTGACGCCAAAAGATGGTTCCATTAAATATGGTGCATCCCTTGACATCGGCTACTACGACCAGGAATTGCAACGACTGGACCCTTCAAAAACCGTCCTTGATACAATTTGGGATCGCCACAAGACAATGCCTGAGCGTGATGTACGTTCAATTTTAGCTAGTTTCTTGTTCACAGCCAAGGACATCGACAAGACGGTTGGTCAATTATCCGGTGGGCAAAAGGCACGTTTGACTTTGACAGTGTTATCACTTGAACATGATAACTTCTTGCTTATGGACGAGCCCACTAACCATTTGGATATTGAAGCAAAAGAAGTTCTTGAAGAAGCTTTAAGCAATTATGATGGAACTTTACTCTTTGTTTCTCACGACCGTTACTTTATCAATCAATTAGCAAACAAGATTGTTTCTGTGCGCGATGGCCATGCCAAGATTTACGAAGGAAACTACTCCTACTATCTTGACGAAAAAGCTAAGCAAAACGCTGGTTTAACTCCTAGTCAAACTGAGGCCGTCCCCGCTGAACCGGTCAAGCAAGTTAGCGAGCAAAAGTTGTCTTACCAAGAACAGAAGCAACGTGATTCACAAAAGCGTAAGCTTCAAAGAGCCGTTGATAATGCCGAAAAAGAAATTGAAGATTTAGAAAATCAACAAACTGAGATTCAAAATGAAATGGCAAATCCTGAAATTGCCACTAACTTTGATAAGCTGGGGCCTCTGCAAGAAAAGCTGTCTGCCGTTCAAGAAAAGCTTGATCAAGCCAATGACGAATGGGAAAAGGCATTGACTGCTTTGGATGAATTTGAATAAACGAAAAAACTGCCTTTGAAGGCAGTTTTTTCTTATACTAAAATCCGTAAGATGAGTAAAATTATCAAAATGATTGTAGCTCGAATGTATTGATTTAATCTTTTGAAAGGGCAAACGGCTAAAATTAGCCAAATTACTAGCCAAACAAATAGCAAAATGCTAGAAAGAAGAAAATTTTGCTTATTGAAAAAGCTTAAATGAATAATAAGAAAAGGAACGAGATAGATAAGCAAATTTTTCCAAAATATGGTGAATCTATGTAAGATGGTAATTTTCCTAATTACTAGAAAATCTTCCACCATTTCCATTTTGGTGCGCGCTAAAAGAATAGAAATCAAATCATAAGCGATAAGATACACATTTAAGAAAATGAGCCAACAAGATTTATGGACTATACCAAAATTCACAGCCACCATCTCATCACCAGGTAATATTCCTAAATGTATTCTAAAGAAAAAGATAATCAAGAAAGTAATTGCGGAATACAACCAAAAGATAGAGCTATTTTTCTTCAACTAAGACACCATCTTTTAGCTTTAATTCTCGATCATAAACCAAGTTAGGAATATCATCATGACTTGCGATAATGACAGCGCGTTTTTGCTCTTTAAGTTGCCCAAGTATTTTCACAAAGGTCTCAATACCTTCTTTATCAATTCCGCGCGTTGGTTCATCTAACAAAACGATATTCTGATTTTCCATAATCGCCTGAATAATGCCTAACTTTTGACGCATTCCGATCGAATATCTAGAAACTGATTGCTCATCTCTAGGATCTAAAGAAAATTCTTCCATCAAATCTTTTACTAATTTTTCATCATAGTTGTGATTTAGTTCAGCTAAAAATTTCAAATTTTCAAGACCAGATTCATATTCTAAAAAGCTTGGATTTTCAATCAAGGCCCCAATTACATCATCTGTCCCAATTTCAACTGTGCCACCATTCTGCTTCAATATGCCGGTGATAATCTTAAAGATTGTTGATTTGCCTGAGCCGTTTTTACCAATAATATGAATTCTTTCGCCGGGACTAAGAGTAAGCGAGACGTCTTTCAAGACTTCCTTTTTACCAAACTTTTTATTTAAATGTTCTATCTTCAACATATTTTTCTCCTAGAAATAGATTTGATGGATTGCGCGATAAGTTGGATCAAAAATAGGACTGTAGTGTGGTAAAAAGCAATTTAACTCAATCCCATAATGATAACCCCCAGTAATTGCCAAAACTAACAATAAAATTAAATAAGGATATGGTAACTTATAAGCACTGAGAAGTAAGAGCATCCCTAAAAGCATAGTCACCATATTCAAGCCCAAAATTAGAATACCTAAAGTCGGAGTGCCAAATTTAAAGCTAGTCTTTAAATTTAAAAGCCAATATGGAACTAATGCACATATCCAAAAGATTGCCCATTCACTTACCACAAGTTGAATCAACTTATCTAAGACAAAATCCGTCTTATTTCGAACGTCAATTGCATCCCTAATGCGCCGAATTTTGATCACTTCAATGAAAACCAAAATATAAATTATCGGCTCAAAATAAATCGACATACTATTTTGATAAACAAAAACGAAAGGAATATCACGAATACTGTCGGGACGATTGTTTAAATACATTCCTGCAACTAATCCCACGATAGCTGACAAAAACAGCATTACTTTAATGAAAGAACTTGTTCTACTTTTCGTCATTAGGCCCCTCTTTCTTGCTTTTTATGCCAGAATTTAATCAAAGCGAAAATCAAAAGAGCATATATTCCTACAATAATCACATAAGTAGCCCATAATCCTAATGGCGGATTCTGTCCTCCAATAACTAATTGGCCAGGAGAAAATAAATTCGGGGCCGCGAGGATATTAGCAAATTGGATTGTTCCTTTATTCATCGAAATTAATACGACCTCATCAAGTAAAATGGTTCCTAACCCAAAAACTATTCCTAAGGGAACATACAAAGCATTTTTTCTGATAAATAATCCCAGTGCCAAAATAAACACTGTATAGATTCCCCAACCAATTGCCGCTAAAACAATATAAGTTAGGAGATTAACCCATCCATTTGAAGAAAAGTAAATCAGTTTACTTGTAAGTAAGAATTGACTCTTACCACTAAAAGATAATGGAGCATAGAACCAATTAATTAGTATTAGTTCATAAATATTTACAATCAAACTAAAAATGCTTGCCACTAAGAAACTTTTTCCAACCACCATTTGAATGAATTTTTGATAGCCAATTCGTTGTAAAAGATGGAACAGTTCATTATTATTCTTCATATGAATGAAATAGTAGGTACTCAAAATCGGAATAATTGCAATTGAGCCAAAATTGATAAATAGTGAGTCTCTTAGTCCAAATGGTTGAAGATAGAAAAACATATACAAGGCATTATCTCCATTCGCCTTCAATCCTGGACGCATTTCTTGATGGATGGTGGTAAGTACAACATATGTGAAAATAACTAAATAAATCAAAAATCCTCCAAGTATGATCTGTTTAGTCCGTTTGGGCATCTGTTATAGTTCCTTTCTATCCTTAAATATTGAAAAAGAGATATGGACGATCTCCTTTTAATTTTCTATTTACGATCAGAGCTAAAGTGCAATTTAACTCTAGTAGTACTTAGTTCGTAACGATGAGAACGAACGTCAGCATAGTAATAATTTTTAGTTCCTGAATTATTCCCGGCATGAGTAGTTTGATTTAAATATAATCATACTGTATCTGATCGAGTTTCAGCATGACTATTAATCAAATGAACCATGCATCCAAACTTTGCTGGCTGAGAATCACCATTAAAAGATGCTACATTGGAATTAGTTTCCTTTAAATTCTTTTCCCCATATGTACTCCAATGACCACCGCTTGACACAGTTACTGAACTGACTGTCCAACTAGATGCATTAGCCACCGCAGTTCCTCCAAGACCTAACACTAAACCTAATGATAAAGTTGCTTTAAGCAAAGTGTTTTTCTTTAACATAATATTCCCTTTCACTACCTTACTAGTATACACTACTTCAATTTCAACTTTTGGATATAATTAGTAAATTTTTAGTTATCATACTACTTCCACTTTTTAATATATCCAATTTAAAATATTAACCAATAACTGGTAATGTAACAATAACCATAAGCGGTTCCTCCTTAATATTTAAGATAAGCTAGACTTTACATTAATATTCAATAGATTTACCAAAATTTGTATATTTACAAATTCTTAGGCAAATTATTTATAAATCGAGAATATCCAGCTTCCTTTAATATAGTCAAAATTTCTTCAAGTTGCTGTTTCTTTCCCTCTTTTAAATAAATAAAATAGAGTCTTAACATCTTATACATAAGTAAATCAGGATTTTCGGATAAATTATTCAAAAGTAAGATTACTTCATTGAACAGCGATTTATTTGTCTGGTTATATGTAGCTGCTAAATAGTTGATTCCTATGCTTGCAATTCTTCTTTGAACTTCAAAATTTTCTTTATTAATATTGTCTCTGTATTTTAACAAAATTTTTTTCATATAAATATTTAGTCGTTCAATATTAAATAATTGCATTGAACTGCTAAATAACTGTAAAAAATCTTTATCTTCAGTCCAATTATCACTTTTATTAAGTTCTTCCGAAAATTCTATCTTGAACTTATTATCTAAGGAATTAAGATTACCTTCTAAAATTGCAATTATTAACTTCCATTTTAAAGCTAATGTTTTCTTATCTAAAACTTCTTCTTTCATTTCCTTAATTCGGACTAAATCTTGATCATAAAAAAGTTGTGCTAATTTTTCTAAAATTTTTTCTTCTTTATTTTTAGAATTAATATTTATGCCATTATCATTTTGAAACTGATCAAAAAATCTAATAAAATCAATTTTATTAAGATACATAATTTGAATAAAGTCCATCATCCTAATGTCTTGTTCTTCATTTTCAATACGTGAATATTGAGAAATTGACAATACTCCATGCAAAAATTGTTTTTGATTTAACTGTCTATTTTTTCGTTCTCTTTTTAAATATTTTCCAATTCTATAATTATTCATTTTTCACCTCAACAAAAAAACCAGGTTTCTCTTCTAAAGAAAACTTGGTCTTTTATTATTTATCCACCCTAATTCAACATGCTATTTGCATATGGAAGTTCAAGTGATGGATTTGCATTCAAAGTTAAGTCTGCAAACTTACCCTCATTATACAAGTTGTAAGCCGCAGCTCCGATCATGGCTGCATTGTCACCGCAAAGCTTAAGATCTGGCAAAATCACCTTTGGTTGTTCATCCTTAGGTAACTTAGCAATTTCTTCACTCATGCGGTCACGCAAACCTTGGTTAGCCGCAACTCCACCACCCATAATGAAAGTCTTAGGCTTGTATTGCTTAATTGCACGAATCGTCTTATGAGCAAGCACATCAATTACCGCAGCTTGGAAACTTGCTGCCAAATCATACTTGTTCAATTCTTGATGAATTTGATCTGCATGGTGGCAAGTATTAATGAAGGCACTCTTTAAACCTGAGAATGAAAAGTCATAATCATCATCTTCCATCATCGCACGTGGGAAGTTGAAGGTATCTTTTCCTTCATGAGCCCACTTATCGATCGTCTTACCTGCTGGGTAATTTACGCCTAGCACACGGCCGATCTTGTCATAAGCTTCACCAGCCGCATCATCGCGAGTATCACCAATAATTTCAAAATGGGTTGGATCTTTCAATAATACAATTTCAGTGTGGCCACCAGAAACTTGCAACGCTAAAGCTGGATATTCAATCTCATCCTTTAATTGGGCTGCCATAATGTGACCCATGATGTGGTCAACCCCGATTAATGGAATTCCAGTTGCCATGGATGCAGCCTTAGCAGCACTTACACCAATCAAAAGTGCCCCTACTAAACCTGGTCCATAAGTTACTGCAATGGCATCAATGTCATCCCAAGTAGTACCCGCTTCTTTTAAAGCCTCCTTAGTAATTTGACTAATCACTTCAATATGGTGACGGCTAGCAACCTCCGGCACTACCCCACCAAAACGTTGATGACTCTTAATCTGGGTTGCAACAATTAAACTTTCAATTTCGCGTCCGTTTTTAATGACTGCAGTTGAAGTTTCGTCACATGAACTTTCATAAGCTAAAATTCGAACGTCCTTTTTTTCACTCAAAATGTAAACTTCCTTTTCTTAACTCGATGTGGCTTCAGCCATAACACCATATTTAATGCATCAGTATGGGTATCTTTATAATAATCTTTTCTGATAAATGTAGATTTAAATCCTAACGAACTATACAATTTTTGGGCAATATCATTGTCAATTTTGACTTCTAAACTAACGACTTCGCAATTGTTTTTTCTTGCCCGATTAATCATCCATTGCATCAAGTAGGTCCCAATATGCTGATTTTGATACTTTGGCGATACCGCAATGTTCGTAATATGAGCCTCACGCGGATTAAAGCGCGCACCAATAAATGCCACCAAATCTGACGCGTGATAAACGACTAAATAAAGAGAATTTTGTCTTTTTCTTAATTCCGTTTCAAAAGAAAACTTGCTCCATGGAGTATGACCAGAATAAACTTGGCGCTCCAAAACAAGCAAATCAGGAATATTTTCATCCCCAGCTTGCATTACCTGCAGAGTAAGTCCTCCAATTGTTGTAATAAACGGAGAAAAACTCATATCAACTTTATTTTCTTCGGGATGAAAGAATTGATTCAATAATTTAAACTTCTTCAACATAATCACTATCTGGCCCAAACGGATTACCAGTCCTCTTATGCCAGTCAACTTCAGCTTGCGTACGACGTAAGTAGCGAGGTAACAGTTTGTCTGGATCAACTGGTTCTTCTTCAATTGCAAGTTGGCCAATTAATCCAGCGTGAACCATGTTTTGTTCCTCAGTACCATAGCTATATTGAGTATCGAGTTCCTTAATTAATTCATCTTGTTTTTCAAAGCCATTTCCTACAAAAATGATCTTCCTGTAGTCTGAATTTTCAATATAGGCTTTAACATTTTCCAATAAAATATCAATATGATAATGGCCATCTGCAATTACATTAACTGGGATTTGATTTTCATCTAAAACATATCCACCAGCAAAATAATTTTCGTTTCTGGCATCAAGACCTGCAATAATTAGAGTTTCATTATCAGTGACCGATTTTGCCAAAGCTTGAAGAGTTGAGACTCCGACAACTTCTTTATTTAAAATACTGCCGAACATTTTCACAGTGGTGATTCCAATTCTTAAACCAGTATAAGAACCAGGTCCAATTGCGACTGCAAAACGATCAATATCTTTTAAAGTTAAGTTGTGATCCACCAAAATTTCATTAATTAATGGATCTAAATGTTCACTATGATTTCTCTCATCGTGTTCATTCTTCTCAACGATTATTTTTTCATTCTCATTCAAAGCTACACTCAAATTACTTGTAGCAGTTGATACACTCAAGATTTTCATCTATTTTCAAATCCTTTTTATTTTCTACTTATACATTTTAACACGAGAAATGGCTTGCAAAACAAAGTACGTGATGACCATTTGTACCCAAGGAACAATAGTTTCTTTTGGTAATCTTTGAATTAGTGCTACCTTAAAATCTACTCCATACAATAAATGAAGCCAAAGTGTATTCATCCCAATGTTCACAATTATTGTAACGAGGATAGTAGCTGCAATTATTCGCCAAATTTTAACTTCTTTATTGTAGAAGAAGAGCCCATAAATAAGTGGTCCAACCATCGCGGTTAAAGTAAACCCAATGAAGAAGCCACCTTGATTACCAAAAATTGCTGATGATACTAAATCGCTGATTCCACCACCAACACTTCCCCAGACAGGGCCAAAAATGTATCCCAACATGACACTTCCAATGAAGCCCAGACCAACTTTCACCATTGCTGGTCCAAAAGAAAATTGAGCTAGGATTACCTTCATCGCAATAATAATTCCTAAAAGGATTAAGTCACGTAATTCCAAATGAACTAAATTTTTTGTCTTCATTTCAAATCCCCTCCATTCAACAAAAAAACATGACTGCCGTCATGCTCTCTATTTAATCATTTTTTCGCCAAATAAGCTCGCAAATTGCTTGCTCATTACCCTGCTCATCTTCAATCGCATGATATGACTTGATTTGATCTTCATCTTCAATTTTCATAAGAGAAAGCGGAGTTTCTCCATAGCGTACTTCACGATCAAACTTTAAATCAATCGTTTTTACTACATGATCTTTCAAGAAATCGCGATCAAACATATCAATAAACCAATTAAAGTAATGACTATTAGTTAAATGATGATTTGTGTCTAAATCATCATAACGAACGCGATATTTTCGACTTGAATCATATTCCTTTTGCGGTCTTAAACGTGGAAACCGAGACATCTTTTTAAGTTCAGGTGCACCAAATCTTTGCATTAATTCTGCATCAGTTGGTACCATTTTTCTATTTTTAATATCAAATAGCACCCATTGGCTTTTTGCAGTAATTAAAGATTCTCCATCAGGCGTTGCAATTTCAAAATCTCGATATTCAAAAAAGCGATTATAGCCACTTGCTTCAGTGCTTAATACCACTTGCTCTTGCGGATGAGGCAAACGCTGAATATCAAAATGATATTGAGTTACTACCCAGCCAAGACCTCTTTTCATCAAATCGTTTGTCCCAGCTGCGCCATTTTCTAATTGATGCTCAGAAACCTGCATTAATAAATCAACCATAGCAGGCAATTTTAAGCGTTGATTTTCATCGCACTCACTAAATTCAATTGTATGATTTTCACTATATTTCATTATTTAATCCTGATGATATTGATCATAAAGTTCATTTTTAGAAACGTGATGCTCTTTAGCAACTTGCTTAATAGCATCTTTTTTGCTTTTACCTTGGTCTACTAAATCATTAACCAACTTAATTAGTTCTGCCCAAGAGAGTTGCTTAGGCGCTTCAGTGTTTGGTGAAACTAAAATTACGAATTCTCCCCGAGGAGCGTTGTTGTTAAAGTAATCCGTTACTTCTTCCACGCTTCCACGGACAAATTCTTCATGAATTTTGGTTAATTCACGAGCAGCTACAATTTGCCGATCTGCTGGCAAAACTTCCGCCATTGTCTTCAGTGTCTTAACCAATCTATGAGGCGCTTCATAAAAAATCGAAGTAGCATGTGCTTTATTCATTTCTTCAAAGAAAACCTTTTGTTCAGAAGCTTTTCTTGGTAAGAAGCCATAGTAAGTAAATGGTTGCGCGTCAAAACCAGATGCAATTAATGCTGTCGCAAAGGCAGAAGGACCTGGAAGTGGTACAACGGGGATATCATTTTTAATACATTCTTGGACCAAAATGTAGCCCGGATCAGAAATCACGGGCATCCCTGCATCACTAATTTCCGCAATTGTAGCACCCTTTTTCATTAATTCGATTAATTCCGGTGCTCTTTCCTTAGAGTTATATTTATGAAAGGAAATCATCTTGTTGTGAACGCCAATTTTTTCAAGCAAAATGCCACTAGTTCTGGTATCTTCGGCCGCAATATAATCGGCATCGGTTAAGATCTTTTTGGCTCTAATCGTAATATCTTCCAAATTACCAATCGGAGTGGGTACTAAATATAACTTGCCGCCCTCTTCTGCATAACTACTCTGTCTTTGCATTTTACCGTTCTCTCTTTACATTCTTTTTTTCGCCAAAATTATCAAGAATATCTAAGCAAAACATACAATCTGAACTTGGATCTCGGTGAGAGCCATAGTACATATTACAGATGTGGTAGCCCGAATCATAAATTTGCTTCAAAGATTCAAGTCCACTTTGAGTCTTGACAGCTGGCTCATTATGATTATTTAGTTTATCTAGCTTTTCACGTAGCAGCTGATTTTCTACCTTTAACTCTGTATTTTCCTTGAGTGTCTCCAAAATATCATTTTCCAAGCTCTCAATTGTTTTAGTCATCTTTTCCATAGAATCATGGAGTTGTTGCAATTTTGAATAAGGATCCACTTCTAACACCTACCGTTTCCATTGTAAAGCAAGGTAATCTAATAGATTTCGAAAATTAACATTACTATATCGCATTTTATCTATTTCTATTAAACATTTTAGCATTCTTGCTGCTACTAATCGCTCATTGTTTTGATTTAAATCTTTTTCTGCCAGCAATTTCAAATTTATCAAAATATACTTTTGAATAGCAACCGTTTTAGCCTGATCAGCTAAATGATGGGCACTTATTAAAGCTAGACTATTTCTTTCGAGCATTTCTTGATAAAAATACTTGATTGCTTGATCAAGACTTTGAGTATCACCTAAATCTTTAATCTCTTCAGTAGATAAACCACTATTTAACAAAAGACTACTCTTACTGTCAGCTTCTTTTTCATCAAAATTAATAGTTTGGACTCGAGATCTTATTGTTGGCAAAATTTGATCACCATTATTAGTAATCAAAACCGTTACCACTGGAGCAATGGGCTCTTCAAGAAGATTGAGCAATCCATTAGCCGCTGAAAGGGTTAGCTTTTCTGCTTTACTGATTAAGAAAAACCTGATAGTACTCTCAACTGGACTTTTCGCAAGCTCTTCCTTTAAAGGTCTAATCTGATCAATCCCAAGAGTTTGCTTTCCCTCAGGTTCAACCAATAATACATCTGGATGGTTTCCAGAAATAATTTGTTGGCAATTTCTGCATGTCCCATCAGGCTTATTTTCTCCAGTACAATTAAACAAACAAGCTAGCCAATAAGCCGTATTCAAAGCTCTCTTTTCATCATTATCAACAAAAAGATAACTGTGGGCCAACTTATTTTTATCATATGCTTTTGCTAAAAGTTTAGCTGGTCCGTGACCAATGTTTGAAATATCAATCATTAGAATTGTTTAAACTCATCAACTGGTACAACAAAACAAGTTGCACCCCCAACTGTGATTTTTACAGGTTGACTAATTTCATAACCTGTAGTGACCATACTTGGTTGAACAAATTCTTCACGTGCCTTTGATTGGCCCTTAATAATGTTCAATACATCTTCAACATGATCATCTTCAGTCCCAATTAAAAATGTAGTATTGCCTTCACTTAAAAATCCACCTGTAGTTGCCAACTTAGTTGCACGCACGTTGTTTTTTACAAATGCTCTTTGCAACTTATTCGAATCTTCTTTTTGAACTATTGCAATAACTAACTTCATTGATTTTCCCCTAAAAAATATCTGGCAATCTTTTCTTAATAATCGCTACACAACTTGTTACTACATCATCCAGACTTTGAGTAGCATCAACAACCGCAATTCTATCTGCATAGCGCTTATTTACTTCTTGATAGCCTGCATAAACTTTTTTATGAAAGGCTAATTTTTCTTGTTCTAAACGATCTTCCTGACCTGCTCGCAACTTTTCAATTCGAGCTAATCCAATTTCAGGTTTGACATCTAAGAAAATAGTAATATCTGGCATGATGCCACCCGTAGCGAAATCATTAATCGCCTTAACTTCATCAATTCCTAAATTCCGTCCTACTCCTTGATAAGCAAGAGAACTATCAATAAAACGATCAGAAATTACAAGTTTACCTTCTTTTAAAGCAGGGTTAATGATTTCCGCCATATGTTGACTTCTCGCCGCCGCATATAAAAGTGCCTCAGTACGATCATCCATTTTCACATTTTTTGGATCAAGAATTATCTGCCTAATACTTTCAGCAATTTTTGAACCTCCAGGTTCTCGCGTCACAAGATATTGTGTCTTAAGAAGTGGCTCAATTTCAGCTAAAACCTTCTTTAAAACCGTACTTTTTCCTGCTCCATCCGGACCTTCAAAACTAACAAAATAACCTTTCATAAAATCCTCCATGTCTCTATTCTACAGAAGTTTATTAGAGATTAACAGCCTTGATAATTTTTAATTTTGAAAAATAAAAAAGGTTCCCTTTACATGGGAACTTTTTATTGCGTTATGGCATTAGTGATACCACTAAATCTTGTATGCCGATAACGAGCTTCATCGTACAAAAATGTATATTTTGCTCGCAAAATTTTGCTTGCTACTAAATTATCATCAGACATATCTAATGTATTTTGATCTAGCCCGTTTTGGAGAGCAATTTCATTTTGCAATTTTTCAACTAAAGTAATTAACTTTTTGTCGCCTTGTTCTTTAATTTTATTATGTTTTGACATTATAAAGACGTTCTTCCTTGTACAGCGCGTTTCAATGTAATTGAGTTCGCATATTCAATGTCACTTCCGACAGCAAGTCCAGCTGCAAGACGAGTTACTTTAATACCAGCTGGTTTAATTAACTTACTGATATACATAGCTGTCGATTCACCTTCGGGAGTAGAATTAAGAGCTAAAATAACTTCTTTGACTTGATCTTGTTTTTGAAGACGAGTAATTAACGATTTGATATTAATTTCTTCTGGTCCTACCCCATCCATTGGAGATAAAACTCCATGCAAAACGTGGTAAAGACCATCATACTCACCCATATCTTCAAAAGCCATTACATCTTTAGGTTGTTCTACAACCATAATCGTAGTCTGATCACGATCAGAATCCGAACAAATATCACAGGGATCCTTTTCTGTGATATTGCCACAAATTGAACATTGATGTAAATTCTCTTTTACTTCTTCAAGTGCCTGGGAAAAATCCTCTACATCTTCTTGCGGCATATCTAAAGTATAAAATGCTAAACGCGTGGCAGTTTTTTCACCAATGCCTGGCAATTTCATATAAGAATCAATCAAATGTGCAATTGGTAATGGATATTGCAATTACATCAAGCCTTTCGTATATTTACCTAAACTTGCTTGGGTAGCCTTATCAATTTGAGATAATCCTTTGTTTACAGCATCAATGATTAAATCTTGAAGCATATCAGGATCATCTGGATCAATTGCTTCCTTGTTAATCTTTAAATCTTTTAATTGACGGTCTCCACTAAAAGTAGCAATCACTAAATCATCAGCAGACTTTCCAGTAAATTCTTGAGCAGTAATATTTTCTTGTTCTTCTGCCATTTGGGCTTGAAGCTTCTTTGCTTGCTTCATCATTTGTTGCATATTCATGCCACCCATACCACCAAAATTAGGTCTTCTACTCATATTTATTATTCCTCTCTTTGCTTAATCTTTAATATTAACTGTATCACCAAACAAGTCTTTTGCCTTATTAATAATTTCATTATCCTCATTTGGCTGATCATTATCAGTTTCCGCAGCCACTATTTGCTTTTTCTTTTTAGCTAATAATTCCTGCTTATGACTATTAACAAATTCTTGTCTGACAGTTAACCAATCATTATCTGGTACTAATACAATACCATAAGAATGCTTAGTAAATCTCTCAATATAGCTTGTTAATTTATTTAATAAATCTCCGTCTGCACTCGCTTTTTCAAACCAGAGTACATACTTACATTTCATGACTACTTCATCAGGACTAGCAGCAACTGGTTCTAAGACATCAAGAACAGCTTTTTCAGATACATCTAATACGGACAATAAGTCTGGCCAGATATCTTTTATAGTTTGTAAATCCGCCTTAGTAGCATTTTCTAGCACACGATAAACTTGTTTCTTATTCTGAGCGGGTTTCTTTTTAACTGCAGTTTTAGCAGGCGCAGTACTCTTTGTTGCCTTTTTAGAATTAGAAGTACTTACATTATTGATATGGAAACTTGACGATGTTGATCTAATCGGTTTGGATGAAAGAGTGTTAATCTGCTGGGTTAAATTATCAATTTGCTTTTTTAAAGCAGCAATTTCCCCTTCAAATCTTGAATTGTCAGCTTCGCCCACATGTTTAGTTGCCGTAGGTTGAAAATTACTTACTTCAACTAAAAATACTTCTAATGGAATTTGTTGTTGATTAGTATAGCGCAAATCTTTCAAAGCATTATTTGCTAAATTGATCACATTAAAGAATTCATCGGCTGAAACCTGTTGCAATTTTTCAACAAAATCGTCACTGATAAAACTGCTCTCATTGACGTTAGCAGCTTTTGAAATCGTCAAAGCCGTTGCCGTCATATCGATGATTTCGTCAAGAATATTTTTAACGCTGGCGCCTTTATTCAAAGACTCTTTAGCGATATTCAATGATTCTTGAGCATTATGATCAAAGATAGCTAACAAAAGCTTCTCGATATTTTCTTTTTCAGCAAAACCAGTAATTTTAAGAGCATCATCATAGTTGACCTTGCTCTTTTCGTAGCTGAGCAATTGATCCAAGATACTTAAAGCATCCCGCATCCCACCATCAGCCACTTGAGCAATTACTCCTAATGCTTTTTCATCATATTCAATCTTCTCTTGATCCAGAATATACTTCATCCGTTTTTCAAGATCTGCTTTTGAAATCCGCTTAAAATTATATCTTTGCGTTCTAGAAATAATTGTGGCCGGAACTTTTTGCAGTTCAGTTGTCGCTAAAATAAATACCACATGCTCTGGTGGCTCTTCCAAGGTCTTTAATAATGCATTAAACGCCCCCATAGAAAGCATATGAACTTCATCAATAATGTAGACCTTGTATTTTCCTTGAGTTGGGGCATATTTTACTTTATCGCGAATTTCACGAATTTCGTCGACACCATTGTTAGATGCGGCATCGATTTCCATGATATCCGCCATTGAACCATTATCAGCCGCACGACAATTTTCACATTCATTGCAAGGTTCCCCATTTTGCAAATTTGTACAATTTAATGCCTTTGCAAAAATCTTCGCACAGGACGTTTTTCCTGTTCCACGTGGCCCCGCAAATAAGAAAGCATGCGAAACTGTACCGCGTTCAATCGCATTTTTTAGCGTGTCTGTAATGGCCTCTTGTCCGATAACACTGTCAAAATTGCGCGGACGCCATTTCCGATATAGTGCTTGATAAGCCATAATTCTCTTTCCTAAGTAAAAAACTCCTAACTCTTCGAAAGAGTTAAGAGTTTGTAATTTTCTAACAAAAAGGCACATGCTTGAACGACCTTAGTGCTGCTATCTTCCGATCCTGACACAATTCAGAGGTCAAACATTGCCCAATAAGTATGATAACTTATTTTGAAATAATTTTCTACTATTTAATTTGATTTTTCTACTTGTTTTTTCGCTTCTTTTTGTTTCTTACGAATTTCTCTAAAAAAATCCTTTAACATCTGACTAGACTTTTCTTGAAAAAGCCCACGAATCACATGCGGATGATGATTAAACTTTTCAACGCTAAATAGATCTACTACGCTTCCACATGCACCGGCTTTAGGATCCATCGCCCCAAAATATACATCCTTAATCCGAGAATTAATAATCGCTCCAGCACACATTGGACAGGGTTCAAGCGTCACAAACAAACTACAATCAATTAATCTCCATAGGCCAATATTTTTACAGGCTTCTCGAATTGCAATCATTTCTGCATGTTGAGTGGCATCTTGATCTAGTTCTCGCCGATTATATCCCTTCCCAATAACTTTTCCATCAGGATCGACCACAATTGCCCCAATTGGTACTTCATCTTGCTTGAGGGCCTTGTTAGCTTCCTCTAAGGCTAATTCCATATATTTCTTTTTATCTTCACTTGAAAACAAATTATTTTCTCCTCAAAAAGTTCTTTTAACTATAGTACCAAAAAAGTGCAAAAAAATATCCTGATTTAGCCCAAATTGGCTAGTCAGGATAATTATTATAAAGTTCCAATGTTACGATTTCTGAAGTAGTGATAGAAGAAAATGCCCTCAACAATCATATATAAAGCTGTTAAACCTGCAGGAGTGGCAGTTTCATTATCACCTAAGATCCAGCCGATCATAAAAATTCCACCAATAATAAACAATGCAGCCACAATATATTTCATAAGATTTTTCATAGTTATGCCCTCTCATTTCTTCATCTTTAGTATTCGCTTACATTATAGGGCATATACCATTGATTAAGCAACAATTTTTACAAACTCTAATCCCACTCTCATCAGGGGTTCATCCACTTTTTTCTTATCTATTTTTTAACTGATTTTAAGATATAGTATCCCTTATCACGACCTAAAATTTCGCAGTTACCATAAGTTTCTTTCATCAGCTTACGCGCACTAGGCTCGCCCTGCTTTTTCTGGATTACTACTACCAAAACACCACCTGTTACTAAATGATTAGTTGCACCAGCTAAGATTTCAGAAACCACCTTTTTTCCAGCTCTAATTGGTGGGTTTGTTAATATTAGTCCAAATTTTTTATCAGCTTCAACGCTTTCATAGACATCAGAAGCATAAATATTAACATTATTAATACGATTTAATGTTGCATTTTTCTTAGCCAAGGCCAATCCACGTTCATTGACATCGATCATATCGACTGTTTGATCTGGCCAAAACTTAGCAGCAAACAATCCAATTGGTCCATATCCTGTTCCTACATCCAAAATGTTGTTCTTAGGAAACTGAGGTCCCGCAATGGCTTTAATTAATACTCCTGAGCCATAATCAACACGCATTTTTGAAAAAACACCTGCATCAGTAGTAAACTTCAAATCAATATCATTCACATGATAGTCAATTATGTGTTCATCATGAGCTGCTTCAGGATTAGTCGCAAAGTACATTTGATTCTTATCTTTCGCCATTTTCCTCATCCTCACTTTTCTTTTTCTCGAGCCAATTTTTAAATTCGGTCCACTTTGTCGCATCATGCTTTTGTTGCAAATTTCGAATTTGCTCTTCCATCTTTTTATTTTGCTGAGCTAAATTCTTGTTCTGCTCCTCTAAATTATCTAATTTCTTTAAAATTAGACGAATATCATCACTATTCTTGTCACGTTTTGGCCACATCTTCTTTCTAACAAAATAAGCAGTCAAAGAACTAGTTACCATTCCCATTACTGCCACCCCAACTAAAATCATTACTAGGATTACAATTTTTCCAATTAAAGTATGTGGCGAAATTGTCGATGTCGAAATATCTCCATACCCTACCGTACTGGCAGTCGTAATCGCCCACCAAAACGCATCATCCAAAGAAATATGCTCAGTAATTGAAATTGCAATGGAACCTAGCATGATAAATGTAATACTAAAATAAAGCACATATAAAATGCCGTCGGTATGTAAAATGTGGCGTAATTTACCAAACAAGCCTGCTAATCTTACTAAACGAATAATTCGAAAATATAAGCCAATATTTGCCATATTCATTAACATCATTAGTGATGAAATTACACTAACCGGAATAATTGATAATAAGTCAAAAATATTATTACTAAAAAATTGAATTTTATCTTCTGACTTAAATAAACGATAAAAATAATCAATAGCAAAAATTATCAATATTCCATTGTTAATCCAATACCATTTATTAGTAGGACTGTTGATATTAATAACAGCAGCAAAATCTAAAATTATTAGCGCGATAGATATAACTGCCAAAGTGGCCATTGTCCATTTATATATTTGTTTTTTATGTATAGTAGCCATGAATCTATTTTAAGCAAAAAAATAGGACTCTGCAAAGCAGAGTCCACATTTTTATTAAATAGTCGCCCAGTTGGGCAGTAACTATTTAAGGGTTACAGTAGCACCAACTTCTTCAAGCTTAGCCTTGATGTCGTTAGCTTCGTCTTCTGAAACGCCTTCCTTAACGTTCTTAGGAGCACCATCAACAAGGTCCTTTGAGTCCTTAAGGCCAAGACCAGTGATGTCACGAACTGCCTTAATAACCTTAACCTTTTCTTGACCTGGTTCAGTCAATTCAACATCGAATTCTGACTTAGCAGCACCTGCGTCTGCATCACCTGCAGCAGCAACTGGAGCAGCAGCAGTAACGTCAAATTCTTCTTCAATAGCCTTTACAAGGTCGTTCAATTCAAGAATTGAAGCACCCTTTAATTCTTCAATAATCTTTTCAGTATCTAAAGCCATTTATATATCCTCCGAAAAATTAGAATTTAGATATTAATATAAATTATTCAGCTGATTCTTCATCCTTAGATTCAGCAACAGCCTTAACAGCATAAGCGAAGTCGCGGATTGGAGCTTGCAATACAGAAACAAGCATTGAAAGTAAACCTTCGCGACCTGGAATTGAAGCAAGTTCCTTGATTTCGTCCTTTGAAGTCAACTTGCCTTCAAGCATACCACCCTTGATTTCAATAACATCAAAATCGTCTTCGTATTTAGAAACAATACGAGCAGGTTCAGTAATGTCGTCAGCGTTATCAGTGTAGATAACAGCAGTTGGGCCAACAAAAGTATCGTCAAGACCTTCAATACCAGCCTTAGCAGCAGCACGTCTTAAGTAAGTGTTCTTGATAACCTTCATCTTAACGTCGTTATCACGAAGTTCCTTACGCATGTTTGTTACTTCTTCAACAGTCAAACCTAAGTAGTTAATAACTAAGATAGCCTTAGCTGACTTAAGTTCTTCAGCAAAAGCGTTAACGAGCTTTTCCTTTTCAGCAATAGCAGCTTTACTCAATCGAATTCACCTCCATAATTACTTTAATCAAATTTCACATGAGATCAATTTGATTTAATAAATTCTATAAAGGCCTAAAAAAACTCCATGCCGAAAGACATGGAGCATTAAAATCTTCATTATCTTCTGGCCTCGGCGGGGTTTTGAGGCGTCATGCCACCCGAGTCTTAGGTAGAATTTACTTTAAATAGTATAACAAGCTCCTAGGTAGGATGCAAGCACTATTTACATTTTTTTGCGTAGAAGTTATAGTTAGAATTAATTATTTTGAAAAAGAAAGGAGCATTTTATGGATAATCAAGAAGCAAAGCAGAGAATTTTAAACAAATTGCGTAACATTGTCTTTTTATTATTAGGAATTACGGTTTTATTCCTCAGCATTCAAAGTATTGCCCAAGCAAAAGGCAATCTTGGGGGAATTTTAGGAAATGTAGTTTGGTTTTTACTAAGTTTAATCGTCTTAATGCAAGCTGTCATCAGTATCATCCGTGAATTAAAAGAACTGCCATCAAAGCAAAGACTTTACCAACTTAGTGACTGGGCTATTTTAATTTCCGGGATAATCTTAGGAAATGCAGGTTATTTTGCTAAACAAAATTCTCTATTACTCATTGGGATTGTTTTATTTATTGCTGGGTGCATCCCTATCCATGACAGACCAAAAAAGAAGTAGCAATTGCTACTTCTTTTTTAAATGGTCTTTTCTTCAGTTGGATTAACTAATTCATTCAACTCACCCGTGGTCTTATAAACAACCCACATTGCCAAATTAACAATATGATCTCCAATTCGTTCAAGCAATCTAGTAACCACAAAATAACTTGATGAAGCGACGGCCTTAGATGGATCGTTTTCGATTCCATCTACGATTAATTTTCGAGCTTTAACATAAGCTTCATCAATCTTAGTGTCTTTAGCAGCTACTTCTTTAGCCATCTTTTCATCATCTTGAACATAAGCAGTCAAAACTTGAATAAGCATGTGACGCACATCATGAGTCATGGAAGAAATAATTTCTTCCACCTCAGGAATTCGAGGATTCCCTTTTACTCGAATAGTTTCCCAGGCAATACTCATGGCATTTTCACCAATTCTTTCCAAATCAGTAGTTGCCTTTAAAATACTAATTACCACTCTAAAATCAGTCGCAACTGGTTGTTGAAGTGCCATCAATTTTAAAGCCTTTTTTTGAATATCTAAAGACTCTTCTGGGATACGCTCTTCATTATCGACCATTTTTTGAGAAGTTTTTTTGTCATGATCTACAAAGGCTCTGGTAGCGTGATCAATAGCATCATTTACGGAGACGCCCATTTCCATAAACTGAGTGTTTAATTTCTTTAATTCATCTAAAAATATTTCGTGCATAATTTTACCTCAAAAATTAACCAAAACGACCGTTAAGATAATCACTTGTAATTTGTTTTTTAGGGGCAATAACCATTTCTTCAGTGGCACCAGCTTCAATCAAATTACCATTCATTAAAAAAGCAGTTTGATCTGAAATTCGTCCTGCTTGCTGCAAATTATGAGTAACCATGATAAAAGTAAACTTAGTCTTTAAATCCATCAAAGTTTCTTCGATTTCACTACTTGAAATTGGATCTAATGCACTTGTTGGTTCATCAAGCAAAACAACTTTTGGACGCACAGCCAAAGCACGTGCAATACAAATTCTTTGCTGTTGGCCTCCAGAAAAAGCCTGAGCATTTCGATTTAAATTATCTTTAGTTTCTTCCCAAATTGCAGCTTGCTTTAAACTTTCTTCTACTCGCTGATTAATTAATTCCTTATCTTTAATCCCACTTAAGCGCAATCCATAAGCAACATTGTTATAAACAGAAAAAGGAAAGGGAGTTGGTTGCTGAAAAACCATTCCTACATCTTTTCTCAACTCTACCAAATCCATTTTTGGATCGTAAATATTTTTACCTTCAAATAAAATTTCTCCAGTAATGTTGATATTTTCGATGTCGTCATTCATCCGATTTAAACAACGCAAAAAAGTGGATTTTCCGCACCCAGATGGTCCAATTAAAGCAGTTAGCTCTTTTTCATGAAATGAAAGATCAATTCCATGTAACGCTTCATAATTTCCGTAGCTCAACTTAACATTTTTAGCTGTAACAATTTCTTTATTCATGTTCTAACCAAAACTTCCTTGAATATAATCTTCTGTCAAACTACCCTTTGGATTAGTAAAAATATTCGCAGTACTATCATACTCTACCACGTGACCTAAATGAAAGAATGCAGTATAGTCACTAATTCTAGAGGCTTGTTGCATATTATGAGTAACCATGACCATTGTGTACTCACTTCGCAATTGTTTAAGCGTATCTTCCAACTTTGAAGTAGAAACTGGATCCAAAGCACTAGCAGGTTCATCTAAAAGCAAAATCTCGGGCTTAACAGCTAAAGCGCGTGCAATACACAAACGTTGTTGTTGTCCTCCAGATAAAGCAAGTGCACTCTTATCAAGTTTATCTTTTACTTCATCCCATAAAGCTGCGGCACGTAAACTTTCTTCAACAATTCGATCCAACTCTTGCTTGTCAGTTTGACCATCTGCTTTTAAAGCATAAATAATATTTTCTCTAATTGATTTTGGAAAAGGATTTGGTCTTTGGAAAACCATCCCAATGCTTTTTCGTAATTCATAAACATTGATATTAGGTTTATTAACATCTAATCCATGAAACATGATTTTGCCATTGATGGTAGCCACTTTGTCATTCATTCGGTTCAATGATCTTAAAAAAGTAGACTTACCTGAGCCTGAGGCTCCAATGAGCGCTGTGATAGTATTCTTCTTAAAGCTCAAACTAGCATCAAATAGCTTTTGAACTTTACCACCATATAAAACACTTAAATTATCTGTAGATAAAGCTACCTCATCTTTTGGAAATGTTTTAACATATGATTCTTTAATATCCATAAAACACCTCTATTTTGCGGCTGTAAGCTTCTTATAAAGCTTATTACCTAGAGCACGCGCACCCAAATTAAACACAATTACAACAATTACAAGTAAAGCAGAAGTAGCTGCAGAAACCACAGTTGCATCTGGGATAATCCCTTCAGTATTTACCTTCCAAATATGAACCGCCAGAGTTTCAGCTGGACGCATCACATTTAAAAAACTAGTTGGGCTAAAAGGATTCCAGTTTGAATAATCAATTGTTGATCCACTTTGACCAGCAGTATAAATTAAAGCAGCAGCTTCACCAAAAATTCGACCAGCACTTAGAATAATTCCCGTTAAAATTCCGGGAAGAGCGGCTGGTAAAACAATTCCCCGGATAATTTTCCAATTGGAAAGTCCTAAAGCAAGTCCCGCTTCTCTTTGAGAATCTGGAACCCCCTTGATAGCTTGTTCAATATTACTTGTTAAAATTGGTAAATTAAAAAATGTTAAAGCTAAGGCACCAGAAATAATTGAAAAGCCAAAACCAAATTGAACAACAAAAAGTAAATAACCAAACAACCCAACAACAATTGATGGAAGTGAGCTTAAGATTTCAATCGTGGTTCTAATCAAATTAGTAAACCAATTGTCCCTAGCATATTCAGCCAAATAAATTGCGGCTCCTAAAGCAATCGGAAGAGAGATAACGATTGTCAAAATCAACAAATATATCGAGTTGAAGAGTTGATCTCTAACACCGCCCCCTGCTTGGTAAGAAGAAGCTTCCGAACTCAAAAAATGCCATGACATATGAGGAACCCCAGTAATCAAGATATTTCCTAGAATTCCAGCTAAAATCAAAACTACAATTGCCACTAAGAAATAAATTACTCCTGTAGCAATCTTATCATTGCGCTTTGCTTTCATCTATTTTTGTCCTTTCTTTCCTACTAAGCGGACCAAAAAGTTAAATACAAGGGACATAATTAAAAGAAGTAGAGCTAATGACCATAAAGCGTTATTTGGCAATGTCCCCATAACTGTGTTTCCCATTTGACTAGTTAATTGACTTGTTAAAGTAGCAGATGGACTGATTAAGTTTTGTGGCATTAAAACAGCATTCCCAATTACCATTTGTACAGCTAAGGCTTCCCCAAAAGCTCTAGCCATCCCAAAAATTACTGCAGTCAAAATTCTAGGAGTTGCTACTGGTAACACCACTTTATAAATTGTTTGCCAATGGGTTGCTCCCAAGGCTGCCGAAGCTTGTCTAAAATGCTTAGGGATTGCCTTTAATGCATCAACAGTTAATGATGTAATGGTTGGCAAAACCATGACAAATAAAACTAAGGTCGCAGCCAAAATCCCAAAGCCGGTTCCACCAAAAATAGTTCGAATAGCTGGCACAATAATCGTCAATCCCAAGAATCCATAAACTACTGATGGAATTCCCACTAACAGTTCCATCACAGATTGCAAGAAATTAGCACCTTTTTTGGAAGTATATTCTGTCATAAACAAGGCAACCGCAATTGCAAAAGGTGTTGCAACTAAAGCTGCAAGCAATGTTACTGCAAATGAAGTTACAATCATTGCTGCTGCTCCTACGTGATTTTTTCCATCACCTGGATCCCAATCAGTAGAAGTTAAGAAGTGAAACACATTAACATGGTCTACAAAGAAAGTGGACAATCCATGAGCTCCAATAAAACCAATAATTGAGACTACCAAAATAATGATGAGTCCAATTGCGAAGTAAGTTAAACCTTTTCCCCAGTATTCTTGGCGAGTTTCTTTAGATGGCTTAGTTAATTTATCAACATCCACATCATCAGGGCCAATTTTGTTTAACTTAACGTGTGGAACTTCTTGGTTAGCAATTGCCTCATTCACAATTTGCTTTAATTCATCTTTTTTCTTGTTCATCGGCTGTTACCTATTTTCGTTACTTTATTTTGACTATTTCTAATAACTTTCATGTCATTAATACTCAAATATCCAATTTTAGGAATTAAGTCTTTTTGAACTTTATTGCCTAGCATATATTTAATAAAGGCACGTGTTTTCTTATCTGGGTTCTTTTTAGTATACATATGCTCATATGACCAAAGTTGCCACTTATTAGTAGTGATATTTTTATTAGTTGGCTGAACATGATCGATACTAATTTTTTGAATATGCTTGTCGTTTGCATATGGGAAAGAAATGTAGCTGATAGTACCTGGTGTTGAATTAACGATCTTTTTTACAGTACCATTTGAATCTTGTTCTTGTGAACGGATAGCTTTTTTGTTGTCTAAAATAAGATCTTCAAAACTCTTGCGCGTACCACTACCTTTTGATCGATTGATGACAGTAATGGCTTCGTTTTTACCACCAACTTCTTTCCAGTTAGTAACTTTTCCGGTAAAAATATCACGCAATTGTGCTTTAGTTAAATTTTTGATACCGACATCTTTATTAACGATTGGCACTATTCCTACCACTGCAATCAAATGATCTTGCAGCTTTTTAGCATTAATCCCATTCTGAGTTTCTGCATAAACATCCGATGTTCCAATTTGAACTGCACCAGCTTGGACTTGACTAAGCCCTGTACCTGATCCTCCACCTTGAACAACAATATTGCTATTAGGATGTGACAAACGATAGTCATTCCCTGCTTGCTCAGCTAAGAGCTGCATAGCACTAGATCCAACAATAGTGATTTTTGAGCTATTATTCGCACATCCCACTACAAAAAACAAAATTAAGAATAATAAAGCAAGCAACTTGCTTACAACTTTTTTAGGCATGAAGTTTCCCCTTACATGTATTGTGTTCAATAAATCAATTAATGATAACACAGAAAAAAAGCACCCCGCAACACTGCGAGGCGCTTTATACGTCTAATTTTAAAAATTAAACTAAGTTTAATGGATCAAGCTTGATCCCTGGGCCAAAGGTTGCAGCAACTGCAACACTCTTAATGTATTGACCCTTAGCTGATGCAGGACGTGCACGTAAAATTACGTCACGTAAAGCGTCAAAGTTTTCAGTTAATTGTTCATCAGTGAATGATACCTTACCGATAGCGGTATGGATAGCTGCTTGACGGTCAACACGGTATTCAACTTGACCAGCCTTAACGTTCTTAACAGCCTTTTCGATGTCCATGGTTACAGTACCAGTCTTAGGGTTTGGCATCAAGCCCTTAGGTCCAAGAATACGACCTAAACGACCAACCTTAGCCATCATCATAGGGGTTGCAACAACAACGTCAAAGTCCAAATAACCGTTTTGAACCTTTTCTACCAATTCGTCTGAACCAACTTCGTCAGCACCTGCTGCCTTAGCTTGTTCAGCTTGTGGACCTTCAGCAAAAACGATAACCTTTTGGGTCTTACCAGTACCGTTAGGTAAAACAAGTGAACCACGAATTTGTTGGTCAGCTTGCTTAGGGTCAACACTTAAGTTGTATGATACTTCAACTGAAGCATCAAAGTTTGCGTATGAAGTTTCCTTAACAAGCTTCATAGCTTCTTCAACTGAGTACAACTTATTTGGATCTACTTTTTTAGCAGCTTCTAAATATTTCTTACCATGCTTTGGCATGTGATTTCCTCCTTGATAATGTGGTCAAACGAGCCTTCTCTAAGCTCTCCCACCTAATAGTTACCTAAAATAACAGGATTAGTCTTCGACTTCGATACCCATACTTCTAGCGGTACCTTCAACCATGCGCATAGCAGCTTCGATATCAGCAGCGTTAAGGTCTTTCATCTTAGTCTCGGCAATTTCCTTGACTTGATCCTTGGTTACCTTACCAACCTTCTTGGTATTAGGTTCACCAGAAGCCTTTTGGATCTTAGCAGCTTGCTTAAGCAATACTGGTGCTGGTGGAGTCTTAGTAATGAATTCGAATGAACGATCTTCATATACAGTGATGACTACAGGAATAATCATACCCTTTTGGTCAGCGGTTCTAGCATTGAAGTCCTTAGTGAAACCTACAATGTTAATACCAGCTTGACCCAAAGCAGGACCAACTGGAGGTGCAGGGGTTGCAGCACCAGCTGGAATTTGTAACTTAACTACGTTAATAACTTTCTTTGCCACGGTCAAAACCTCCTTGATTCCGTGATGCGGTTAAAATGGAGAATTTACCTACTTCTCCTCCCACAATGATAAAACGTACTTTTAGTATGTTACCATCGTTTCTATGTAATTACAACATTATTTTTGAATTAGTTTTCATCAAACTTCTTTACTTGGTCATAGTCAAGTTCAGCAGTAGTTGCACGACCAAACATATCTACCGAAACGTATAACTTGTACTTATCAGGTTGAATGTCAGTAATCTTACCAACCATGCCGTTAAATGCACCTTCAGTGATAGTTACTTCTTCACCCAATTCAAAATCAACATCAGGTTGTTGCTTAGCAGGGGCACCTTGATTCTTAAGAAGACGCTCTACTTCTTCTGGAAGAAGTGGAGATGGCTTAGAACCTCCCCCGTGTGAACCAACGAATCCAGTTACGTTTGGAGTGTTTCTTACGATAAACCAACTTTCGTCAGTCATTACCATTTCCACTAAAACGTATCCTGGAAAAATCTTTTCTTCAACGTCTTGCTTCTTACCACGAACAGTTTCTACCTTTGATTCTTCAGGAACCATTACACGGAAAATGTAATCTTGCATCCCCATACTTTGTGCACGTGAAAGCAAGTCTGATTTAACCTTATCTTCATAACCAGAGTAAGTATGAAGTACATACCATTGTTTCTTTGATGTTTCTACCATGATGTTTCTCCTTAAATTTTTGCAAACAAAAAAGCCTCTGTGCGAGGTCTTTTTTTAAGTGACTTTATTATACCATATGGCCACTTTAAATTCTATTATTTACAGCTACATAACTACTTGAGTTAATGCACTAAATGCCCAATCAAGTGCACCTAAGTAAATTGCAAACAATACGGATGAGGTAATAACGACACCAGTATCATGACGGTTTTGCTTAGCAGTTGGCCAAGTTACTTCTTTCATTTCTTGGACAACGCTCTTTAAAAACTTGAACATTCTTTCAATTACCTCGTTTCTTTGTGTAAAGTCATTTTACCGCAATGCTTACAAAATTTCTTCAGTTCAAGACGCTGAGTTCGATTCTTACTTGCGGCGATTGAGTAGTTACGTGAACCACATACTGTGCAGGCTAAAGCTGCTTTTTTCACTGCCATAATCTCACTTCCAAACTTTAGATATTTTAACAGGAAATTGACCTCAACGCAATTGTAGCAGACAAGTAATCCTCTTTACTACTATTATTACTTTTGAAGATTATTCCTTTGAAAAATGATAATTATAATGGCTAAAAGCAGATTAATCAACATAATGCTCAAAATAGAAAGGATGATATTTAAACTCGTCCATTTTGGAATTCCAGCTAATGAGAGCATTGGTAGTGAAAATCCAAGTACTAATTCAATTAGAATCCCTAAAAGAAGTCCGAACCCAATTAAACTAGTAATAAATTTCTTAAGTTGCAATTGGGTATCTTTTCTTATTAAGTATCTAATTAAGAAAGCAATCACAATTAACAAGATAATTATGCCCACAGCAAGCTTGATAAGTGCTGATTTAACAATGCGCGCTTCTTGATTAATGCTGCTTTGAACAGTATAAAACTTCACATTTAGGTTTTGAGATTTAAAGAATTTTTCTAAGTTAGAAATTTGAGTTTGATTAGTATTGAAAATTAACAAGTTTTGGACACCATTTGCTACTTGGAATAAATTAATATGAGCTCTAGTGTATGTAGTGAGTGGAATGATGATGGTATTATCCAAGTAGTTTTGATTTTGAAACAGGTATGGTGAAGGGATGCTTGAAGAAGCAGTTAGAATTCCAGCTACTTGGTAAGATTGACGTTTTCCTGTAGAGCCATCACGATAAGTAAATTGATGATGCAAAGGATATTTTTTGGCCAACTTACTTCCAACTAACACCGGAATAACTTTATTTCGGTGTTAGTCTCTTGCCTTCAATTTTTGACCTTGAGCTACTTTAATGGGATACATTTTTAGCGATTTTTGGTCCATTACCATGGCATTAACGCGGCTGTCATTACTTGCATCCCACGAAATTGCGTAATCGTAATTCTTATCTAAATAATTAAGAATGGCCTTAGCTTTAGTATTGTTGACTTTGCTTTTAGTAATCAACCTATCTTGATTATCCGTAATTTGATCATTACCCAAATAGACCTTTTGCTTGCGCAATTTATTTAAAGCTGAATAGCCTTCCCAATAGCTGATTCCGTTTGAAACCGTGTAAACAGCCAAAACATTTAAAAACGCAACTAAAATGATTGTAATGATACTAACTATGAAGATATTTTTACGTTTCATGTATTAATCCTCCTTTTTATTGCCTTCTAAACTTCATTTTAATCATTACTTCTACTTTGTTATCTAAGTTTCCTACAGGAAACTAATCCATCTTTTCACTCATATTTTCATAACCAGAAAACTTCAAAGCATTTTTAATAGTGTGCATTTTATCAAGATTTCCATCAAATCTAGCTTTAAAATACGTCCCCACTAATTTATAGGAAGTAAAATCAGGAATGGGCGGAAGTGCTTTTATCATTTCAAATATTAGCTTTGTATTGTTATTTTGGACACGTTTATCATAATTAAACAAATAATTCAAACTTATTTCGATTATTCGAATTTGTTCTTCTTTTTCAAAACTTTGAATCTTTTGATATCTTTGTAAAACTGACTCCATCAAGATATCTCTTATGTCGCTATCTAGATATTTCATCGAATTACCAAATAATCTTAAAGCATCCCTACTCTGCGTCCAATTATCAACACAAAAGATTTCCTCATTTATCTTCTTACAAATTTTAGTAGCCCACTTTACTATTAGCTAATTCTGCTTCTACCAAATCCGCATGATACTTCAACTCTATTGGGGTATCACTTTCTGCAATCTTCTTTTTAATTTCTCTAGTTTTCTTTAAATCTCGTTTGTAAAAAGCTAAATCTAATTCATGAGTTAATTTCTTTACATCATCTTCATACCCATAATCGTTTGCGATCTCATCAAAGAAACTGGAATAATCAATCTTATTATTTGCCAACATCTTCATCAAGTCATCTGCATAAATTCGATGAACTCCTTTTTCAATTAACGAGTAATGCGATTTTGAAATTTTCAACCCGCGAATCATATCTTTCTGCAAAAGATTTCTCTTAACTCTTTCCTTCTTCAACGCTTCACTTATCTTCATCATAATTTCTCTATCCTATTTTGCTATTTTCATTATGCGTTTTACTTATTCTAAAATATACTAACAAATTATTAGTAACTTTCATGATTTTCGACTACAATAACTCTAGTTAATTATTTATAAGAGGCGAAAAATATGAATAAATATCCAGAATATTTATTAAATCAAATTTCTTCTCCAGCTGATCTAAAGAAGCTCGACATTAAGCAAATGCAAAAATTAGCTGAAGAAATCAGAACCTTAATCCTAGAAAAAGATGCAGCCGAAGGTGGTCACTTAGGTCCAGATTTGGGAATTGTAGAAGCTACGATTGCTTACCACTATGTTTTCGACGCACCAAAGGACAAGATTGTCTGGGACGTTTCTCACCAAACCTACCCTCACAAAATGCTCACTGGTCGTGCTCTTGCTTGGCTTGATCCAGATCACTACCACGATGTAACTCCTTATACCAATCCTGATGAAAGTCCATATGACTACTACGCAGTCGGCCATACTTCAACTTCAATTGCCCTGGCAACAGGAATGGCTAAGGCACGTGATTTAATGGGCAATCATGAAAACATTATGGCTTTAATTGGAGATGGCTCAATGACTGGTGGTCTTGCTTATGAAGGCCTTAATAATGCCGCAATTGAACCTCACAACTTAGTCGTTGTTGTCAACGACAACCAAATGTCAATTGATGATAACGTCGGTGGCTTAGTCACAGCTTTAAAGAAACTTCGTGATTCCAATGGTGAAACTAAAGAAAACCCATTTACAGAAATGGGCTTTGATTACCGCTATGTTGCCGATGGAAATGATATTGAATCAATGATTAAGGCATTTGAAGCAGTTAAAGATGTAGATCACCCAATTTTACTTCACATCAATACTTTAAAAGGTAAAGGCTATCAACCAGCTATCGACAACGAAGAAGCGCACCACTGGGTAATGCCTTTTGACCTTAAGACTGATAAGACTACCGTTCCAATGCCTGAAGGTCCCACCGCAAATTCAGTTGCTATGGACGTGATGAAAGAACATATTGAAGACGGTGATAAGATTATGGCAATCAATGCCGCAATTCCGGGTGTCTTCGGTCTTGATGAAATCAAAGAAAAATATCCAGCAAACTACCACGATGTGGGAATCGCTGAACAAGAATCAGTTGCTTTTGCTGCAGGAATGACTAAAGAAGGCGCAATTCCAGTTTTATTTGAAAATTCTACTTTCTTGCAACGTGCATTTGATCAGTTATCACACGATGTTGCCGCTAACGATTTACCAGTAGTGATGATGGTCGCCGAGGGCGGAATGTCTGGTACTAGCAAGACTCACTTAGGTATTTTTGATCAAGTAATGGTTTCCAACTTGCCAAACTGGATTTACCTTGCCCCAACCACTTTAGCTGAAGAAAAGGCCATGATGGAATGGGCAATCAAGCAAAGAAAGCATCCCGTTGCCATTAAAATGCCTACTAAGCGTGTCCCTGAAGGCCAAGAATTCAGCCATGATTACTCCGAAATCAAATATGACATTAAACCAGGTAAAGATGTCGCACTCTTAGCTCTTGGCGACATGTATTCCATGCTGGGCGAAAAAGTTGCCGATAAACTTGGTGCAAGCTTAGTTAACCCAGTTTCTGCAAATATTCTCGACAAAGATACTCTTGATAAACTGGCTAATGAAAACAAGGTTATCATTACCTTAGAAGATAACCTTCTTGATGGTGGTTTTGGCGAAAAGGTTGCTTCTTATCTTGGAGATAAAGATGTCAAGATTTTGAACTACGGTCAAAAGCGCGTTTACACTGATCAAGTTCCACTAAAACAAATTTTGAAAGACAATCGAATGACAGTTGATCAAATTGTCGAAGACGTTAAAAATGCTTAACTAAAAGTCACAAAAAAGGCAGTCCGATATGGACCGCCTTTTTTATTGCAGCTTATTTTGAAGATAGGCTAATTTTTCATATGATTTAGCTAAATCATTTTCAATTTCACGATAAACAGGCAGAATTTTTTGATAACGCACCACATTTTCTGGATTAGGAAAGTAAACTTTCTCTTCACTTGTAAATTTTCGAATTCCACTTAGATCTGGACTGAGTCCTAACGCTTGCTTTCCTAAAAACATCGCTGCCAGCGTACCACCCTCACTATTTTTCATTGCAATAATTGGTAAATTATACACATCAGCTAGCATTTGCCGAACAAAATCACTCTGCACAAAACCACCAGTGATTCGGATTGCGTGGGGCTTGCCAGCACTTTGAATAATTGCGTGCGACGCATCATACAGGTTAAAAATTATCCCCTCAATTACACTTCTGGCCATCTCGGCCTTAGTATGACTTCTGGTTAATCCCACAAACGATCCACGAGCATTCGCATCCCAAATCGGCGCTCTTTCCCCGCCCAAATAAGGATGAAAAATTAAGCCCCTACTTCCAACGGGTGCACTTTGTGCTAACGTCAAAAAATCTTCTGCACTTTCATTAGGACCAAGTAATACTTTCCGTGCCCATTCAAAAACAATCCCACCATTATTTACCGGTCCGCCAATCAAATAACCTTGATCTGCTGGATAACAGAAAAATTGCGCCTTTTTATCAATTATGCTCTTTTTTGCTAAGCATCTCACACCCCCCGAAGTCCCAACATTCATCGCAAAATCGGCCTCATCAATCGCACCCACACCAATTGTTGACAAGTAGCCATCACTAGCACCAGCAATTACTTTGGTATTTTCATCTAAATCAAGTTTTTGACGATATTCTTCTTTAACTGATCCTACAATATCACTACTTTTTACTAATTTAGGAAGAACTTTCTCAGTAATTCCTACTTGCGAAAGCAACTCCTGATCCCAAGTTAAAGTTTTTAAATTTAAAAGCCCGGTACCTGCAGCCATCGATAAATCTTCGACTAGTTTCCCGGTTAAGCGATAAATCAAGTATTCTTTGATTCCTAACCAATATTTTACTCTAGAAAAAATTTTAGGCTTTTCTTGTTTAAGCCAAAACAGCTTATAAACTGGTGCCATTGGGTGAATAGGCATCCCTGTTTGTTGGTAAATTTTCTGTGCTAAGCCGTCTGCTTTAGCCTTTTTTACCACATTTTTAGCACGGTTATCAGCCCAGGTAAGACTATTAGTCAGTAATTCCTTATTCTCATCAAGTCCAATTAAACTATGCATTTGACTCGACCAAGAAATTGCCGTAATCTTTCTCTTTTGTGATAAAGAAAAAATTACGTCCTGAACGGCATCAAATATTAACTTAGGATCTTCTTCAGCTTGATCCATCTTTTCTTGAATCAAAGGATATCCTCTTTGGGCACTGGCAACTTTTTGGCCATTTTCATCATAAAGCACACCCTTAGTTGCGGTTGTCCCAACATCAATTCCAATTATATATTTCACTTTTGGCAGGCTTCTTTCTTACATTTGTTTTACGAGTATAACAAAAACAAATTCAATCTACAAAAAAACAGCTACCGGAGAGTAGCTGTCTTGGTGGTCAAAAATGCGTGACCACGGTGCGTAGAACATTGTTTATTAGTCGGATTTACTTCTTAAGATTTTCGTCAACGAAGGCTTCGATTTTATCGTCAGAGTCTTTTAAGAACGGAAGCATATCTTCCTCCGTCTTCATGGTATCTCTACCATTCTTTTCCATGAAGTAGTCCCAAAGGGCATCTCTAACTGGCATATCTGAATCACTCCAGTCAAATACTTCCTTCATGTGACGGTCCAACAATGCAGTCTTAATAATTTCGTCTGCCATCTTAAATTACCTCCTAAAATATTCTACAAGATATATTATAACGCAATTTATCCTTTCTAGCGTAAAAACTCACTCAAATAACACATCTCTAAATTTATTCATCATCCTAGATTTGGCTCTCTGCATGACTTTTTTATCAATATTTAAATTCATAATAACTCTCTCTTCATCAGCTTGACCTAACACAATCATTAAAGCTGCCAATTCTAAATTAGATAACTTTTCGACAATTTCAGTATACAGATCTCCAAGCGGAACAATTAATTCACTGACCCCGCACTCAATTTCTCCTGCACCACATTCATTGATATACTCCCATGAAGCCGCTGAATTATTGATTTTACTCTTCAATGACCAGTGTTTTCTAATTAAACTTATTATATGATTCGTGAGTCTTCTTCTAAAATAACCAGCAAAACTTCCTCTTTCTCTTGAAAAACTTTGTGCACAACTATAACACACAATCATGGCTTCTTGCTGCCAATCTTGATAATCATAAATCCGCAAAAAGTAATTATTACTAATTGACCTAATTAAAGGTTGATAAATATTACATAATTGCTTTAAAGCCTCACTATCCTGAAGCTTTATTTTTTCAATTAATTCGAGCTCTCGTATTTCATTACTATTCATTCGTACTTCTCTTTACTTTGCTTATTCAGAAAAAGCATACAAAGAGAGCTAACGCTAATTAAGTTGAACGAATGTTTAAACAAACAAAAAGGCACTTCTAATTATTTTCAATCAATAGAAGTGTCTTTTTCATTTTCACAAAAGTTATTTCATTAACTATTTTAACGGATGGCGACTATTTAACATTTGATAAAGCATTACCCCAGTCGCCACACTAGCATTTAAGGATTGAACATGGCCTACCATTGGAAGGGTCAAAGTTTGATCCATTTGTTTCTTAAGAAGTGGGGAGATTCCTTTACCTTCGTTACCAATTACTAAAACTGTCTTACCATTTGCATCCCATTTACGATAATCGGTACCTTCCATATCTGTACCGAATATCCAATAACCGCGCTTTTTAAGTTCTTTAGTAGTTTGAACTAAATTATTAACTCTAGCTACAGGTACGTAATCGATTGCTCCAGTGGAAGTTTTAGCAACAACTGATGTTAACCCAGTTGCATGACGCTTAGGAATAATAATTGCATCCACTCCTGTCGCATCGGCTGATCTTAAAATCGATCCCAAATTGTGAGGATCTTCAATTGAATCCAGCATCAACAAAAATGGTTCTTTGCCTTCTTGCTCAAACTTATCCAATAGGTGATCTAAATCCGCATATTCAAAACTTGATACGGCCAACACTAATCCTTGGTGATTTCCACCTTGAACCAAATTATCAAGCTTACTTCTAGGCACAGTTTGAACCACTAAGCGTTTCTTTTTAGCTAAAGAATAAACTTGATTAGCAAAATCTTCCTGTACTCCATGCTGGAGAAATACTTTATTGATTCGATCAGCACCTTGAGTTTTTAAGAAATCAATTCCCGCATGTCGGCCAAAGACAAAATCTTTATTATTTGAAGTCATAATTATTAATCCCTCCATCTTCTACAGTTTGAATGCACCAAAGTGTCAATTCTTCAACGCGATCAGTTTTACCTGCTAAATCCAAGTAACCCCAAATAGCTTCAAAGCCAGTAGACATTTGGTATGTTTTTAAGCTAGTATTTTTAGCTTTAGTGTGAGTCTTCGAATTACGTCCTCGTCTAAAAGCAGCTAACTCTTCATCCGTTAGCAAATCATCATCTTGTAATTTGGTAATCAAAGCTGCTTGAGCTTTGGCAGAAACATAATGAGTAGCGTCTCTTTGAAGATTCTGTGGTTTCACAATTCCACCCTTAATCAAATGACGCCGAATATAAATTTCATATACCGCATCCCCCAAGTAAGCCAAAGTCTGACCACTTAAAGTATTTGGATTTACATTTTCTTCAGTCAATTTCTTTATTTTATTCACGAGTCCACCTTGTTCCTTGAGGAGTGTCTTGAATGGTAACGCCTAGATCTTTCAATTGATCGCGAATTTCATCACTTCGTGCCCAATCCTTGTTCTTACGAGCTTCATCACGCTCTTTAACTAAAGCGTCGATTTTATCATCATCAGCACCTGCTTCTTTTTTGATCAACTTTTCGCAATCAATTCCAAAAATACTGAGCCACTTAATAAATTCTTCTTTAAAGTTTGAAAGGGCATCCTTATCAACATTATCTAAAGCCGCATTGGCATTAATTATTGGCAAAAGATCATAGATTGCGGCTAAAGCATTTTGAACATTAAAATCGTCATCCATTGCTTTTTCAAATTCTACTTTAGTATTTGCGATAGCTTCAGTAAGTTTTGGATCAGCTTTAGTTTCAGTATCCTCTTCTAAACGATAATTGATATTCAATAAAGTATTCTTAAAGCGATCGAGAATAGTTTTGGCTTGAGCCAAGTTTTCTTTTGAATAATTAATTTGGCGACGATATTGCACACTTGCCATGAAGAAACGTAAAACTTGAGGATCAACTATTTTAATCAAATCATGAACCGTGACAAAGTTGTGAAGTGATTTAGACATTTTTTCTTCTTTTTTACCAACTGTCACAAAACCATTATGAAGCCAGTAGTTAACAAACTTTTTACCAGTTTTAGCTTCACTTTGAGCAATTTCATTTTCATGGTGCGGAAATTCCAAATCTTGCCCACCACCATGAATATCAATGGTATCACCTAAGTATTTAGTAGACATTACGGAACATTCAATATGCCAGCCTGGACGCCCTTTACCCCATGGAGAATCCCAAGCAATTTCATCCTCTTCTTTTTGAGCTTTCCAAAGAGCAAAATCAATCGGGTCTTCCTTGCGTTTTTGTTCTTCATCATTAATATGCTCAGAAGCCCCTTCTTCAAGTTGCTCAATATTTTGATCGCTTAATTTGCCATAATTTGGAAACTTCTTTGCTCGGTAGTATACATCTCCATCAACTTCATAAGCATAACCTTTTTTAATTAGATCTTCCACAAATGCAATGATCTCACTGATTTCATGAGTTGCGCGGGGATGCAAAGTTGCCTTTTCAATATTTAAAGCTTCAGTATCTTCTAAATAAGCACGAATATACTTATCAGCAAGTTTTGGAACAGTGGTATGTTCTTCTCTTGCTTCATTGATCATCTTGTCATCTACGTCCGTAAAGTTAGAAACGTAGTTTACTTTGTAGCCTTTATATTCGAAATAGCGTCTAATTGTATCAAAAGCAATCACGCTACGCGCGTTACCAATATGGATGTAATTGTAAACGGTCGGCCCACAGACATACATGTTAATCTGTCCTGGAGTAATTGGCTTGAAATCTTCTTTTTGACGCGTCAGTGTATTAAATACTTTCACGGCTAACACATATCCCTTCTTTTAAATATACTTTTATTTTACCAATTTTGAAGACATAAAAAAGCACTAAGCCTCAAAACTTAGTGCCTTTCGTATTTTTAATTAAAGACCGTTTTCTTCCATTTGCTTCAAGGTTAAGTCTAAGTGTTCAAGAACTCTTTCTTTACCCAAAAGTTCCATAGCTTCACCAATACCAGGTCCTACCATCGATCTAGTACCTGCAATTCGAATTGGCATAAAGAGTTTTCTTCCTTTAACGCCAGTTTCACGACGAGTAGCTTGGATTGCATTCATAATTTGAACAGCAGTAAAGCGTGGGATAAGATTCAATTGCTTCTTGAATTCTTCAATTACTGGACGAGCGTCGTCTTTCTTGATTTCTTCAAGTTCTTCTTCAGATAAATCTTTTGCCTCTTCAAAGAAAATTTTTGCCATTTCCACGATTTGTTGGGTGTATGACATTTGAACTGAGTAAATGTTAACCAATTGACGAATCCATTCCATCTTTTCTGGAGTTGGATGTTCATCAACAAGACCAGCTTCTTGCAAATTGTTCAAAGCTAAATCAAGCAAGGTATCACGATCCGCCTTCTTAATGTATTGGTTGTTTACCCATTCAAGCTTCTTTTGGTCAAAAGCAGCTGGAGATTTTGATAAACGCTTTGGATCAAATTGCTTAATGAATTCACGTTGAGTAAAGATTTCATTTTCTCCAACTGGTGACCAACCAAGAAGGGTAATAAAGTTAAACATAGCTTCTGGTAAGTAACCAAGGTCACGATATTGTTCAATAAATTGAAGAACAGATTCATCACGCTTTGATAACTTCTTACCTGTTGCGGCATTAATAATCAAAGTCATGTGACCAAACTTAGGTGCTTCCCAACCAAGAGCTTCATAAACTACCAATTGCTTTGGAGTGTTTGAAACGTGGTCATCTCCACGAAGAACATGGGTAATCTTCATCAAGTGGTCATCAACTACAACGGCAAAGTTGTAAGTTGGCATTCCATCACGCTTTTGAATAACAAAGTCGCCGCCGATAGTATCAGATTCAAAGCTTAAGTGACCCTTAACCATATCGTCCCATTCGTAAGTTTCCATTTCTGGAATATGGATACGTACAACTGGCTTTAAACCTTTTGCTTCAGCATCTGCTTGTGCCTTTTTAATTTCATCAGCAGTCATGCCTTCATATTCGTAGGTATAGTGAGGAGCAATTCCCATCGCACGTTGTTCTTCACGTTGTGCTTCAAGCTCTTCTTCAGTCTTGTATGAGTAGTAAGCCTTACCTTCATCAATCAATTGCTTGATGTATTTGTTGTAAATATCTTTTCTTTCTGATTGACGGTATGGACCATAATCTCCGCCCTTGTCAGGACCTTCATCCCAATCAATACCTAACCAGTGAAGGTTTTCCATCTGTGACTTAGATCCACCTTCAACGTTACGCTTTTGGTCAGTATCTTCAATTCTTAAAACGAAGGTACCCTTGTTGTGACGAGCGAATAAATAGTTAAAAAGTGCAGTACGTGCATTACCAATGTGTAAGTGACCAGTTGGACTTGGTGCATATCTTACACGAATCTTTTCTTTAGCCAAAATTCATGCCTCTTTCAAAAATAGTAGATTTTAACATTCTTAGTTTACGCGTAATAAGGAAAAAGTTCAATTCTTTAACCAAAAACAAGTTTCAAAGCTTGTGGAATGCTGGAAATTGGAATCACTTCAATTCCTAAATCAGTTAAGCTTTTATCCATATTATGTCGGGGAATAAAAATCCGTTTAAACCCCACTTTAGCAGCTTCAGTAATTCGCGATTCAATTTTATTAACGCGTCGTACTTCCCCAGTTAAGCCCACTTCGCCGACAAAACAATCAGTTGGTGAAATTTCCTTGTTGTTATAGCTGGATGCGACAGACATTGCAATTGCCAAATCAATTGCAGGTTCATTCAACTTAATCCCACCAGTTGCAGTCAAATATACATCCTGGTTTTGAAGCATTAAGTTGCCTCGTTTTTCTAAAACCGCTAAAAGAAGTGCTGCTCGATTATAATCAATTCCGGAAGTAGTACGCTTGGCATAACCAAAAGCTGTCGGCGTCACTAAAGCCTGAATTTCCGCTAACAGCGGGCGCGTTCCTTCAAGTGAAACCACAATCGCCGACCCAGTGGATTGGGGTAATCTTTGATCAAGGAAGATTGAAGATGGATTGCTTACCTCTCTTAATCCCTCATTGACCATTTCAAACATTCCAATTTCATTAGCAGCCCCAAAACGATTCTTTACTGAGTGCAAAATTCGGTAAGAATGATGTTCATCCCCCTCAAAATAAAGCACTGTATCCACCATATGTTCCAAAATCTTTGGACCAGCAATTGCCCCTTCCTTAGTCACATGGCCAATTACAAATACAGTAATTGCATTCATCTTGGCAATTTTCATAAGTTCACTAGTTACTTCACGCACTTGAGATGCTGAACCAGTCATTGAATCTAAACTTGGTTCATTCATAGTCTGAATCGAGTCAATTACAACAAAGTCAGGCTTTAAATCATCAATTTGCTCGCGAATGTCATGCATATCTGTTTCCGGGTATAAAAGCATGTCGCTTTTACCAACGCCCAAACGATCTGCGCGAAGCTTAATTTGATTGGCAGACTCTTCTCCAGAAACATATAAAACCTTATATTTTTCGGCGATATCGCTCATGATTTGCAGCATCAAAGTGGATTTACCGATTCCAGGATCTCCCCCAATTAAAACCAGTGATCCGGGAACAATTCCTCCTCCTAAAACTCGGTTTAATTCTTCAGACTTAGTTTTAATCCGGTCTTCTTTTTCTGCCTTGATATTTTCTAATTTAACCGGCTCACTCAATCCAGTCTTTTTAATCAATTGACTAGGTGATTGCTTAGCTGAGCGTTTTTGAACTTCTTGAGTTTCTTTTTCAAATTGATTCCATGCACCACAATTAGGACAACGACCTAAATAGCTAGCCGAAATGTAGCCACAAGAGCGGCATTTATATTGAGTTTTTACTCGAGCCATTAATTTTTCCCTTCTTTATTAGTAGATCCAAAGCCACTCAAACGTTGACGGCTAATTGGGTCATCATCATCTGTTTTAAGATACTTCATAAAAATTCCCTGAGCAATCCGATCTCCTTTTTTAATATGAAGTGGACGAACGCCATAATTTAAGACTTGGACAAATAATTCGCCCTCATTATTGGGATTATTATAGTAATCCGCGTCAATTACACCAATTCCATTTGGAAGTGCCAAATTCTTTTTAAAAGTATTAGATGAGCGATTAGCTAAAACTAGCACTTCATCTTCTGGCATGTAAACTTTAAGACCAGTAGGCACCAAAATCGGCTTCAAAATTTTATCGGCAAGCTTATAATCCCGTTCATATAATTGATGGCCATTGCGAATAAGGCGAAAAATTCTCACAAAATTTAAACGCCAAATACTTGGAATCACAATATCTTCAGCCGCCTCAATATCATAACCTGCACTAGCCAAAGTTTGGCGTCTAGGCAAATTAATCCCTTTATCTTGATATTTACTTACAACTTCAAAACCACGCGTCTTCATAATTCTTTTTACTCCATTTACTACTTTTCTTTTTACAAAGATTTATTTTACAATGTTTTGAGTAAACACAAAACATTATGCTTACATTATTAATTACGTGAAAAATAAGCAAGTTTCTTAGAAAAGGTAAATTTTATGTTTGATATTAATGACCCTCACCAAGATTTTAAAACTTATGATGATAATAACGTTTTTGAAAACGCGTGGACCATGGATAAAATTGAACGCAAAGATGGACCTGTTTGGGTCATGAATCACTTTTTTGTAAATCCAGATTTTGATCTTGAACAAGAATTAGATCAAGAAATGCCAACGGCTTTATTGATTGCAAAAAAATCAGATATTCCCGTTTGGCCACTTGATCCAATTGTAATTCGCTATTTTAAGACTCACCCTGCCTTCCACTCAATTTGGTATCATGCGCCATATTAAAAATAGACAGAATATTTTTAATAGTTTAAACTATATTTAAGGAGGACAATTTTATGTCAAAAGAAATCACAAATGATAACATCGATAAATTTACCCAAGATTTATCAAACCATCCCGTTTACAATGTTGCTAGTCATGCAGCTCAAGAAAACGGAATTTACAAAGCTAGTCAAAACTTGCAAACTAAGATTGACCTTGATCCAACTTTCTCAATTGAAATCGAAACTGGTAAGCCAGCTGATCAAAAGCAATCTGGGCGCTGCTGGATGTTCAGTGCTCTTAACACTATGCGTCATCCTCTTCAAAAGAAATTCAGTTTGAAAGACTTTGAATTATCTCAAAACTATACTAATTTCTGGGACAAATTTGAAAAATCAAACTGGTTCTTTGAAAATGTCATTGCAACTGCAGACAAAGATCTTGGTGATCGTAAAGTTTCATTCTTATTTGCTACTCCTCAACAAGACGGTGGCCAATGGGACATGCTTTGCGGAATTATTGAAAAATACGGTATTGTTCCAAAGAGCGTTTATCCAGAAACTGCCAACGCTACTAATTCTAGTGCATTAAACGATACTTTAAATACCTTACTTCGTAAAGATGGTCTTAAATTACGTAAATTAGTTAACTCCGGCAAGTCTATGGATGAAGTAGAAGCAGTTAAAAGCGATATGCTTAACGACGTCTTCCGTATTTTAGCTACTTCACTTGGTCTTCCACCAAAGAAATTCAACTTTGAATACCGTGACGACAACAAAGAATACCACATCGACAAAGACATCACCCCTAAGGAATTCTTTGATAAATATGTTGGCATGAATCTTGAAGATCATATTTCTACTATTAACGCTCCAACTAGTGACAAGCCATTCCACAAAGTCTTTTCAGTAGAATACCTTGGAAATGTAGTTGGCGGTCGTCAAGTCCGTCACTTGAATTTAACTGTTGATGAAATGAAAGATTTAATCATCAAGCAATTAAAGAGCGGCGAAGTTGTTTGGTTCGGTTCAAACGTTGTTAAAGACTCTGAAAGACGCGCAGGTTTACTTGATACTAACCTTTACCGCCGTGATCAATTATTTGATACTGATTTCACTATGTCTAAAGCTGACATGCTTGATTCTGGTGAAAGTATGATGGACCACGCCATGGTAATCACTGGAGTGGACATTGTTGATGGCAAGCCAACCAAATGGAAGATCGAAAACTCCTGGGGTGAAAAGCCAGGCTTCAAAGGTTACTTTGTAATGAGTGATTCATGGTTTGATTCATTTGTTTACCAAGCGGTTATTAACAAAAAATTCTTGCCAGATGATTTGAAGAAGGCTTACGAAGATGGAAAAGATAATCCAATTCAACTTCTTCCTTGGGATCCAATGGGAGCTTTAGCTTTTGAATAATTTTTCAAGCAAAAGAAAATTATCTAGGAAAAACCTAAAATAAAGCAAATACTGATAGTCAGCATTTAAACGCTGATCTATCAGTATTTTTGCTTTCTAAGAAATTAGATTTTGCCAATTATAAAAAGTTCAGAATGTTTTTAATCATAATTTCTGCTTAAAATATTCGAAATATGTGCTCTTACCTGTGATAATTGTTGCATTGCCTTCCATTCCATATTTTAAATTTTCCTTAGACGTGGCTTGGCAAACTACTTCATAGACATTATTGCCATGTAGATTAACGGGATACACTCCAATTTCTTTCACTTTTCCTATCAATCTATCCATTGTTCCACTAGCATTGGCTACCTGAAAATATAATGGTTGGCCTTTTTTAATTGCACTAATTTTATTACCCGGGAAATAGGTAACCACATTGACCGCTCCCCTAGCCTTAATCATCGGAAATAAGTGAACTATATTTTTCTGCTTACCATCAATATGAACCAGCCATTTCTTTTTATTCCTTCTAATAACCTGTCCTTCATAATAATTTTTATTGAATAAATTACCGTTAAAAACACGGGATTTTAATCCCGTGATGAAAACGGCTCTTTTCATCGCTTTCTTTTTAAAGTCTATTTTTCCTTCTTTTCCTTTGCTATAATTTTTAAAGAAAGGAGGGAACAAATGTGCTGACTGGAATAAAATTAAGACTCTATCCCAATCAAACTCAGGTTAACCAGCTTTGGCAAATGTTTGGCAATGACCGCTTTGTCTGGAACAGAATGCTCGAT
>OFHA01000040.1_pt1 | contig 104757 bp, 79 predicted proteins | sample 1521891 | NCBI WGS metagenome assembly OFHA01 (sample SAMEA3504089, study PRJEB24116) | mouse gut metagenome | biome: mouse gut; feature: mouse-associated habitat; material: faeces | place: Denmark | collected 2011
CAAGCGGCACTTTTCCCTCACCCTCGCCAAACTCGACTTTTACGTTGATTACGCTGTCGGGTTTTTTGTGGGAAAGCATTACAACCGTCTCCACATGCACGCTCTGCCCAAACATATCAGCCATTCCAACCTCCCGCACCTCATACCCTTCCCAGCACAGATACTTCAAATCCCGTGCCAAAGTCGCCGAATCACAGCTTACATATACCACACGTTTTGGTTCCATTTTCACAATAGTTTCCAGGCATTTCCTGTCGCAGCCCTTCCTGGGCGGGTCCACCACAACCACATCTGGGTGCAGCATCCCAGCAGCCTGCCCATCTTCCGGCGCATCCCCAGCAGTCCCCCGTTCATAAAATTCCGGCAGGACATCCTCTGCCCTGCCCACAAAAAACTCTGCATTTGTAATCCCATTGATCTCTGCGTTTTTCCTCGCGTCCGCAATGGCAGGGGCAACAACTTCCACGCCGTATACCTGCTTTGCCTTCTGGGCTAAAAACAGGGAAATTGTGCCGATTCCGCAGTACAGGTCCCAGACCGTTTCCGTCCCGGACAGCCCTGCAAATTCCAAGGCCATTCCATAGAGCTTCCGGGTCTGCACTGGGTTAACCTGATAAAAAGAAAGCGGGGAAATCTGGTATTTTATATCGCCTATATAATCTGTAATATATGGCTTGCCCCAAAGCTGGATGGTTTCCTCACCTAAAATAACATTCGTATTCTTTTCGTTGATATTCAGGACAATGCTGGCCATGCCTTGAATATTTTGCAGCTTTTCCACCAACTTTCCGGCAAAAGGCAGGGAGATCCCATTGATTACCAGACAAGCCATAAGTTCCCCGGTGGCAAACCCGCAGCGGATTAAGACATGGCGGACCAGCCCTGTCCCGGTTTCCTCCTGGTAAGCCGGAACGTGGTATTCCTCCATAAATGAAATCACGGCATCCAGGATTTTTTCATTGGCAGGAACCCCCAAAAGGCAGTTCCTGTTAGGGATGATGGTATGGGTCCTTGCAGCGTAAAACCCTGCCACAATCTTCCCATCCTTATCTGTCCCAATGGGGAACTGGGCTTTATTCCTGTAAAAATAAGGCTCATCCATCCCAATGATTGGATGTATCACTGGGATATCATGCACCGCTTTTTCCTGGCAATCCCCAGGGATATCCTCTGGGAGCCGGAACCCGCCAATCCGCTTTAAGTTATTCTTCACTTTATTTTCTTTAAATTCCAATTGCTTTTTGTATTCCAATGCCTGTAGCTGGCAGCCGCCGCACTGGCGGCAGAAGCGGCACCGGGGTGTTACGCGGTAAGGGGAAGGTTCCAGCACCTGCTGCAGGCGGGCATACCCATAGCTTTTTTTCATCTTCATAACCTTTGCTGAGATCCGGTCGCCAATCACGGCGTCTTTGACGAAAAAAATTATGCCGTCTTTTTTGCCGATCCCTTCCCCGCCTTCTCCCATATCTTCAATGGTAAGCTCAACTTCCATGCCTTTCTGGAACCTGCTGCCTGTTTCTTGCCTGCCCTTTATTTTTTGGGGGCTGCTGCTTTTTCTTTTTTTCATACCATCCCTGTTTCCTATTCCATAGAATCCCTGTTTTGTGCAACGAATTATTTTTCCGCTTTATATTACTCCGGCGGTTAAATATCGACGTTTTTACTTGCCTGAATTTCCATCTGCTACGTTGTCCTCCGTTGACGTAGCCCCGCTACGCCGCCTTCTTCCGCCTTGCAGATGAAAAATTATTCTGCGTAAAATTCGTCGACATTTAACCGCCGGAGTAATACTGCAATGCTTCGCCCCTATTCGCTAGTCCTGCGGATATTTGACTCAAACAGCCGGTTATAGCCCAGCCAGCCGCTATTCCCCTCCGCTGCCGCCAGGGCTTCTTTCATTGTCTGCATTTTCGCATCCGTATTATCCGCAAAGCTAAGTGCCATTGCTTCCGCGATGGCAGGTTTTTTCGGGGAGCCATATTCCAATTCCCCATGGTGGGAAAGGATACAGTGCTTCAGCTCATTGGCAAGCTTTACCGGGAAGCCCGGAATAGTGCGGATACGTTCCCCCACCAGTTCCGCCCCAATCATAATATGGCCTAAAAGCTGCCCCGCATCCGTATAATCGTTTTCCGGGAATACAGACAGCTCCTGCAATTTCCCAATATCGTGGAACATGGCGGCTGCCAGCAGAAGATCCTTATTCAGCATCGGGTAAGCCTGCGTGTAATACATGCACAGCTTTGCCACGCTGAGGGTATGTTCCAGCAGCCCGCCGACATAGCCATGGTGGACATTTTTGGCCGCACTGTGGAACTTAAAGTCTTTTTCAAATGCTTTATCTTCCAGAAAAAAGCTGGAGCAAAGCTTTTTCAGGTAAGGGTTTTCCATTTCCTGCACCATCTTTGCAAGCTCCAGATACATTTTTTCAATATCCTTTTCACTGACAGGGAGGTATTCTTTTGGGTCATACTCCCCTTCCCGCACTTTGCGGACACGTTTTATGTTTAACTGCAATGCTCCCTGGAAGCTTGTGACGTCCCCCACCACGGCAATGTAGTCCAGCGCTTCAAATTCTTCAATCCCTTGGGAATTGGGATCCCAGATTTTCGCATCCAGCGTCCCCGTTTTATCCTGTAAAATCAGCGATTCATATGGTTTCCCTGCCTTTGTCAAGGCTGCTTGCTTTGTTTTGCAAAGATAAATATCCCCTACCCGTTCCCCTTCTCTTAAATTGCTAATATATTTCATAATCCTTCCCTTTCCTTTCACTTTCCCGCTTCTTGTTTTACTTCAATACCCCGGCCACCGCGCTGCAGTCCAAATCCACATACTCCTCCCCATTCTGCCGTTTAATGGAAATCACCACCGGGTCCTCCGGGTTCAAGGCATATATTTTCTGGTTATACTGCTCGACGGTTGCAACATCTTCCCCATTTATCCGCACAATGACGTCCGCTTCCTGCAGGCCTGCCGCCATTGCCGGGGAATCCATCACGACTGTTTTAACGTAAACCCCCTTGGGGATATGGAATTCTTTTGCAATGTCTTCTGTTACCGTGCTGAGGCGCAGCCCCACATAGGGCACATCCCTGCCGTTGGACAAATCTTCAATCATCTGCTTCATCTCCGACACTGACAGGGCTGTAATCGTATTGCGGTCGCTCTGGTTGCTGTAATCCTGCAGGACCAGCCCAATAATTTCCCCTTCCAGGTTAATCAGCACGCCGCTCCCTGTTTCGCTCCCCACAATATCCGTAGTGAAAATCGTATAATTCCTGTCTATAGTAGTTACCTCATTTTGGGAGGAGGTTATAGTCCCGCACAAAATGGAATAATTGACCCCAAGCGGGCTACCGATGGCAAGCACGGTTGTCCCCTGCTTAATAAGGTAAGAATTCCCCAAAGACGCCACTGCCATCTGCTCCAAGGTTTCTTTTGGGATTTTCCCCAGCGGGACGCTGATAATGGCAATGCCGGTATTTCCGTCATACTTTTTCAAGGATGCGGAAACTACGGTTTCATTGATAAATGTAATGCTGATTTCCTGTGCGTCTGCAATCACCTTTTTTTCTGTCAGAATCAGAAGTTCCTGGCCATTGTTGGCAATCACAATCCCTGCCGCCCTGTTCTCATTTTCATAGGGCGTATCAAACCAATCCATGCCGCTTGTCACCCCTGTGACTGTCACCACGGATTTGTTGGCCTGTTTCCCAATCTCATACAGCTTATCCTGCAGTTCCTGATAATCCTCCAGTTCCAGCTTTTCCTGCATAATTACCGTCTGGTTTTCCGGCGCCTGGGTTGGGGCCGGGGCTGGTTCTTCCGGCTGCTCGCCATTGCCCTCCTCGGTTTCCTCCGGGGCATCGTCTTTTGGGATGCTGATGGTAGATTCCCCCTTGGGGTAAAGCCATTCCTCCAGATAAGGCTTTAGCCAGACAAATACTAAGCAGGCAATTGCGCCAAACATAACGGCGCAGAGGATGTTATAGCCAAACCGCAGCAGCAGCCGGCGCCTGTCAATTGGCTTGTCTTTTATTTTCTCCTTAATAAAAGCAAATTCCTGCTCCTTCTCCTCTTGTCGCTTCATACATACGCCCTCCATCACATATTAACATTATACGTTTTTCCTGGGCTTGTTGCAAGATTTTTATTTTTCAGGTATAATAACATGAAAAATAATACAGCCAAGAAAGGGCTATCCGCTTATGAATGAAAAAGCATTACAGACCTTAGAATACCATAAAATCATAGATATGCTGTCAGAATGCGCCACCTGTGTTTCTGGCAGGGAACTTTGCAGGAACTTGAAGCCTTCGGGAAACCTTGCAGAAATACAGCTTGCCCAGCAGCAGACTTCCGATGCGCTGACAAGGATTTACCAGAAGGGCTCCCTCTCCTGCTCCGGCACCCACAATATAGGCGCATCCCTAAAGCGGCTGGAAGTGGGAGGCGTCTTAAGTATAGAGGAGCTTCTACGGGTTGCATCTTTGTTGGAAGCCGCCAAGCGGGCAAAGGCTTATTCCCGCACAGAACGGGAAGATTCCAGGGCAGATTCCCTGGAGGGGCTTTTTGGGGGGCTGGAGCCTTTGGCGCCGCTGTTAGAGGAAATCCGCCGCTGCATCCTTTCGGAAGATGAAATTGCAGACGACGCGTCCGCCGCTTTGAAAAGCATCCGCCGTTCCATCAAAAATACCAATGAAAAAATCCGCAGCCAAATGAACGATTTGTTAAACAGCAGCCGCACCCATTTGCAGGACGCAGTCATCACCATGAGGGGCGGGCGTTACTGCCTGCCAGTAAAGGCAGAATCCAAGGGGCAGGTACCCGGCATGATCCACGACCAGTCTTCCACCGGCTCCACTTTTTTTATTGAGCCCATGGCGGTGGTAAAGCTGAACAACGACCTGAAAGAACTCTATTTAAAGGAGCGGGAGGAAATCGAAGTTATCCTTGCCACATTAAGCAGCCTTGCCGGGGAGTACATCCCCTGCTTAAAGGCTGACTATGAAATTTTAACGGAACTGGACTTTATTTTTGCCAAAGGCTCCTTAGCGAAAAAATACAATGGGACGAACCCCATTTTCAACCAGGAAGGCCGCATACGGATCCGCAGGGGACGCCATCCGCTGCTGGACAGCCACAAAGTAGTGCCCATAGACATCCGTCTTGGGGATGATTTTGGCCTGCTGATTGTTACAGGGCCAAATACCGGCGGAAAAACCGTTTCCTTAAAAACCGTGGGCCTTTTTACCCTGATGGGGCAGGCGGGGCTGCATATCCCGGCAAACGACCGCTCGGAGCTGGCGGTTTTTGAAGAAGTTTTTGCAGACATTGGGGATGAACAGAGCATTGAGCAGAACTTAAGCACCTTTTCCTCACATATGACGAATATTATTTCTATTTTAGGGCATGTAAATGAAAACTCCCTGGTGCTTTTCGACGAGCTTTGCGCCGGGACTGACCCGGTGGAAGGGGCTGCGCTGGCTACCTCTATTTTGTCCCGGCTCCACAATTACGGGGTGCGGACTATGGCAACCACCCATTACAGCGAGCTAAAAGTTTTTGCCCTCTCCACCCCGGGGGTGGAAAATGCCTGCTGTGAATTTTCCGTGGAAACCTTAAGCCCTACCTACCGGCTGTTAATCGGCATCCCCGGCAAAAGCAACGCCTTTGCCATTTCCGGCAAACTGGGCCTTATGGCAGATATTATTGAGGACGCCAAAAGCCGCATGACAGAACAGGAAGAAAATTTCGAGGACCTGATTTCCGATTTGGAAAACAGCAGGGCTGCCATAGAAAAAGAACGCTTGGAAACAGAACAGTACAAAAAAGAAGCCGAAACCCTGAAACGCAAGCTGGAAGAAAAACAGGAACGCCTGGACGCCCAGCGGGAAAAAATCCTGCGGCAGGCAAACGAGGATGCCCACGCCATCCTGCGGGACGCAAAAGAAGTGGCTGACCAGACCATTAAAAATTTCCATAAATACGGCCAAGGGAATACAACCGCCAAAGAAATGGAGCAGGAGCGCAGCAAGCTAAGGGGCAAAATGAACGACCTGGAAAAGCATATGTCCCTCAAGCAAGGGGAGCCTGCCAACCATAAAATCCCCAAGAAGCTCCGTGTAGGGGACGCCGTAAAGGTCCTGAGCATGAACCTAAAGGGAACCGTCCACACCCTGCCCAACGACAAAGGGGATTTGTATGTCCAGATGGGCATTCTGCGTTCCCTTGTCAATATCAAGGACCTCGTGCTGCTGGAGGAGCCGCCAACCCTTGGGAATAAACGGAAATCCACTGGGGCAGGGAAAATAAAAATGTCTAAGTCCGCATCGGTTTCCACCGAAATCAACCTGATTGGGAAAACTACGGACGAAGCCATTTCCCTGCTGGACAAATATCTGGACGACGCTTATCTTGCCCATATGCCCTCTGTCCGGGTAGTCCATGGAAAAGGTACCGGCGCGCTGCGCAAAGCCGTCCATGGGCATTTAAAACGGCTGAAATACGTGAAATCCTTCCGCCTTGGGGAATTTGGGGAAGGGGATTCCGGCGTTACCATCGTAGAATTTAAATAAGGAGGCTGCTATGGTTGCAAAACAGAAAATCCTTATCGTCGACGACGATGCAAATATTGCAGAATTAATTTCCCTTTACCTTACCAAAGAGTGTTACGACACCCGCATGGTGCAGGACGGGGAAGAAGCCCTTGCCATGTATGAGCAGTATCAGCCGAACCTGATTCTGCTGGACCTCATGCTTCCCGGCATTGACGGCTATCAGGTCTGCCGGGAAATACGCGCCAAATCCAACCTGCCTATTATCATGCTTTCTGCCAAAGGGGAAATTTTTGACAAAGTGCTGGGGTTGGAGCTGGGCGCAGACGATTATATTATGAAACCCTTTGATTCCAAGGAACTGGTGGCAAGGGTTAAGGCGGTGCTCCGCCGCTACCAGCCCGCCAAGCCAGAAGCCGCTGCTGCCAATATCAAATGCGTAGAATACCCAGACCTCACCATCAACCAGACCAATTATTCTGTGGTCTACCATGGAAAGGCAGTGGATATGCCCCCCAAGGAGCTGGAGCTTTTGTATTTCCTGGCTTCCTCCCCAAACCAGGTATTTACCAGGGAGCAGCTTTTAGACCATATCTGGGGTTATGAATACATTGGGGACACCCGCACCGTGGATGTGCATGTCAAGCGGCTCCGGGAAAAAATTAAGGACCATGCTTCCTGGCGGCTTGCCACGGTCTGGGGCATTGGCTACAAATTCGAGGTGAAATAGTGAAACGGACACTTTACCTAAAGCTCCTGCTGGGCTATGCGGCATTTGGCATCCTTGGGTTCCTGACCATCGCTACTTTTACCTCCCGGCTGGCCTTTAACTACATAAAGCGGGATACTGCTTCGGATTTATACCGGGAATCCAACTTGCTGGCTTCCAGTTATGCTTCCAACTATTACCGGGGCACCTTGACGCTGGAGGATGTGACTTCCCAATTCCAGGCAATTTCCACGTATCTGGACGCTGCCATACAGGTAATCAGCAATAATGGGCAAATACTGATCCATGCTGGGCAGGAGCCTGCGGAAAAAAATATTGAAGATTTTGACATTACGATGTTCGGCACCAGCTACTATCAGACAGGCACTTTTTTCGGCACCTTTTCCGAAGAAACCCTGTCTGTATTTTCCCCGATTACCATTAACTATAAAGTGAGGGGGTATGTGCTTATCCATAAGCCAATCCGCAAGATAGTTGCCCTGAAAGACGGCTTTATCAATATTTCTTACATGACGCTTGCTGTAATCTTCCTCTGCGCTTTTGTAGTGCTTGGGCTTTTTACCTACACAGTCTACATCCCCATCTGGAAAATTACAAGGGCTGCCAAAGATTACTCCGAAGGCAACTTTGAAACGCAGATCAACATCCACACCAATGATGAAATCGGATACCTTGCCGCATCCTTAAATTATATGGCAGCCGAACTGTCCACCCTGGAAGAAGACCAGCGGAAATTCATTGCAAATGTTTCCCACGATTTCCGCTCCCCGTTAACTTCTATCAAAGGCTACATTGAAGCCATTATGGACGGCACGATTCCCCATGAAATGCAGGACAAATATTTAAATATCATCCTCTTTGAAACAGAGCGCCTGAACAAGCTGACCCAAAGTATGCTGGAACTGAACAAATATGGGAAAAAAGGGACGATGCTGGACATCAGCAGCTTTGATATCAATAACACCATTAAGCTGGTTGCACAGTCTTTCGAGGGGATTTGCCAGGAGAAAAAAATTTCCTTTGAGCTGATACTGACCGGGGAAACCTCTTTCGTCCTGGCGGATATGAGCAAAATCCAGCAGGTGCTTTACAACCTGATTGACAATGCAATCAAGTTCAGCCACCCGGATTCTACCATTACAGTTGAAACTACGGAAAAAAATGAAAAGGTGTTCATTTCTGTGAAGGATACCGGGATTGGGATTCCAAAAGAGAGCATGAAAAAAATTTGGGAACGGTTTTACAAAACAGACTTGTCCCGGGGAAAGGATAAACGGGGGACGGGGCTGGGCCTTGCAATTGTAAAGGAGATTATTTCTGTGCATAATGAGAATATAAATGTAATTAGCACGGAAGGGGTGGGGACGGAGTTTATTTTTACGCTTCCTTTGAAACGGGATAAAAAGGAAGGGATTTAAAGGGGGAGGGGGAGTGCAAAAAAGAATCCTGCAAAGCAGGATTCTCCGCCTGCCCCTCCCGAATACCTCCGGCACCATCCTATTGGCTATTTTTTCAGCAATAAGGCAGCATCCAATGGTAAACGCACATATGGCTATTTCACTACCCTCCCATCTTCAAGGGTTATCACTGCCTCCGACATCCTTGCAACTTCAAGGTCATGGGTAACAATAATTAGGGTCTGCCCAAATTTTTTTGCGCTTCCAATCAGAAGCTCCAAGGTTTCCAGGGCAGTCTTTTTGTCCAGGTTCCCGGTAGGCTCGTCTGCAAAAATGATTTTAGGCTTTGACAGGATGGAACGTGCTATGGCAACCCGCTGCTGCTCCCCGCCAGACAGTTCCGGGGCATATTTTTTCTGCTTATCTGAAAGGCCTAACGTTTCAAGCACGGTATGCAGGAACCCGGAGTCTGGCTTGCGCTGGTCCAGCTTTAACGGCATACAGATATTTTCCAGCACATTATACTCCTCCATCAGGTTATACTGCTGGAACACGAAGCCCATATGCCTTCTGCGGAAGACAGCCATCTGCCCATCCGGGTATTCTGACAGGTCCTTCCCTTCAAAAAATACATTCCCTCTGGTGGGCTTCTCCAGCCCGCTTAAGACATACAGCAGTGTGGATTTCCCGGAACCGCTCCTGCCAATTACAGAATAGAACCGTCCTTTTGCAAAAGATAAGTCTATCCCATTCAGGGCATTTACTTTCACAGAAGATGATCCGTAAGTTTTCCATATATTTTCGGCTTTTAAGATTGTATCCATCCCATTCCCTCCTGATTAAGATAGGCGTTCCCTGATAGTTTCCTTTAATACACGGTTTTGCGGGGCAAAGAACAGCAGGAACACACAGGCCATGCCAAAAGCGCAGAAGGAAAGGTGCGCAGGCAGGCTCCAGCCGGCTTCCAGGCAATTCCCGGTAAATTGGGCTTTCAGCAGTTCAAAAAAGGTTCCTGTATCATCTGTTTCCTCCGCAAATTTCTGGTAAGTCCCGATATGCTTCAGTGCAAAAAACAGGAAATATCCCACATGCCCCAGCAGGCAGGAGGCCAGTGCCATAAGGAGCCCTTTGGCTGCCAGCCGTGCACGGAGCTGCCGCCGGGACATCCCTATGGCTTGCAGCAGGGCAAAGGAGCGCTTCTGGGCAAATCCATGGAGCATTTCTGTATTTAGCAGAATCAGTGCCAGGATCAGGAACATGCATATGCCGCAAATCCAGATATGGAGCAGGGCCTGCAGGGCTTCCTGCCGGTATGCGGCGTGTTCTTCCCGCTGGTTGGTAAACATCAGGCAATGTTCCGCTGCCGACTTAGCCATCAGGTAGTCGGTGGAAAAATATCCAGCATCCATGCCCGTGTAAATAAATGCATTTGTATATCCATATGCTTGGTTGCTCCAGATTTCTTTATCCAGAAGGATGCCATTCCGGTCAGCTTCCATCAGCTTTTTGGCAAATGCATTGGAGCCAATGACAGCGTAATAATTATCGCTCTGAAATAAGGTAAGGCAGGGGTCTTGCTCCAAATTTGCTGTAATGATCCCGACGGCCTCTGCTTTGGCACGGTTGGTTGGCATAAGCTGTTGATAGGGCTTATAAGATTTCAAGCTATCATCTCCCGGGACAGGGCTCGGGATAGGTTCTTCCAATTCCCCCATTCCATAGGCAGTTATAGTTACGGTGTCCCCCAAGGCCACGCCAAAATCCTGATATAACTGCCCATCCAGCTCTATCCCTGCTTCTGTGTTATAAGGGAGATATAAAAGGACGGCTTCCCCGTCCCGGAATTTTTCCCGGTCAATTTCCCCATCGGCATATTGGAAAAATTTCTCCCAGTTCTCCTCGGCTATCCCGTAGGCGCGGCACCATAAGCCTTCCGGGGCAGCGCTTTGCCCAGCGGTTTCTATGGCGTCCCAAACCTGTACCCCGTAACGGTGTTCCATCAGCAGGGAGGCAAATGGGTTTTCCTCCATTCCTGAAAATTCCAACGTGCCAGCCGATTGGTTCCACGCTACGGTTTCCCTGATTCCGGGCAGGGATTTTATGCGTTCCATAAATGCATCTGTGATAAGGATGGACTGGAAGCCATTCTGGCCTGTAGTTTGGTTAATGGTATAGGAGCTGGACTGCGACCATAAACTGTCCATATAAATAGGGGCCAGTGACTCCATATAACAGAAAATTACAGTTACCATACTGGCGGAGGAAAGGAGCAGCAGCCCCAGCCGTTTCACTCCTCTCCCACGTCTGCCTGCCCAGGGCAGCCGCCGTTTTTGGGCGGACAGGGATCCCCGCAGGGAATAACGGAACGTTAGGAACCGGGTAAGGAACACAGCCCCGAACCAGAGCAGTAAGATTCCTGCGGCCAGCACAGCCGGGATAGAAATATGGAAGGCGCTGGGGCTTTGTTCCATCAGGAGCTGGAGCAATGCCCAGGTGGCCATGCTGCCGGCTGCAATCCCCCCTGCCGCCGCTGGCAGCATCAGGAGCATGGTTTCATAAAAAATAATTATGGAAAGCTGCTGTTTGGTCGCGCCAATGGTACGGAATAAATGGAGCGAGCGCATCTGTTCCTTTAACTGAATGGAACAGATGGCAATGACTGCAGCAATGGTGATGGCTAAAATCAGGGCAAGGTTAAAGTAATGGTATTCATCTTTTGCCATCGGCCCATAGGCGGAATTGTTTTCCACGGTATTTTCATACTCCCTCCGCAGGGATTGGGATAGGCCGTGGCTTTCTTCCCGGCCTGTGGAAAGAAAATACTGGTAGGAACAAACGTCCCCCAGTTCCTTTGCCGCATTTTCAGTCACGCAGGCCCCGACTAGCGCCACTTCCACGGTTCCGGTATCCCATAGCCCTGTATATTCCCGGAGTACGCCGCAAAGGATGTATTCTTTTTGGATAATATCGTTGCTGCCAGGGATAGATGTGTTGCTGTTTTCCCCAACGGTGTGGCTCAGCCCCAGAACCGTATCACTATTCCCAACTGTCTGGTTTTGTTCTGCAGCCCCGCCGTCTTTGCCCAGAAGCGCCCCGTGCTTTTCAATAGCGGACTTGTCCATAATCCGCAAGGTTAAGGTTTGCCCCAGCTTATAGTCGTATCCTAAGCTGCTCAGGGTATCCGCTTCTATGGCAATCTCATTGTCTTTGGCTGGGAACCTTCCGCTTACCACCTCAAGGCGCCCAAGGGTGCGCAGGGAATCGTCCAACGTCCCGATTCCCGTAAGGGGCGTTACCCCGCTGTCCAGCAGGTTCCCATAGGTTTTTGCTGTCCCGTAGCTTTGGATCCGTTCCTCCTGTAAAGCAGCCCCTAAAGGGTCTGGGCTGTAAACGGCCACATTCCATTCCCCATACATGTCATAACGCAGTTCTTCGCGGGTTTTGTTCAGGCTCCCGGTAATGCTTACATTGAGGATGGCAAATGTGACGGACAGGAAATATGCTGCAAACAGGCAGGCACTGCCCTTCCTTTTTCCCTTCAGGCCGTTCCATGTAATGTCCAGTAAGTAATTATGCATAGCTGCCACCATCCTTTAAAATATTCCTTCTGGTTCTATGGTAACATGTCAACCTTACGGTTCCCTTACAATTTCCCTTACAGCTTCGTAAGGCCTGTTCCCCTCCAGGATTGGGAGCTTTAAAAGGAAACATGCCCCGCCGCCCTTTTGGTTCCCTGCCTGTATGCTGCCGTGGTGAGCCTTAAGGATATCCCTTGCCATGCTCAGCCCAATGCCATACCCTGCTTTCCCATAGCTGCTCCGGTGGAACCGTTCAAACAGGCAGGGCAGTTCATCCTCCGGAATCCCAGGGCCTTCGTCCCTTATTTCCAGTACAAGGCTGTGGGTGCAGTCGATGGCTGTAATGTGTACGGTTGAATCTGCAGGGGTATGTTCTATGGCATTTTTTATGACATTTTCTACTGCCTGGGAGAACCAATAGCTGTCAAGGCATAGTTCCGGGATCCCGGAGAGGGCAGAAAGCTCCCATACAATGCCCACTCCTTTTTTCTTCCGCAGCGGTTCCAGCAGGCTGGCAGCTCTGTGGAGGAGCTGCCCCACGCTGCAGCGTTCCGGCCGCATATTGATTTTCTGCCCCGCAAGCTGGCTGCATTCCAGAATCCGCCCTACTTCCCCGGTCAGCCGTTCCATGCAGTTCTGGCACGCATCTAATTCTGCCTGTACCTCCGGGGAGGAGGCTTTTACCTGTGCCAAATCTACGCGGATTTGCAGGGCGGTCAGGGAAGTTTTCATTTGATGGGCCATATTTTCCATAAACTGGTTCAGGCGTTCTTCCCGCTTTTTCCAGTGGCGGCGCTGGTGTGTGGCCTGTTCCGTGACTGCCGCCAGTTGGTTTTTAAGGTTTTCCACTCTCCCCTCCCCCAGCGTTTCCGCAAGGTGGGTTTCCCCGTTCCATAAAAAACAGTCCAATTCATGGACAAGATGGTCTATTTTTTGTTCCAGCCTGTAACGCCTGTGATGTTCCAGCAGGAAAAGCGCGAAAGCAGTCAGGGCTGCTGCCAAAGCTATGATGTTTCCTTCCATTCTGCCGCCCTCATTTCTGCACATGTACCGCCCAGCGGTACCCAATCCCCCGGACGGTTTCGATGTATGCCGTCCCTTGGAATGTGCCAAGCTTTTCCCTTAACCTGCTGATGTTCACGCTTAAGGTATTTTCATCTACATAGGCGCTGTCCCTGTCCCAAACCTCGCTGAATATCCTTTCCCGGCTCAGCGTATGGGGCCAGCCCAGCAAAAGGCATTGCACAAGCTGCAGTTCTATAGGGGTGAGGGCAAGGGGGGACTGGTCCCGGCATACCTGATGCCTGCCCATGTCGTAAGAGAGCTCCCCGGAGGTTATCCGTAGCCCATAGGCCCGCTTTCCGCGCCGCAGCAGCGCCTGTACCCGGGCAAGCAGTTCCTGCAGCCGGAAGGGTTTTGTGATATAGTCGTCGCCGCCCACGGTAAAGCCCCGTACTACGTCTATCTCGCTTTGGTAAGCGGTCAGGAACAGGATGGGGATATCTGAGGTTTCACGGATTTTTTTGCATATGGCGTAGCCGTTTTCCTCCCCTAAGTTTATGTCTAAGATTACTAAGTCCAGCGGCTGCCTTTTTACCATTTCTAAAGCTTTTCTGGGCTGTTCACACCATTCAGCCTGATAGCCGCTGCCGTTTAAGATGTCTGCCAGCCCCTGGGCTACGGCTTCGTCGTCCTCTACAATTAAAATGCGCAGTTTTTCCATATAATGTCCTGTTCCTTTCCTTTGGTCCAGGGGAACTCAGCAGCGGGAAAGCTTGGGCTTCCCGCGGGTGTCCCCCGCCATAAAATGCTACCGTTATTCTAACAGTTGTTTTCCGGCATTTCAAGATTAGGGGTGCAGCCGCCGAAAACAAAAAGCCATAGAAACATGGTGGGTTTTATGGTATAATATCGGAAGATATTATACCGCCCGGAGCGAAGCGGAGTGGCATAGACAGCCATAGTTTATCACGAAGTGATTATGGTATAATATCGGAAGATATTATACCGCCCGGAGCGAAGCGGAGTGGCTAAAAAAACACTTTAGGAAAGTATGGAGTTTAAAATGGAAAGTAAGAAAATAACAAATATAGAAGTAAAAAAGAAAAACAGGAACGAAGTGTTCCGTTATATATGCAAAAACGGGATGGTATCAAACCCGGATATCTCTTATGCGCTGAAGCTAAGCCTTCCGACAGCCACGCAGATTACCAAAGAGCTGATTGAGCGGGGGCTGGTGGAAGAAAAGGGGGAGATGGGCTCTACCGGGGGGCGTAGGGCCAAAGCGCTGGCGGTACATGAGAAGGTTGGGAAGGCGGCAGGGCTGGACATTACCAAAAACCATATCAGCATGGTCCTTACGGGGCTGGAAGGCAAAATAATAAAATATGAACGGATTTTTCTGCCATATGCAGCAGGGGATGGGTATTATTTGGATGTCTGCCAGAAACTGGAATGCTTTTTGGAAAGCTGTGGGTGCGGCAAGGAGGGCGTGCTGGGAATCGGGATATCATTTCCGGGGATTATGGATCTGGAAGAAAAAGTGGTTGCGGACTCCCATGTCCTTGGGGTAAGGGACCTGCCGTTTTCTGCGGTCAGCCGTTTCTTCCCTTTTCCCTGCCATTTCATAAATGATGCAAATGCAGGGGCATATGCAGAGGGCAGGCAGACAGAAAGCATGGGGCGTTTTTTTTACCTGTCCCTGAGCAATACAGTAGGGGGTGCGGTATATGACAATGGAAGGCTGGAGCAGGGGCATAATTTCCGTTGTGGGGAGGTAGGCCATATGACGGTTGTGCCGGATGGGGAAGCCTGCTATTGTGGGAAAAAAGGATGCCTGGATGCCTACTGCTCTGCTAAATGCCTGACGGAGGGAAGGGTGGAAGATTTCTTTGGGCGTTTGGCGCAGGGGGAGCCGGAGGAAGCCAGCCTTTGGGACCAATATACGACTTATCTGGCTATTGCAGTGAACAATATCCATATGGTCCTGGACTGCGATGTTGTCCTGGGGGGATATGTGGGGAGCAGCATGGGCGCATTTATTCAGGATATTCAGGATAAAGTGTCGGAAAGGAATACGTTTGCAGAAGATGCTTCTTTTATCAGGGCCTGCAGGCATAAGACAGGAGCCGCAGCGCTGGGGGCGTCCCTGCAGGTGATTGAGATGTTTATGGAACAGGTATAAGGGAGCAAATAAGGATTAGGGGATCAAAAGCATCTTTGGTGCTACGCTCATACCATATATTGTTATTGCAAATGTATCTGCACATCAATATATGGTATAGAGCGGGTACAACGCACCCTTTTGGCACCCTAATCCTATAAGGTAAACCAAGGGGCTGGGCGTTAAGCCAGGGTTTTTAAAAATTCTGTGCCCTGGCGTATGATCTTTTCGTATCTTTTGGCGTTTACGCTTTTCAGCCATGCAATCTTCCCGGAGATTTCATAAATTGTCTTATTGGGCACGGAACCGCCGGATTCTTTTAATTTCTGTGCGTTGTGGATTGACGCCTTCAGGATTTTCACCCATTTCCGCGGGACGCCGATTTCCTCGCTGTTAATTACAATGCCGGTAATATACTGGCGGTTGTTTTTCCGCAAAATATGGGTTTTTTCCTGTTTTATATGGAAGCCTTCTGCTTCTATAATTTTAGTAAGGCTGTTTAGGAAGCTCCCTATGGCAAGGCCGTCTTCGCTGCCGGTATAGCTAAAGCTCATATCATCCGCATATCTCGTATAGGTAACCCCTAGCTTCTGGCATAAGCCGCTGATGCGCTTGTCCATGTTCCTGCATATGATATTTGTAATCATAGGGCTTGCCGGGGAACCCTGGGGCAGGATACGGCCGGAGGTCTTGATGTATTTCATCTCCCCTTTTACTTCTAACGGCATCCGTTCGCAGTAGGTGCAGATCATGGCAAGCAGCGACGCGGTATAGCCAGAGTAGCCAAAGGATTGGAACAGGCCCCGGACACGTGCAAATGTAATGGTAGGGAAAAAGTTTTCCAAATCAATATTAATCAATACATCTGGGCTGGTGCTATGGGTTTTTGCGCTTGTAAGGACGGACCTTGATGGGACAAACCCATGGGATTTGTCTGAAATCTCTGCTTTTTGCAGGATTTGGGTTAAAATCTGTTTCTGGGCTGCCTTCAATTGTGTTTTCGGCGCGGCGATTTGGCGCGTGCCGCCGCTTTTTTTCGGGATTTCGAAACGGTAATAATTGTCGAAGGCCACCACGTCCCTGTGGTATGCCAGATAGCGCAGGGCGCTGTATTCTATGCCAAGGGCGTTGGCAAGTTCCCTGTCTGTTTCTATGACTGGCATCTGGAGCGCTTTGAGTTTTTCTGTGTCGGTTTCTTTTTTCCCCAACAGGCTGGAATAGCCTTTGCCTATAAACAGGATCTGTTCTGCCTTCCGTTTGTTCCACGCTTCGGACTTTAGCTGTTTTTGCCGTTCCCGCTCTGCTTTCCGCTCCGCGCGGCGGGCGATGGATTCCTTCATAATGTCCTGGGCAACTGCGGCGCGGATTTTTTCATAATCCCATGTGCCTTCGTATGCTTTTTTTAGATGGGAAAGCTTTTTTTCAATTTCTGTTTTTTCCCGATAGGCTCCTGCTATTTTTTCGGAAAGCTCCTGAAATTCACCCAGCAGCTTTTGCCGCTTTTCAAAGTCCTCCTGCGTTTCATGCTGCTGGCGTTCATATGGCGTTGGCAGATGGCTGGGCCAGAAACCGTATTCTTGCATTTTCTGGAAGGTAAATTCTTTTTTACCCATATTATTTACTAGTTCTCTGTATTCGGCTTTTGTATCCATTATAACAACATCTCCATAATATCATTGATTTTATATTCTTTATCGTATTCCAAATTTTTAAGCTTTAACAATTTATAAGAAGCGACGTAAAGCGCAAGAATATGGGCGCATGGTTCCGAAAGATTCCTTGCGCCGCGCTTAAATTTCTGGCAGTTGCAGGCGATCTTTGTAATTTGCCCATCTTGGTCAATGACAATTTCAGCAGAAGACCATTGGCCATGTTCCTTGTATGTTGTCGTGAATATAAACTCCTGTTGGCGCGTGTACCTTACCTTCATGTTGTCAAAGGTAAGCTTGCTGCAGTTCTGTACATCCATTTCGATATCGGTAACTTCATAGAGTTCTTCTGGAAGGGGTGCGTTGCATAAATGGCGGAACCGCACTTTGTCGTTGAGGATGTCAAAATACCCTTCGCCCCGCCGGAACAGCATGCCTATGCCGGCTTTTACCTTGTCGTTTTTCTGGCCTGGAAGAAGGGCAGAAATTTCTTCCATAGATAAACAGCGGTTCTCTTTCAGCAGCTTATAAATATCCTTATAGCAGCCGTGGCCGGTAAACCCTGCCATAATGTTAAATGCAGTGCCTTTTACCCAGTCATTGGAGGACCAGGAGGAGAAGCCTACTGTCATCTGCATTACGCCCATATCGGCACGGATAAACTGGGGCATGCCAAATCCCAGGATACGCACATAAAATGCTTTTGCAAAAGGAATCAGTTTTTCTACTACCAGCCAGCGCCTCCTGCCCCATATTTTTTCTTCCCTCCGCTGGCGGCCGTGGTACACCGCGTTCAGGGTAAGGCATGTCCCGAAGGGCTCGAATATGATTTGCACCCTCTGCCCTGGCTCTAAGATCCATTTCATGTAACGGGGGCTTTTCTTTTCTTTGTGCTTCCTTAAAAATGCGCAGATGCTGTACATGTCGGAGGGGGAAAGCTCCAGCTCTGTCCCGGAAAGCGCCGCTGCTGAGGATACTTGGTTAAAGCCCTTGATCCATGTTTCAGGCAGGTCAATTTTCTTTTCAATGTATTCCGGCACAATGTCGCTGTCTAACGTAAAGCCCTCCGGGTTGACGGATAAGGTCACGTCCGTATAGCTTCGGAACCTCTGCATTTCTTTTGCCAATTTGGCGGAAAAATCAATATTTGTCGTCCCTAATTTTGGCTCCTGCTGTAAATGGAATTCCTCCATGGGCACGGACAGGCAGCCGTAAATGGATTCGTCCAACGAAAATGCTTCGAAGGAAACCTGGTCCTTATGCACGGTAATGACGGGGTCCAGGACAAACCACAGGCTGTAATCCCTGTCTTTGATAAATTTCCAGAAGTCCCGCTCGATTTTATAATAATCCTTCCAAGCGTCGTACTGGTCGATTTGCTTCTGTAAATTTTTCTGTATGTCTGTTAAGTGGCTTATCTCATTTTTCTTGTGGGCAAGCTCGGCGTCATAAACATCCATTTCTTTTTTTAAGGCCTCCCGGACGTTTGGCATGTACTCTTTGTGCGCCCTTACGCGCCGCTCGATTTCTTCGTTCAGCCATGTAAAATAATCCGTCCGTTCTTTTTCTTTTTTCCTTGTATCGGAAACCACAATTTCCCTTAGCATAAGCATGGCGTCACGGAACAGTAAAGGATGCTTTAATTTCCCGCAGAAAGAAACTTTTTCATCACGGGACAAGTCGGGGCTCAGCCCTAAAGTCGTCTGGCTGCCAGCCTGCGTGCAGCGGGAAGGGCTGGCGTATGTATAACCTACTTTCATAAAGTGCTTACCTCCTTCTGAATCTGGGCAAATGCTACAAGCGCTCGTTCAGAATCTATTTTGCTGTTTGTGCTTCCGATATCCAGGAGCATGTGCTCTATTTCCTGCTGTTTTTCAGGATAATAGCCCAAGAACAAGGGAATTGTGCGGTAGATCTGGTCCTTGCTCTTTGAAACTTTATTTGGCAGGTAAAGCAGTGTTTTTGCATAATAAATATATAAATCCGGGTTGGTATCCTTTAATTCAGAAAAAGCCTGTTCCATTTTCCGGGAAAGATACGCCTTTACTTCCACGCATGGGTGTTCCATCATACGCAGGATAAACTGCGTGGGGATTTTGCTCCCATACCACCCCTCCAGCTTTTCGAGGGCGTACTGGTAAGCCCGTTCTACCGGGGAATCCAATAAAAGGAGGTGGATCTTTTCCCTTTTTCCAATTTCAGAACCTTCAAACACCGACTGGGCGATTTGGTTCAGGTGTGATACGCTGCATTCAAAAAGCAGCAGGAGCGTTGCTTCCCTTCCGGCAAGGAGGGCCTGGTGCCGGCTAATCAGCCCAGTAAGGGTCTTTACAAGCCTTTGGGAACCCGTTTCCAAAACAGACAGGATCAGGCTGTCTTTGGGCAGGGCATCCTCTTTGCATGATTCCAGCAAGGATATGGTATTGTATGCCCATTCCGGGATACTGCCGTGCTGTAAGCTGATGTCCTTGAGCGTGTCTTTTAATACGCCATATGGCATGGAAAAGATGGTATTTTCTGCAATGCTGAACAGGAAATCAGGAAGCTTGTTAAGGCTTAACAGCAGGGAAGTAAAGTAGCGCAGCAGTGCTTGCTGTTCCCCGATGGACGCGGCGTCCAATTTGCTGGAGGATTTTAACAGCAGCTCTGCAACCTGCCCAGGAAGCTCTGTGTTCCGTTCCAAAAATAGCTCCCTTTTTTCAGCGATTGCTTTGAGGAAAACGGTATACTCCCCAATGGTAAAGCGGCTGATGGTATCTTCTAAGACGCTGTACCATGTTTCTGCTGTATCTAAAAGAAGGAAATCAGCGGCATGTTCCGGCTGGAATTTCCCGTCTGTCCGTTTAAAGTATGCTTTTGCAGCATCCCATAGGCGTTCGGACGGCGTGCCCATTAAGGCAACCATAATGCCTGCGTCAAATTCCTGTAATGCTTCTAATTTAGGCAGCAGGATCCCTTCAAATAAGCCTGCGGTCTTTTCATACGGTATGCTGGAACACGCAATCAGTTCTTTGAGGGTAAAGGAATCAAAGGCATGGCGCGCATGGGCTTTTTGCAGGATTGCATAACAGAAATCATGCACTGCTTTGGCTTTTGCATTTTGGGCAATATAAATAACGTCAGGAAGATGCCTGTGCCACATGGATTCTTCTGCTGCACGGCCATTTACGGTTACTGTTACTTCCCCGAAATATTTATAAAAAAAGAAATTATAACATAAGTTTTCATAATAATTATCATGGTCCGTATAGCTTGTAAGCAGTTCCCGGGCAGCCGTTATGAATTTGGCTTCATCCGTTGCCAGATACCCGTCAAGGGTCCTCCTTAAGTACCGCAAATAGTAATTGTACGCGCCGGACCTGCCGGTCCCCCTAAAATAGCAGGCAGCCCTTGGGGTGTCCAGATAGTAAGCGATTTTACCCACTGCGTCGGCCATCCCGTAGGCCGTGGCTGTCTGGATGGTGTTTTTAAACGCAATATTTTTCACATTCCGCCCATCGTTGTAAACGCTTTTTTGGTAAAGGTTCTGGCTGCCATATACATACAGCAGGTTCTGGTATGCATTAGGCTTGCTTAAATATTCTTCAAGCTCTTTGCCTTTTAGCTTTTTGTCCCTTAAGGTTAAGTGTTTGATATGGAAATCCATGTCAGGGAGGGTCCGGTAGATAAATTCTTTTTGCTGTGACAGCAGCTTTTCGTCAAATAAGCTGGTATATTGGCTGATACAGCGTTTCAGCCCGCTGTGGTATCCCTCATTTGCCCATAAAACCTCGCTATCTTCTATCTCTTTTGCCATTTCTAATAAAACTGGGTTCTTTGCGATGGTAAGTTCCTGGAAAATGCCGCATGCCAGCTCTACGCTTGCTATGCGTAAAATGCGCCCATATTCTTCGGCAGAGGGCTGCATATCCATAAACTGCCGGAGGTATTTCTTCCTTGTGTAGATCCGCTGCCTGGAAAACATATTTACAATGGGTCCCATATAAGGGCTGTCTGCTGCAAAACCGAATAAATCACTGGGTTTTGCAACCAGTTCAAAATCTTCCAAAGTAAGTTGGCTTGCTTTTACAGCGGCAACATAATCAGCATAAGTATGTTCTTCATAATATGGAAGCTGGATGGGCGGTTTGATCTCATTAGAGTCGTTGACGATATACTTTTTCTCAATCTCTATGCGCTGGTACCAGCCCCTGTCATTATCGTAGTCCCAATATCTGCGGGCAGCTTTGTAGCCTTTTGTAAAACAGATTAAGTTCTTTTCTTCGCAGTAAATGGTATTGGGGATAGAGGGCAGATGCCCGTTTGTCCCATGGAAGACTGCGTAATGGGTATAGGCTACGTTGGGCTTTAACAAGTATCCATCCGCGTAATAGCTATTGGGGTTGTCCCTTAATTCCCGCTCTATTTTCTGTTTCCCATACAAAATGAGCAGGCAGGGGTTATTTTTGCTGTCTAAGCCCCAAAGCAGTATTTTGCGGATTGGGGGCTCCTCTGGTTTCCAGACCCGTTTTTGTTCTTCTGGTGTTAAATTCTTCATGATTGCAGCTTAGTTCCTTTCTATCCTTAGGCAGGTATAACGTGCCGCTGGAAGTATATTATTTACCACAGATTAGATTAGGGAGCGTAGCTGCCGCACTAATATAGTTACTTGTTCAAAAGGTCTTGCCGCTTATGCGGCAAAGACAGAATGCACAAAATTATGTATTGTAATTTACGTTAGTGCGACAGCTCCTTTTGATACCCTAATCCAAATTATAGTATAATTTTGTCGGATTTTCAAGCAATTTGATGGAAACTGTAAAAAAGATGGTTGACTTTTTCAGAATATATGGTACAATTGAGAAAAGGTTAGATTTTCTGGTCTAAATGCTTTGGGGTAGCTCCAAGGTTGTTATTTCTAAGCCATTACACCACAATGTTCTGCGTCACTCGCACGCTATTCTACACTAGTGCGTTTTGACAGTAGCCTTCGGCATAAACGCACTAGTGTAGCAGCGTGCTGAAGTGTCAGAACAGAGTATATGCTTGTTTGCAGAAAATCTAGCCTGCTTTGTTTTTCTATGTTCAGGATTCCTTCCTTACTTCTGATTCCCTTTGTTCCATTACATATAACAACTTCCATTAGGGCCTTTGTTCTGCGTAGTTTTGCTGAATATCAATTGGCCGTTACACTGGCAGCCGCCAGAATACCCCAAAAACAGTTGATAGAACATATATCAGGCTTACATGGCCTTAAGTTACAGAGATTTCAGAGATGGAATCTCTTTTTTTTGCCTTATGGATTATTAGGCTGCCAAAAGCATCTTTGGTATGGGCGCACTGCTGTTCTTGAAATTTCACCAAAATCGGATGGAACATTTTGGATATAATGACGAAAGTCAGGAATTTCCTGATTTCATATTGACAAAAACCCCTTGTGGAAATAAAATAATAGACATAATAAAACTACTTAATAAACTATTAAATAAAGTAAAAAATAAAGAGGAGGAATTTATCATGGAAGGAACAATGAAAACTGCTGTTATGTTAGGGATCGGTAAAATGGGCTTTGAAGAAAGGGAAATTCCGGCGCCAAAGGATAATGAGGTCCTTGTAAAGCTGGAGTATGTGGGCATCTGCGGCAGCGACCTGCATTACTATGAAACAGGGGCGATTGGGGATTATGTCGTAGAGCCTCCTTTTGTACTGGGGCATGAACCGGGCGGCACGGTTGTGGAAGTGGGGAAGGATGTGAAGCACTTAAAGGCTGGCGACAGGGTTGCGCTGGAACCGGGAAAGACCTGCGGGCACTGCGAGTTCTGCAAAACAGGGAATTACAACCTCTGCCCGGATGTGGTGTTTTTCGCAACCCCGCCAGTGGACGGCGTATTTCAGGAGTATGTGGCACATGAAGCAGACCTGTGCTTTAAGCTGCCGGACAATGTGAGCACGTTGGAAGGCGCCTTGATCGAGCCTTTGGCGGTTGGGTTCCATGCAGCAATGCAGGGGGGCGCAAGGGCAGGCCAGACCGCAGTAGTCCTGGGGGCAGGATGCATTGGCCTGGTGACAATGATGGCATTGAAGGCAATGGGGGTATCCCAGGTATATGTGGTGGACATTATGGAAAAACGGCTGCAGAAAGCGCTGGAGCTGGGGGCAGACGGGGTAATCAACGGGAGCAAGGCAGATGCCGTGGAGGAGATAAGGAAGCTGACGGATGGAAAGGGCTGCAGCCTTGCAGTGGAAACCGCAGGTACGCAGGCAACCACTGTCCAGGCTATCCATATGGTTAAGAAGGGCGCGACAATTGTCCTGGTTGGCTACAGCAAGAGCGGGGAAATGACGCTGCCCATGAGCCTTGCGCTGGATAAGGAGCTGACGTTTAAGACGGTATTCCGTTACCGCCATATCTATCCCATGGCAATTGATGCAGTCGCAGCAGGCAAGGTGGACCTGAAAGGCATTGTGACAGATATTTTCGGTCTGGATGAAGTGCAGAAAGCCATGGATTACAGCGTAAATAACAAAGCGGACATTGTAAAAGCAGTGATCCGTATTGCAGAGGAAGCATAAGGGCTTGGCGCTGCGCCTTTGAAAAAGACAGGGGATTTTTGGGGGCGTAAGCGCCTTGGGTTTCAGGAATGGAGGATTTAGAAGGAGGACGGCAATGGAGCAGAAAAATACAGATGTAAAAGTGCCGCTGATTAGCAAAATTGCTTATGGCATGGGCGACGTGGGGTGCAATTTCAGTTGGATGTTTGTTGGGAATTTCCTGATGATTTTTTATACGGATGTTTTTGGGATTGGGATGGGGGCAGTTGCAGGGCTGATGCTGTTCTCAAGGTTCTGGGACGCCATAAACGACCCGGTCATTGGAGGGCTGAGCGACAAGACCCATACAAGGTGGGGCAGGTACCGCCCATGGCTTCTGGTTGCCGCGCCCCTTACCGCCATTGTGCTGATGCTGACGTTCTGGGCGCATCCTGATTGGCCCTCCAACGTAAAAATTATTTATATGGCGGTTACGTATTGTATCCTGGTGCTGGGGTATACCTGCGTCAATATCCCATATGGGACGCTGTGCGGCGCAATGACGCAGAATATAGAAGAACGGGCGAAAATCAATACGTTCCGTTCCGTCAGCGCTATGGTTGCCATTGGCATTATCAACATTATAACGGTTCCCCTGATTGCAGCCCTTGGGAATGGGAACGATAAACGGGGCTATCTTCTGGTGGCTGCTGTGTATGGGTGTATTTTTGCAGCCTGCCATATTTTCTGTTTTGCGAAGACAAAGGAAGTTGTGGAAGTGCCGGAAAAGGAAAAAATTTCCCTGAAAGTGCAGCTTGCAGCCGTGGCGAAGAATAAGCCGTATATGATTGCAGTTGCAGGGCAGTTCCTGTTTGGGGTTACGCTTTATGGAAGGAACGCAGACGCGCTTTATTACTTTACTTATGTGGAAGGGAACCAGGCGCTGTTCAGTACATATTCCCTTTGCATTATCATCCCGTCGATTATTGGGGCGGCCTGCTTCCCGGTTGTGTTTAAGATGACAAACAATAAAGGGCGTTCCGCATCCATATTTGCATTGCTTACTGGGATTAGCATGTTCTGTATGTACTTTTTCACAGTTGGGGCGGCGCCGGTTCCGTTTTACCTGTTTTCCTGTTTGGCACAATTTTTCTTTTCCGGCTTTAACACTGCTATTTATGCCATTGTGCCGGACTGCGTGGAATACGGGGAGTGGAAAACAGGGCTTCGTAACGACGGGTTCCAATATGCCTTTATTTCACTGGGGAATAAGATTGGGATGGCGATTGGGACATCTGTCCTGGCAGGGGTGCTGGGCAGCTTAGGCTATATGGCAAACCAGCAGCAGAACCCCGCCGTGCTGGCTGTGATGAAGCATTCATTTACGACAGTACCGGGCATCTTATGGATTGTTACGGCAGGCGTCTTATATTTTTACCGCCTGAACCGGAAAGCCTATAACAAAATTGTGCAGGAAATTCAGGAAAGGAAGGAGAGCGGAAAACATGTATGATGTAGTTGCTTTAGGGGAATTGCTGGTTGATTTTATCCAGGACGGCAGCAGCCGGAATGGGAACCCGGTATTTGAAGCAAACCCGGGCGGCGCGCCCTGCAACGTGCTGGCTATGCTGGCGCGGCTTGGCTACCGGGCTGCATTTATTGGGAAAGTGGGGGAAGATTCCTTTGGGAAGATGCTGGGAACAGCCATCCGGGAAATAGGGATTTCCACCGAAGGGCTGGTATATGGGCAGGATGCTGCGACGACCCTTGCATTTGTCCATTCACTGGCGGACGGCGACCGGGACTTTTCCTTTTACAGGGATCCGGGGGCAGACACTATGCTGTCAGGGAATGAAGTCAATAAGAAGCTGATTGAAGGGTGCAGGATTTTCCATTTCGGTTCCCTTTCGCTGACAGATGAACCGGCAGGGCGGGCAACGAAAATGGCTGTTTCCCTTGCGAAAGACACTGGGAAGATAGTTTCCTTTGATCCCAACCTCAGGGAGCAGCTGTGGGAAAGCGAAGAACAGGCGAAAGAGGCTGTCTGGTATGGGATTGGGGAATGCGATATCCTGAAAATTGCAGACAATGAGATCAAATGGCTGACTGGCTTAGAAAGCTACGACGAAGGCGTACAGGCAATCAAAAAGCGGTCTGGGGCAAAGCTTATCAATGTGACCCTGGGCAGCAAAGGGAGCCTTGCCTATTATATGGATACGAAGGTTTGCGGGAAACCATTTTTAAACGATCACACCATAGATGCCACAGGGGCTGGCGATACGTTCTGCGCTGGGGTATTGGGGTTTGTGCTGGAGCATGGCCTTGACAACCTGTCAGAGGATGATTTGGAAGAAATGCTGCTGTTTGCAAACGCGGCGGCTTCTATTGTCACGACCCGTAAGGGAGCCCTGCGCTCCATGCCTGCCAGGGAAGAAATTGAGAAGCTGGCCCGGGGCGCAAGGGAGGGCCAGAAGGGGCATAAGGATGCCAGGGCATTCCCTGTTGTCCTCCGTTCGGTAGACAAGGTGAAAGGCTTTGTGGATGATATGGGCAAGATTGAAGGGGATGTGCTCCTCTCCGTTGGTAAGTATGTGATAGATGCAAAGTCCATTATGGGGATTTTCAGCCTTGATTTGTCCAACCCACTGCAGCTTGAAATTGAGGACTGGAAGGAAGAATATGCACCGATAGTAGGGAAATACCTGCATCCATAACAAACTGCAGGAAAATGGTAATCCGCTGCTGCCTGCGGGGTGGGAATCTGCAGGCAGCAGCGGTAGTTATGTCAGGGTTCTGCTATCCGATTTTTCCAAGCATCCAGTCTTTCACAGCGTTGTCTGCAAAAGATGCTTTTGCAGCATTCTGCATCAACTGCTTCCGTTCTTCCGGCAGCAGGTACCCGGCCTGTTCCAGGGCTTCCAGCTCCTGCGTAACCGTTGTGCCGCTGACGGTCCGGTTGTCTGTGTTGACGGTGACTAGCAGCCCTTCTTCCCAAAATTCCCGGAATGGGTACTGCCCCATGGATGGTACGGCCTTTGTCTGCAGGTTGCTGGTGGGGCACATTTCAATCCCTATTTCCCGCTGCCTGCACAGGCGTATGGCATCTTTGTTCCCAGCCATTGCGATGCCATGGCCGATCCGTTTTGCGCCGAGCTCCACGGCGTTTTGGATGCTTTCTGCACTGCTGCATTCGCCGGCGTGGATGGTAAAGGGGATTCCCAGGCGGGCGGCTTCTTCGAAAACCCGCTTCTGCCCCAGCACCGGGAAGGCGGCTTCATCCCCTGCCAAATCAATGGCGCATACCCCTTGCCCAAGGTATTCCCTTGCCAATTCCACGATTTCCATATTTTTTTCCCATGGCATATGGCGCATGGCGCAGAGGATAATATTTCCTTTTATCTGGAACGATTCCTCTGCTTTTTTCAGGCCACGCAGTACGCTTTCCACAATTTGCCGGGAAGTAAGCCCTTCTGCTGCAGATAGCAGGGGCGCAAACCGGATTTCCATATAAATGGTATGTTCCCCTGCCCCCTGTGCCATTACATCATATGCTGCTGTTTCAAAGCTTTCCTCTGAAATCAGGCAGGATAGGGGCAGGCCAAATTTTTCCAGATATTCTTTTAAGCTCCTGCAGCCCGGTTCCACTTGCAGGCAGGAACGCAGCCCTTTTTCGGAGACAGGCAGCGTGATTCCTGCAGTTTTGGCCAATGCCCGGATGCATCCCGGGGAAAGGGAGCCATCCAGATGGCAGTGTAAATCTATGGTTGCGGTGTTGTTTTTCATAGGCGTCCCTCCTGTTTTTTGATATTAAGATTAGGGTGCCAAAAGGGCTTTTGACACCCTAATCATATTAATAGATTATATCAAATTTGCATCAGGCGGGCAAGGGAGTTGAAATCATCCTACTTTCCATAGGCCAAGGGCAGGAGTCCTTACAAAGTAGATTTCCTCCCCGTTTTCCAGCGTGTTCCAGCCATCCTTTAAGGTTTCGGGGCGGTAGGCGGAAACGGCTTTCCCATAATCCTCCCATCCATACCCTGCCTGCTGGATTTCCTCCCTGGAAAGAAGCTGGGGACGGGTGCAGTAAGTAACGGTGAACCGCCCCTCGGAGGAGCCTTGTATTAAATGTGCTGCCGCCATGGTGCGGTTTTCAAATGCCCCTTGCCGGAGCAGGTTTAAAATGTACTCCCGGCCTTTGTAGCCATATCTGCGTATCATGCCGTCCATTTCAGGGTTTTCCCCAAAGGCTTTCACGCCGGGGGCGAGGATTACAAGGTTCCCGCCGTCTGCGACAGCCATGCGGGTGCGGTAAATCCCTTTATTCCCAACCCAGGTGGTTTTAAGCTCATGGGGATCCAGAAAGGCGACTACTTTTTTCGCGTATTTTTCCAGATGGACAATGTTCAGTTCCTGGGATAAGGCGGCAGCCAGCTCAAAAGGCCTGCGGGATGGGCCGATATAGAGCCCTTTTAAGGAAACGGTTCCCTGCGGGCTAAGTGTAGTTACGGTTTGGAGGTATACCAGCGGCAGCCCGGAGAGGAAATGTTCCTGCGCGTAGTCAAACACCTTCCGGGCAGGGGTGTCCACAACCCCCAGCGCACGTTCCATCCCGCAGATGGCGCTTAACAGGTGGGACTTATTGATCATTTGGCGCCCGCCTACGCCTACAAAAATATTTTTGCTGTAATTTGCCATTCCCACCACTTCATGGGGGACAACCTGCCCTACGGATAAAATCAGGTCATACCTGCCTTCCAGCAAACGCCAGTTTACTTCGGCTTCTATGCTTTCCCCATACAGCCCGCCGGAAATTTCCTCTGTAAATGCTTTTGGCACAGTTCCGATTGGTATGGCGTCGGCCTGCCAGTTATGTACCAGGAATGCGCTGTCCGGGATTGCGTCCCCAAACATGCTGCGCCGTTCCGCTGCGTCCATAGGCATGTGGGTGCCAAGGGCAGGCATTACATGCACGGCAGCATGGGGGCTCAGGATGCGGTAAAGGATTTGCGTAAGTTCCCCTGCATAAGAATAGCAGCGGGTGTAATCCGGTGGGATAATCAGTACATTCCGCAAATCAGGGTACTGCCCGATTAATTGGCGGATTGCCTGTTCTGTGCGGGAAGGGGAAATGCCTTCCCGGTCTGTGAGGTATATTTCCTGCATGGCTCTGATGGCTCCTTTCGTTTTGGCAGGCTGCCGGATGTGGCGGGGCTTTTAACCTTCAAATTTCAGCACCAGTTTCAGCACATCCTTTGGGTGCTCTGTAATCATGGTAAGGGCTTCCATAATGTCCGTGTAATGGTATGCTTTTGTCATAAGCTGTTCTGGGTTCAGGCTGCCATCTTCAAACCCGGCAATTACTTCCCCAAAGCAGTTGTTGTTCAGGCGTGAGCCCACAATGGTAAGCTCTTTTTTGGTAATGTCCGCCATGCAGATCTTAGAGGGCTGGTCCTTAAGGCCAAGGCAGACAATGCGCCCGGCAGGGCAGGCGAGCCGCACTGCATCCTCTAAGGAAGCGGGGGTGCATACGGTGTCAACAACTACGGGGATGCCTTCCCCGTCTGTAAACTGTTCCAGCCGTTCCTCCAGGTTTTCTTCCGGCACAAGGACAGTTTCATCTGCCCCCATGGATTTGGCTTTCTCCAGACGTTCTTTGACTAAGTCGGATAAGATGACCTGGGCGCCCTGCCGTTTTGCAACCTGCATGGCGCAGATTCCGATTGGCCCTGAACCCATGATTAAGACCTGGTCGCCTGCCTGGATCTGCGCCCGTTTGCAGATTTCTGCGCCGATGGTGTAAGGCTCTGCAAGGCCAAGGAGGGATTCGTCCAGCTTTTTGTGGTAGAGGTGCACATTTTTTGCAGGGACCTTGACGTATTCTGCAAACCCTCCGTCCCGGTGCACCCCCATAACTTCAAGGTTCCGGCAGACATTATGCCGCCCAATCCGGCAGGCATAGCATTTGCCGCAGCTAAGGACAGGGTCTGCCGCTGCTTGGCTGCCGGGTTCAATGCCTGTAACGGCAGGGCCTACGGCTTCCACAATGCCCCCAAATTCATGGCCAATCAGGCGGGGGTAGGTGGCAAGGGAATTTGTGCCGTTGTAAATCCCAATATCGGAGCCGCAGATGCCGCCGGAGGTAACGCGGATAATGACGTCGTCGGGGGCGGTGATCTCTGGCTTTGGGACTTCTGTGATTTCAGCGTGGAAAGGGGAAGTTATTTTGATAGCTTTCATAGTCGTTTTTCCTTTACAGTAAATTTTTGTTAAGATTAACATAACATGGGACGTCATACGTGTCAAGAGGTTTTGTCGTTCCGGCGGAGTAATATGCTGCGGGGAGGGGGAAAGTTGACATAGAAAGCATGGAGTTGGTATAATAATCCAAGCAGGGCGCCCTTTTTCAGGAGGGTAAGGGACAGGACAACAGAGGAATCTGAGGACAGCGCATACATAGGATACGGGGGATGTTGGAACATGAGATTAGAAACAATGCAGGACAGCGGAAAATCGCTGGCGGAGCGGGTGGCAGACCAGCTTGCAGGCTTAATTGCAGAAAATAAATTCAAAAAAGGGGAAAGGCTCCCCAGCGAGTTCCAGTTAGCGGAAGCGGTAAACGTAGGGCGCGGGACGATCCGGGAAGCAGTCAAAATCCTTGTGTCCAGGAATATTGTGGAGATACGCAGGGGGCTTGGGACTTTTGTCAGCGAGAAAACGGGGCTTACAGAGGACCCATTGGGGCTGAATTTTGTGGAGGATAAGAGCCGTCTGGCGCTGGACTTAATGGAGGTGCGCGCTATGATAGAGCCGGACATTGCAGCCTTGGCGGCGGAGCGTGCCACAGAGGAAGAAATCGAAGCCATCTGCCTGGCCTGCCACGCGGTGGAGGAGAAAATCTGCCGGAAGAAACCCTTTGTGGCAGAGGATATTGCATTCCATGAAATGATTGCAAAGAGCAGCAGGAACCAGGTAGTGCCCAAGGTGATCCCGGTGATCCATTCGGCCATCCGGGAACAGATAAAAGCCACAAATGCCAACCTGACGGAACAGACAATCACAACCCACCGGGCAATTGTAAAAGCCATTGGGCGGAGGGAGCCGGAGGGGGCAAGGGAAGCCATGCTCCGGCATATGCAGTACAATATGGAGCATATTGCAGGGATGATGAAAAAGAATTAAAAAATGCTGCCGGCCCGTGGGGCTGGAATTCGGGCAAGAGGGTTTGGTGCGGTGAAAAAGAAGGGCGTCCCTTCTGGCGCCGCACCATTTTTTCCCGATTGACACATATGACGTCCTATGATACACTAGCAAAACAAAGAACTTTTTTCATATCCCACACAGGCGGCAGGAACAGTTTTTAGCTCCTCCATCAGCCTGAATATAGTAAATCTTTTTTAATTTCTGTACAATAGCACAAATTTCTTTGTTGAATATTGTTGATTTTTCATGAATTTCAAGAAAATATTTGGAGAATAGTGACAAGGCATGAAAAATGTGCTATTGTATACATCAGATAATACAAATATGTGCACGGGATGTATTACGAAGCAACGAAACCTGAAACTTCAAGAAAAGGAGAGGAAACATGAAAAAGAAAATGATGTCGTTATTAATGGTTGGCGCTATGGCGGTTGGTATGCTGGCAGGCTGCGGCGGGGTGAAAACAGACAGCGAGGCGGCAAGCGAAGCAGCAGGAGGAAACGGGAAAGCAGATACAGCAACAGAAGCAGCAACAGGGAAAAATGCATATTCCGATGAAATCAAAATCGGCTTCCTCCCAAATGTAATCGGCGATTCCTGCGCGGCTGCATGGGCAGAAGGCATGGAGTCCTATTTAGGCAATTTCTCGAATGTTACGTTCAACGTATTTGACGGGAAAGCTTCTGTAGACACTGAAAATACCATTATGGAACAGATGATTAACGAAAATTATGACGCGATTATCCTTCAGGCTACAGACGCCGCAGGGCTTGCAGCTTCTACGGATAAGGCAGAAGCAGCAGGGATCCCGGTAATTACCTGCAACCTGGATGCAGATACCGTACATACCGGCCTGGTAGCAGGCGTGGACACGGAAGCAGGCCAGCAGATTGCAGAACGGATTGGCGAAAGCCTTGGCGGCAAAGGCAAGGTAGTGATTATTTCCGCTACGCCAGGGGCAACGAAGGGTGAGAACATTGACAAAGGCTTCAAGGAAGTCCTTAAGGAAAAATATCCGGACATTGAGATCCTGGATGAGCAGTCCGGCGAGTGGCTGACAGAAAATGCAAATACGGTTATGAACGATTTCCTTACAAAATATCAGGACATTGACGCCGTACTGTGCCACAATGACGCAATGGCAGAGGGCGCGGCAGAAGCTGCCAAGGCTGCAAACAAAGAAATCCAGATTTGGGGCGTAGACGGGGAATCCAAGATGCTGGACTATATTGAACAGGGCTTATGCACAGGCACAGTATACACAGACTGCCAGAAGCAGGGCGCAGCATGTGCACAGTTCTGCATGTATGCAATCGGTTCCGGCATTACTGCGAAAAACTTAAGCGCAACTCCTGTAGTAAAAATGGCTCCTATTGTTGTGACAAAAGAGAATTTATCTGAAATTACAGAGGATATGCGCTGGTAAGGAACAAAATCCCCTGATTGGGGGAACTATCCCAGAGGGGCGCCCTCCCTTCTGGGATAGCATATGCGCAGGCGCATATTTTAGGAGGAAAAAGTTATGAGGCAAGAAAACATGCGTCGGTTAATTTCCGTTGCATCCTTGGTGATTCTGGCGTTGGTCTTCGGATTTACCAGTAATGGTTTTTTTACAGCGACGAATATTTTAAGTATCTTACGTGAATGTGCGATTACAGGGATTATTGCAATCGGCGTTTCTTTTGTAATCATTACTGCCGGGATTGACTTGTCGACAGGTGCTATTGTGGGATTTGTCAGCATGTTATGTGCGAACCTTTTATATAACTACGCACTCCCAGCAGGGTTAGTCATGTTCATTTCTGTTCTGGCAGGCACAGTATGCGGCGTGCTGAATGGGTTTGTGGTTACAAAGCTGCGGGTGCCGGAATTTATTGCAACCCTGTCCACCCAGTATCTGTTCCGTTCCCTTGTATTTGTATTTGCCATCCGTGAGATGGGCGTAATTACAAATAAGAAAATCACAGACCCCGGCATCCTGATTATGGGCGGGAGCGTCAATGGGGTTTACCTTGTTACCATTACCTTTTTTGCCCTTGCAGTGATTGGGCAGGTGATCCTGAAAAAAACAAAACTTGGGACCTATATCTATGCCACGGGCGCAAACCGGAAATCTGCGGATTTATCCGGCATCAATACGGATAACGTGCGCTGGGCCGTATTTATCATTACAGGCTTTTTATGCGGGATTGCATCCATTTTTGAAATTGGGCGGATTGGGAGCGCTACGACGGATTTAGGGACAGGGCTTGAATTTGAAGTGATCGCGGCAGTAGTTATCGGCGGCTGTGCATTTTCCGGCGGGCGCGGGGATATTTTCGGGACGGCGGTAGGCGCAATTTTCATGGCAGTGCTGCAAAATGGGATCCTGAAATATAACCTGCCTACAGCAGCGCAGCTTATTATCAAAGGTGTCGTTATCGTGGCGATGATTGTGTTTGACTCTGTATATAACCAATATATGCAGAAGCGCATCCATCAGAAAGCCAGCGAGGAGGCACAGGCGGCAGGAGGTGAAGCGTAATGCCTGCATTATTGGAAATGAAAGAGATCGAGAAAAGCTTCAATGGTTCCCCCGTGCTGAAAAAAGTGAATTTTTCGGTAGAACCCGGGGAAGTCCATGCGCTGATGGGGGAAAACGGCGCGGGGAAATCTACCCTGATTAAGATTCTTACCGGCATTTACCCCAAAGACGGCGGGCAGATTTACTGGAATGGGGAACCCGTTTCCGTGGAACACAGGAAGGATGCAACAAGCCTTGGCATTGGCGTAATCTATCAGGAATTAAGCTTAATTCCCACCCTGACTGTCATGCAGAATGTAATGCTTGGGAAAGAGCAGAGCAAATTTGGCTTTGTCAGCGCCAGGAAAATGAAACAGAAAGTAGCGGGGCTGATTGAAAAATATGGGTTCCATGTGAGGGCGGACGAGGTGGTGGAAACCCTGACGATCGCCCAGCGGCAGACTGTGGAAATTTTAAAGGCATTGAGTGAAGAATCCAAGCTGATTATTATGGACGAGCCTACGGCGTCCTTAAGCGCCAAGGAATCGGACGCGCTGTTTGGGATTATTGAGCAGCTCCGCAGGGACGGCGTAAGCGTAATTTACATTTCCCACCGCCTGGAGGAGGTGTACCGCCTGTCCGACCGCCTGACAGTGCTGCGGGATGGCGTTACAGAAGCCGTGCTGGCAAAAGAGCAGATTATCCCTGCCGACGTGGTGCGGCTGATGATTGGGAAGGAATTAAGCGAAGCCACGGCTTCCAATAACCTGCGCACCTCGGATGCGCCGGTAAGGCTTAAGGTAGGGAACCTGTGCAAAAAAGGCGTGTTCCACGATATCAGCTTTGAAATCCATGAAGGGGAAATCGTAGGCTTTGCAGGGCTGGTAGGAGCTGGGCGGACGGAAGTCATGCGCTGCATTTACGGCGCGGACCCTTATGACAGCGGCACGGTGGAATTTGAAGGGAAGCCTTTGGCAAAACAGATTACGAAAAATATTGCCAACGGGTTCGGCTTTGTCCCGGAGGACCGCCGGAACCAGGGGTTTACCCCGCTTCTTTCCATTGAGAAAAATGTCGCCCTGACAAATTATGACACGCTGGCAGCCGGGGGCTTTGTAAAGGCGGCGGCAGAGAAAAAACTGGGGGTTGAGATGGTGGGCAGGCTTGCCATTAAGCCCGGGGATTCCCAGATTCCGGTGGGGAACCTTTCCGGGGGCAACCAGCAGAAGGCAGTCCTTGCAAAATGGCTGAGCCGCGGCCTGAAACTATTGATTATTGACGAGCCTACCGCGGGCATTGACATTGGGGCAAAGGATGAAATCTATAAAATACTTGAAAACCTGGCAGAAAACGGGACTTCCGTCATTATGGTTTCCTCTGACCTGCAGGAACTGCTCCGGGTTTCCCAGCGGATTGTCGTTATGCGGAAAGGGGAAATCTTTACGGAGTTTTCTTCCGGCAGGATTACGCAGGAGGACGTGCTGATGGCGGAGTCAGGAATCCTTACAAGTGGGGCAAAAGGCGGCGCCCCGCAGGGTGAAGAGGGAACTGTTGCAAAGGAGGGCGGGACAAATGGATAAGAAACCAGACATCAGAAAAATACTTGGAAAGTCCCAGAGAATATGGATTCTGGCTGCTGTCATGCTGGTCCTTACGCTGCTCCAGCCGGGAGTATTCTTAACAGGCGCAAATATGAAAAGCATCCTTTTATCCATTTCCGTGTATGGGATTATGGTCTGCGGGACAATTTTCCCTATCCTCCTTGGCGGGATTGATTTGTCTGTGGGGGCGGTGGCTGCGGCTGCCGGGGCTTTTACCGTAACCTGGATTGTGGACCATGGATTTACGGACGGCGCAGTTGCCGTGGGCGTCCTTGGGGGGCTGTTCCTTGGGGCGGCAGTCGGCATGGTCCATGGGGTGATTGTGACCCAGTTTTCCGTTCCCCCATTCCTGATTACGCTGGCTACCCAGAACATCGTCTATGGAGTTGCCCAGCTTTTGACAGAAAATAATGTCATTGCATGCATGGAGCCGGCGTCCTTTGCATTTCTTGGCGGCGGAAGGCTGCTGGGGGTTCCGTTTTCCATTTGGATTATGATGATTATGGCGGTGATTTCCTATATTATTTTGGGCAAAACCGTATTTGGCCGGAATGTCTATGCCGTAGGTGGGAATGCGGAAGCCTGCCGGCTGTCCGGCGTCAGGAGCCGGCTGGTGATTATTATGTCCTATGTAGCGTCCGGCCTGACAGCGGCTTTGTCCGGGATTGTCCTTGCAAGCATGAACCGGCAGGCCATTGCCAAAGCAGCCCAAGGCTATGACAATTATGTGCTGACGGCGCTGGTTGTAGGCGGTGCATCCCTGATGGGCGGGGAAGGCTCCATCCAGGGGGCTATTTGGGGCGCATTCCTTGTAGGCGTGATTTCCAACGGCCTGCGGCTGGTAGGGGTTGCTTCTGATTACCATGGGGTTGTAAAATGCGTGGTAATTTTGGCTGCGGTTGCCCTTGACGCCCATGTCAGGTACAAAAAGAGCGGCCTGCAGAAAACCAGCCCCTTCTTTAAGAAAAAAGAAAAAGCGAAGGCGTAAACGGCGGATGTTGGCAGGGACGCCATGTCCGGCAGCAAAGAAAAGGCGAGGGTAAGCGATGAAAAAAATAGATGCGCACGTACATGTATTTGGAGTATTAAAGGGGTTCCGGGGGGAAGGGGAGCTGTACCCGCTGGGAAATGGAAAAGCAAGGTGGGCAAACGGGCAGGTGGTGGAGATGATACCGCCGGGGCTGGGGGACTGCTCCTTTGAAACGGAGGCATGCTTCCAGTTCTTAAAGGAGAAAGGCATCGAAAAGGCAGTGCTTCTGCAGGGCAGCTTTTATGGGATTGACAATGAATATACGGCAGAAGCAGTCAGGCGCCATCCTGACATGTTTGTAGGGGCAGGCTCCTTTGACCCGTTTGCCCGGTATGCGGGGCAGATTTATGACAGGCTCACCCACGAACTGGGATTTAAAATTATGAAGTTTGAAGTCAGCAGCGGGGGCGGGTTTATGTCCTACCACCCAACCTTTGACATTGCAGAAGTATTTTCCCCTATTGCCGCAAAATGCGAAAAGAACGGGCAGGTGCTTGTGCTGGATATCGGAAGCCCGGGCATGGGCAGCTTCCAGCCGGAGTCGGTGGCAAAGCTGGCGAAGGGATACCCGGAGCTGAATATTGTGGTCTGCCATCTCTTTGCGGCTGCCCCAGAGGATGCCCAAGGGGAGCAGTTTGAGTACTTTAAGCAAAGCTTAGCTATGCTTGCGCTGCCAAATGTATATTTTGACCTTGCAGCAGTGCCCTTTAATGTCTGGCCGCAGGCTTACCCTTACCCTGCAGGGCTGCGTTTTATTGAAACGGCAAAGGGGATTGTAGGGGCCGATAAGCTGATGTGGGGGACGGACCTGCCATCGGTGCTGTTTAAAAGTACCTATGGGCAATTGTCAGAATATATTGAAGAAAGCGGGATTTTTACGGAAGGAGAACTGGGGCAGGTATTTTACCAGAATGCATACAAGGTTTACTTCCAGTAAGAGATTCAGGCGGCGGAAGCATTTTAGGGAAATTTTGGAGGTAATGTATGAAATTTATGGATAAGCTGAATAACTGCCGCCCTGCGCCGGGCCAGCTAGGGATCTTCTGGCTGGGGCAGGCAGGGTTCCTTTTGAAAAACAGCAAAGGGGAGCTTTTGGCTGTGGACCCTTACCTTTCCCATGGGGTAGAGCGGATTTGCGGCCTGAAACGGTTAATGATGCCAGTGATGGAACCGGAAGAACTAAACCCGGACTGCCTGCTGGTAAGCCACCATGATGAGGACCATCTGGACCTGGACATCATCCCAGGGGTTTTGAGCCGGAACCCCAATGCCAAGCTGTTTGGGCCCTCCACCGTGTGCAGGATGTGCAGGGATGCAGGGATAAGCCAGGGGCAGCTTGTAGAATTTAATGAGGGGGCGAAAGGGTCCTGGGGCGGGTTTGGCCTGGAAGCTGTGTTTGCAGACCATGGCGACCATGCAAAAGACGCCATTGGCATGGTAGTAAGGGCGGAAGGGCATCTCCTGTATTTTTCTGGGGATACCTCCTACCAGTGCGACCGGATGAAGTATGCGGCAAGCCTTGGGGCGGATATCCTGATCGTCCCCATTAATGGGGAATATGGGAACATGAATGCCTGTGAAGCCGTGGATTTGGTGAACCTTGTAAAACCAAAGCTTACTATCCCAAGCCATTTTTGGACCTTTATCCGGCATGGGGGAGACCCATATTTATTTGACCGGGAAATGCGCTTAGAAGCGCCGGGTTTGGATTTTTATTTTATGTGCCAGGGGGAGATGCTCCTCTGGGATGGGAAGATTGTAACAGAATCAAATCCCCCATCCCATTAATGCCGGAATAGCAAGGCTGCTGTTCACATAGGACTTTGCATTCACTGCAAAGTCCGTAAGAAAGCCATCCCAGAGATAAATAATTCCAAAATACTTGCAGTTGGCAGCCAGGATGTTGTATACTTAAAATAGTGCGTGCCAATGGCAGGAGCTGCAAGGCATTGCCCGCGTGAGCGCTGGCAGCCGCAGGCCATGGCAGAGCAATTTGGAATAGGGTGGATGAGGGATGGCAAAAGAAACTCTTAAGCAGCAGGCATACCATATTATCAAGGATAAAATTATTTCCTGTGAATATTTGCCGAATACATTGCTGAATGAAGAAAAATTAAGGGAAGAAGTACACGCAAGCAGGACCCCGGTGCGGGATGCGCTCAGCAGGCTGGAGCAGGAGAACCTGATTCAGATTCTGCCCAAAAAGGGGATTATGGTTGCGCCGCTGTCTATCCGGGAAATTAATATGATTTACGAGGCGCGGATGCTGATAGAGCCATATGCAGTAGAAAATTATGGGGAGCGGATTCTGGGAAAGCGCCTGCAGTATTTCCGGGGGATGTTTCAGGGGCAGAAGCAGAAGGGCAGTATGCGGGCGTTTTACGAAGTGGACAATGAATTCCACCAGGAATTTATCGATGCCACAGAAAACGATTATTTCCGGAATATGTACGAGCGCATTTTTAACCAGAACTGCCGGCTGCGGATTCTTTCAGGGGTAAAAAGCGAAAGCCGGATTGCCGAAACCAAGGTGGAGCACTTTAAGATTGTAGAATCCTGCATGGAGAAGGACTGGGGCGGGGCGGCGGCGGCTATGCGTGAGCACCTGTCCTGCTCAAAGCGGGCTTCTTTTGAAGCGATTCTGGAAAAGCAGGATATGATTCTATAGCGCAGCTTTACATAATCTTCCGTCAGTACGACAGCGAACTATATTTGATTTGCGTTTCCCAAGGAACTGTTTTGGACAGGTTTGCCATGTAAAACAACTTGGAATCCGTTATATCATATCGTGGATTTTGTTCATAGCAGACAAACAAATTTGAAAAGTTCGTTGTAGTACTGGAGCGTGTTAGGCAGCCGTTAGGGGGATTGGATATTTGGCCGCCGGGAATAGGGTCGGAGGGGAACGAAACAGGCTGGAGAGCCTTCTTTTTTTGGGTAATTTTTTACCAAAATTTCAAAAGCAAATCTAGTAAATTTATCTAAAATTATGATATCTTCCCAAAAAGAATTGAAAAAAATATTGTTGTACATTATAATGTATACAACACTTAGTACAATACAGGGAGGATGTTATGAAAAAAAGGCCAGTTGTAGCAGATTTGGTAAGTAAACAGCCCCTTCCCAGGATGTTCCAAATCCGCCAGAAATTCAGGCGGGAACGGATCCCGCCGGAAGATATCCCAGCCACTATAGAACGTCTTTTGAGGGAAGAAAAATTTATTTCCCAGATCAGGCCGGGGATGCGGGTTGCAATTACGGCAGGCTCGCGGGGCATTGCAAATGTAGCCCTGATTACCAGGTGCATTGCGGAGTTTGTGAAACAGATGGGCGCGGATCCATTTGTGGTGCCGGCTATGGGGAGCCACGGGGGCGCCACGGCAGAGGGGCAGGCAGAAATCCTCCGCAGTTATGGGATTACGGAAGAATATATTGGCTGCCCGGTGCGTTCCTCCATGGAAGTGAAAAAAATTGGGACCAATGCGGAGGGGATGGACGTTTTCATAGACCGTTATGCGGCGGAAGCAGACGGGATTATCGTAAGCTGCCGGATAAAGCCCCACACTGCATTCCGCGGGCCTTATGAGAGCGGGATTATGAAAATGATGGCAATAGGCCTTGGAAAGCAGCATGGCGCCAAAGTCTGCCATGAGGCAGGGTTCGGGCAGATGGCAAAATATGTGCCGATGTTTGGGCGGGCAATTTTAAAACATGCGCCAGTGCTTTTTGCGGTAGCCACCATAGAAAATGCTTATGATGAAACGGCAAAGCTGGTGGCGGTAAATGCAGACGAGGTGGAAGGGCAGGAGCCGCTGCTGCTAAAAGAAGCTGCCGCCCACATGCCTAAGATTTTGGTAGAGGAATGTGACGTGCTGGTGGTAGACCAAATCGGGAAAAATTTCAGCGGGGACGGCATGGACCCCAATATCACAGGCACCTTCTGCTCCCCGTATGCAAGCGGGGGGATCAAATCCCAGCGGGTGTGCGTGCTGGATTTAAGCCCACAGACCCATGGGAACGGGATTGGCTTAGGCTACGCCAGCGCAACGACGCAGCGCGTATTTAAAAAGCTGGATTTAGCGTCTATGTACCCCAATGCTATTACCTGCACCGTCCTTGGCGGGGTGCGCATCCCCATTGTGATGGAGAGCGACAGGGAAGCCATCCAGGTCTGCGTGCAGACCTGCAACGGCATTGACAAGGCGTCCCCAAGGATTGTAAGGATCCCAAACAGCCTGCACATTGAGCATATCATGCTGTCAGAAGCTTACTTCCAAGCGGTGCAGGGCCATCCAGGCATTGAGGTTTTGGGGGAGCCGGAGCACCTGCCTTTTGATGGGGCAGGGAACCTTTGGTAAGCCCGTATGTTATGTAAAGGCAGTTATATGGAATGAGATGAGAAAGGAAGTAAATGATTTATGAAAGCAGTCAGGATTAACGCACCCGGCCAGGTGGAAATTTGCGAGATAGAACGGCCAGTAAGGAAACAGGGGGAAGCATTGCTGAAAATTTTATATGGGGGGATCTGCGGGAGTGATTTGGGATCTTACCGGGGAACCTTTGTATACTTTGACTATCCCCGTATCCCCGGCCATGAGATTAGCGCTGAAATTGTGGAGATTGATGAAAATGAAAAAGGCTTAAAGCCCGGGATGGTGGTGACCTGCAACCCTTATTTTAACTGCGGGGGCTGCTATAGCTGCGAAAGAGGGATTGTAAATGCGTGCATGGACAATGAAACCATGGGCTGCCAGAGGGACGGGGCATTTTGCGAATATATTACCATGCCCATTGAGCGGATTTATGATGGGAAAGGCCTTTCCCCCAAGGTGCTGGCGGCAATTGAGCCATTTTGCATTAGCTACCATGGGGTGCAGCGGGCAGGCATTACACCGGGGGACAAGGTGCTGGTGATTGGTGCAGGGACCATTGGGGTGCTGGCGGCAACTGCAGCCAAGGCCCTTGGGGGTGAAGTTTACATCAGCGACGTGCAGCCCAAAAAGCTGGACTATGCCATGGAACAGTTTGGGTTTGCAGGGAAAATTCTAAACAGCAGCCCGGAGGAATTTATACAGGGGGTTGGGGAGGCCACGGGCTTTTTTGAAAAGGATGGGTCTAAAACCCCTTATGGGTTTGATGTGTGCATTGAAGCGGTAGGCCTTCCAGGCACTTTCCAGAATTCCGTGGATGCAGCCGCTTTTGGCGGGAAGGTTGTGCTGATTGGGGTAGGCAAGCAGAATCTTGACTTTAACTTTACCCTTTTACAGAAGAAGGAGCTGAACGTATTCGGCAGCCGCAATGCGCTTGAGAAGGACTTTACAGAACTGATTGATCTGGTGAAGGCAGGGAAGGCAGACCTGGAAAAAGCCATTACAAATATTTACCCATTTGGGCAGGCAGGGAAGGCGTTTGCAGAGTTCAGCAGCAATGGGGCGGATATGCTTAAGGTAATGATAGATTTTACAGCGATATCATAAAGCATGGTTGTAAATGCATGTTCCAGGCAGGATGGAAAGCAGCGGGGAAGGCTGCGTTTGGGATCACAAAGAGAGGACAAGGAAATGGAAAAATTAAATTATCAGGTATTAGAAAACTTAGGCTACCAGGGGTACCTAAAAAAAGAAGCGCCGGAAAAAGCTATGCAGTTTGGGGAAGGGAATTTCCTCCGGGCATTTGCAGACTATTTTTTCGACTGTGCCAATGAAAAGGCAGGCTGGAATGGGAAAATTGCCATTATCCAGCCTATTGAACAGGGCTTAACGGAGCAGATTAACCAGCAGGAGGGCCTTTATACCCTGTACCTCAGAGGCAGCGAAAAAGGGGAAAAGGTGGATGCAAAGCGTGTTATTTCGGTTGTCAGCAGGTGCATTAACCCTTATGCGGAATACCAGGAAGCAGAAGAATTGGCTTGCAGTGACGATTTGGAATACATTGTGTCTAATACCACAGAAGCAGGGATTGCCTATGATCCCGGCAGCACCCTGGAACAGTGCCCGCCCCGCAGCTTTCCCGGAAAGCTTACGAAGCTTCTCTATGCAAGGTACAAGGCAGGGAAAAAAGGGCTGGTAATCTTAAGCTGCGAACTGATTGACAACAATGGGAAAGAACTGGAAAAGTGCGTAAAAAGGCATGCCGCAGACTGGGGTCTGGAGGAAGGGTTTACTGCATGGCTGGAAAGGGAAAATTTGTTCTGCTCCACGCTGGTAGACCGCATTGTGCCCGGGCGCATCCGGGATGAGGAGGAAGTCCGGCGCTTAGGGCAGGAAAATGGTTATGATGATTTGCTTGCGGACGCCGGGGAATGCTTTGGGGTCTGGATGATTGAAGGACCGAAGGAGCTGGAGGACCGGCTCCCCTTCCGGAAGGCAGGGCTGAACGTGCATGTGGTGCCGGATGTTACCCCCTATAAGAAGCGGAAGGTAAGGATTTTAAACGGGGCGCATACCGGGTTTGTCCTTGGGGCGTATCTGGCTGGGCAGGATATTGTAAGGGACTGTATGCACAACGAAACCATAAAAGGGTTTATGAATCAAATGATTTATGAGGAAATTATACCGACCCTGCCGTTAGACAAAAAAGAGCTGCAGGAGTTTGCAGAAGCCGTGGAAGACCGTTTCAATAACCCCTTTATCGACCATGAGCTTATGAGCATTTCCTTAAATTCCACTTCCAAGTGGAAGGCGCGGAACCTGCCGTCCTTTTTGGAATATACCCGGGCGCAGGGCAGGCTTCCGGCCTGCTTAACCATGAGCCTTGCCGCTTATATTGCATTTTACAGCAGCGATGTGCAGGAACGGACAGAGGATGGGCTGGTCTGCCGGAGGGCGAAAGGCAATCCTTATGTGGTAAAAGACGATGCGTGGGTGCTGGATTTCTATTATGGGCATAAGGATGACAGCCCGGAGGAATTGGTGCAGGCAGTCCTTTCCAATGAAAAAATGTGGGGAGAGGATTTGTCTGGTATCCCGGGGCTGAAAGGGCAGGCAGTGAAAAACCTTGTAATGATTCGGGAACATGGGGCAGAAGCAGCATTTGGCTCCGTATTGGCCCAGTAAGGAGCAGGACATGGAACAGGCAATTCTTATCTCAGAAAAAGACAATGTAGCGGTTGCTTTGCGCCCCTTGGAACAGGGAGCAACGGTAAATTTGGACGGCTGCCAGGTAACGGCGCTGGAAAATATTCCCCAAGGCCACAAGATTTCCGTCAGGCCTATTGGGAAGGGGAAAGACGTAGTGAAATATGGGTTCCCCATTGGGCATGCCACGAAAGAAATCGCCATGGGGAGCTGGGTGCATACCCATAATATGGCTACGAACCTTTCCGGGGAGCAGGAATACAGCTATGAACCGGAAAGCGCTGGGGACGCCGGGGAGCCCTGCCCCAGGGAGCCATTATTTTTTCAGGGGTTTGGCCGGGGAGATGGGAAAGCAGGCGTCCGCAATGAGATTTGGGTCATCCCTGCCGTGGGCTGCGTAAATGACATCGCCAAGCAGATGGTAAGGGAAAACCAGGATTTGGTGCGAGGCAGCATTGACGGCCTGTATGCCTTTCCGCATCCCTTTGGGTGCAGCCAGACAGGGGCAGACCATGCCCAGACCAGGAAGCTTTTGGCAGCCCTGGCACAGCACCCAAATGCCGGGGCTGTGCTGGTCCTAAGCCTGGGGTGCGAAAACCTTACCCAGGGACAGTTTAAGGAGGAACTGGGGGACTATGAAGAAGGGCGCATAAAGTTCCTTACCTGTCAGGAAGTGGAGGATGAACTTGCAGAGGGCAGGAAGCTGCTGCAGGAATGCGCCGCTTATGCGGGGCAGTTCCATAGGACGCCCATTCCCATAAATAAGCTGGTGGTGGGCATGAAGTGCGGCGCGTCGGACGGGCTTTCCGGCATTACTGCAAACCCGGCGGTGGGAAGGTTCAGCGACCTTCTGGTTGCACAGGGGGGCAGCACGATCCTGACAGAAGTCCCGGAAATGTTCGGGGCGGAAGGGATGCTGATGAACCGCTGCGCAAGCTGGGAAATCTTCTGTAAGGCAGTGGATATGGTAAATGGCTTTAAGCATTACTTCCTTTCCCACCACGAGGTGGTTTACGAAAACCCCAGCCCGGGAAACCGGCAGGGGGGGATTACTACCTTGGAGGACAAAAGCTGCGGCTGTGTGCAGAAGGGCGGCACAGCCCAAATTTCTGATGTCATTGGCTATGGCAGCCAAATCAAGAAGAAGGGGCTGAACATGCTGTACGGGCCGGGGAATGATTTGGTGTCCTGCACAGCCTTAACGGCAGCCGGGGCGCATATCATCCTTTTTACTACAGGCCGCGGCACGCCTTTTGGGGCGCCGGTGCCGACCATTAAAATTGCGACAAACAGCCAGATTGCAATGCGCAAGAAAAACTGGATTGACTTTAATGCAGGGACCGTTGCGAAAGGGGAATCCCTGGGCAGCGCCGGGGAACGGCTGCTCTGCCATGTGCTTGCAGTTGCAGGTGGGGAGAAGGCAAGGAACGAGGTGCAGGGGTACCGCGAGATATCCATTTTTAAGGATGGGGTGGTACTGTAGGGATTTTGCCGGATCAAACAGGGAAATCCAGAAAAATATACTTTTCCTAAGTCATGTTTTGGAGGTTCTGCTAAAGTAAATTGCCAATTTCTGCCGATATATAAACTATCTGGCCAGGAGCATACCAAATGGGACAGCAGGCATTGGCATAGGGGAAGGGCAGAAGCCGCCTGTGCATAGGAAAAGGAGAGAACAAATTATGAGGATTGATTACAGCAGGTTTTACAGGGGGACAACGGAGATTCCGTCTTATGGGAAGGGAGCCAACAAGAAAGACACCCTTGTAAAATATGAATTTAATACAAGGGACGAACATGGCAATAAAATCATGGATAAGATGACAAAGGAAGAAACGCTGCAGGCCATGAAGGATATCCGCGCACAATATGGGGATTCCGTCATTGTGGAGTTTTCAGGGGATGGGATGGCAGCCCTTGCAGAACATAAAAAAGGCGGGAATTTTGGCAGCGCGCTGCCGGAGCAGGAAAACAGGGATGAAAAGGACGCTTTATTCCAGCAGGAAATCAAGCATTACGACAAGTCCCTGAACCATCTTCCGGCATATTCCGGGCTGAGTGGGGCAGACAAGGCAGTTGCTTCGGCAGTAGAACACCTGGGCAAGAGGGAGCAGGAATTTGTGTATGGGATCATCCGGGAAAATTTCTTTGTGGCAAATAGCAGTTCTATGACGGAAGAAGAAAGGCAGGCAAATATTTCCCTTGGGATGAAAAAGGCAGAGTATGCAGCAGGCAGTTTTATTTCCGGGGAACACCGCAAATCATTCCTGGAAGCAATGGAATCCATGGCAAAGCTTGCAGGTGCAGGTAAAGCGGACGGCCATGGGAACGTGGACTATGCCATGGGGCAGGGAGGGTATCTGGGCCATGGGAGCAGCCTTCAAAAAACAACAGATACCATCCACATGATGAAGACCATGGACAAAGAAGCATATGAGAAATACCAGTCCATGGACAGAAACCAAGACGGCGGCCTTGCGGCTTTGAAATTCGTGGCGAACTGGTACCAGGATGCAGTAAACCAGGTTCCCTCCATGGTGGATGAGTATGAAAAGCGGATGAAGGAGTATGAAGACGAACAGGTGAAAAAACAGAAACTGGACAAAACGTTTGATGGCCTGAATACAGCAAATAAATCGGTATTCCTTGAAAGCTTAAGGGCTTTCCAGCAAAAGAACCCCAATTTCCTTTCTGCTGCAATCAGCCAGGAACTGGCGTCAGCATTCTGGGAATAATAAAGGATCAGGCGTATGGGGAAAGAAACAAAAAGCTTTCTTGTTTGGCTGGCAGCGTCTGCGGCAATTATGCTGGCGCTGCCGGGGCTTATCGTGACGCTGGTAAATAGCGGCAGTGGCATGGCGGTTTGCCTGCTGCTGTTTTTTGCCATTAATCCAGCATATGCAGTTATGGTGGGCATTTTTTCAGGGAAAAATGTGAAACGGCGGTGGAGCCTTCCGGTAGCTGCCGCAGTGCTGTTCCTGCTGGGGGCATGGATTCTATGGTGGGGCTACAGAGCCCTGGTGAAAGCCGGGAGCATCCGTACGGGAAAAACGGCTTCCCTGCTGTTGGTGGCACTGTCGCCCATAGCCTGGTACATCGTCCTGCACAACCATACCTTTGTGCACAGCAGCTTTACTTACCGCATCTGGACGGTGGGACTGGCAGCGCTTCTGGCCGCCATGATCGGCTCTCTGGAGGAGGCCGCACCGAAGAAATGCCCCGGAAAGAACCGCATATTGCCCGCAGTGATCGCGGCGGCTGCGCTGGTGGGCACCCTGCAGGTCAAGGACGAAAGCTATGTGCACAACGGGAATTTTGTCCCCTCCCTGCTGGAGTTGAATGAGAATACGGAACTGCTGCAGGCGTTTTGCCCTTCTCATGGGACCATCCCCGACATAAACCTGTTATTGGAGACGGAGATGGGCCAGCCGGGGCATCTTGTGATACGCATTTATGCATAGAGAAAATTGCGAATCGCCCTAAGCGTAGGCTCAGGGCGATTTTTACAGGAATTATTCCACAACAGGGCCTTTCAGTTTCCTTTTATGAGAGTCCAACAGCTTTAGCCCCAGTATTGTCAACGCCGCGCATACAATGGCCACCGGCCAGCTATGGACCGGAGAACCGGCCAGATTGGTATTGCTCAGGAGATAGGCCAGGCTGTTGGCCAGCATGTGTATCAGCACCGGCCAGAGAAAACTGCCGAAATACTCATACAGATACGCCATCAGCAGACCCATCAGAAAGCCGTAACCTCCCTGCACCGGATTCATATGATACAGGCCAAACAGCAGGGCCGACACCAGCATGGCCAAAGGCAGCCTGTAACCTCTTTTCAGTTCATTGTACACGATTCCCCGGAAAACCAGTTCCTCCGCCAGGGGCGTGATAAGGCCGTAACAGACCAGCCCCACCCCCAGAGAGGCGGAGAACTGGCTCTGGGCAACCGCCCGATAAGCGGCGGAACTATCGGTAATGCCTGTCAGATCAAACAGCAGATTCAGCCCCAGCACGGCGCAGCCGCCGGACAACAGAGCAAGAAGATAGTTCACGGGCCGCTCCCGGCGCAGATGGCTCAGGGCCATGCGCCTCTTGGCTCCCCGGATCACAGGCAGGGCCGTGGGAACCAGGGCCAGCCCCGCTGCGGCAAAGGACAGGGCGCTCATGATACTGCCCAGATTGCCCGTATAGCCCAACTCCCCGGTTCCTGCCTCCCGGTAGTAAAGCCAATGCCACAGGCCTTCCGGCACATGGGATTCAACGTTCATGGCCAGCCACAGCGCACCGTAGGACGCCGCCTGGCGGATCATCAGAAACAGCAGAAAAGGAAACAACATGGGGCCAACCACACTCATAAAACCCCTGGGCCGCAATTCGCACAGTTCCCGCAGCAGGAAATCCTGCAATTCGGCCACAGTCTCCACGATGTAATCCGCATGGGCTTCCACCAGTTCCTCCATGCTGCCGTAGCCGTAGGTCACCCCCACGCTCTCCACCTTCATGGCTCTGGCCCCTTCCACATCAAAACGGCGGTCGCCGATCATATATACCTCATTATAAAGGATGGGATTTTCCCCGAAGAGCTGACGCAGCGCTTCCATCACCACCAGGCTTTTTTCGCTGCGGCTGCCGTCCAGTTCGCTGCCCACCACCACCTTAAAATACCGACGGATGTCAAAATGCTCCAGAATCTTCTCCACAAACACCGTGGGCTTGCTGGAGGCTACCGCCAGACGGAACCCCCTGCCGGAGAGGATCTGCAGCATCCGGGCCACGCCGGGGTAGATTTGGTTCTCATACATTCCCTTGTCGCGGAAACGCTCCCGGTATTTTTCCACGGCCGCCAGCGCCTGTTCCTCCTCCATGCCGTAAAACTCCATAAAACTGTCTTTCAGAGGCGGTCCGATAAAGGGCTCCAGCTTGTCCAAATCCGTCTCCTGAATGCCGAAACTCTGTAACGCATACTGGACGCAGGTGGTAATTCCCAGTTTGGGATCTGTCAACGTACCATCCAGGTCAAATAAAATGTATTTCTTCATATGGTTAGAAACTCCTCAGTTCCACACTGTCATCGTCCTCTGTGTTCTCGATCTCCGCAATCTTCACATCATAGCCGATCCCGTCCCGCACCTGCACATGCACCACATCTCCCACTTTTCGGCCCAGCAGAGCCTTGCCCAGGGGGGACTCATTGCTGATCAGCCCTTCCAGGGAATTGCCCCGGACCGTGGTGACAATGCGGTACTTCTCCACGCTGCCGTCATCCAGCATCTCCACCTTCACCGTGTTGTTCATGCCCACCTCATCCTCTGCGGAAGCATCGGAGATCACCTGGGCCGTACGGATCATGCGCTCCAGATATCGGATTCGGCTTTCGTTCTGGTTTTTGGCCTTTTTGGCCGCGTAATACTCAAAGTTCTCGCTGAGATCCCCGTGGGCCCTGGCCTCCTTCACATCCTCCAGCAGCCGGGGCCGCACTACCAGCCGCCGATGCTCGATCTCCTCCTCCATCTTCCGTATATCGCTCTCTGTCAACTTATCGTACATATCTTACCTCGTTCCTGCATAACGGAAGTTTGAGCCATGACAAACTTCCTCTGCATCCATGTTATTAACTTATCGCTTGCCCGCATATCGCAGGCCCTGCTCCCATCCTTATTTTACCGCGTAGATCACCGCCACCGCCAATATGATCTGTATAATCGCAAAGCGGAACACCGTCTGGGTGTTGGACCAGTCCCACACCTTCCGCACATGATCGTGCAAAGGCGTCCTCACCCGGGTCAGAATACAAATCTTCAAGAAGCGCTTTAAGGCCACCTTCAGCAGCCCCAGCCCGCCGTCCAGAATCAGCACCAGCGCCACCGGGATAAACAGAAAGGGGCAGCCCGTCTTCAGGATGGCGATGCTGATGAACAATCCCATAGCCCGGGACCCCGCGTCTCCCATCATGAGACGGCTGGGAGTGGCGTTGTACCACAGATAGCCCAGGATACACACTGAGAACAACAGGATCAAAAAGGAGAAATCCCCCGCCAGCGCCTTGACCTGGTCAATGATGTAGATGGTCATCAGCGTGATGATGGTCAAAGTACCCGAAAGTCCATCCACGCCGTCGGAACAGTTGGTCACATTCACCGAGGTCCACACCAGCACCACGGCCAACAGTGCAAACACCACCGGGGGCATCACGAACTTCACGCCGAGCATGGCCAGTTCCACCACGCTGGAATTGTAATGCAGAAAGGTGATGGCTACCAGAGCCGCCACACAGAGGTCCAGAAAACCTTTCTTATATTCCCCCCAGGGACTCTTTGAGGCGTCATCCAGAAAGCCGGTCATCATGCATACCACCACCAGCACCAGGTAGATGGCATTCTCCGTGGAAAACGGCACAAAAATCGCCGATGCCGCCACAAAGACCAGCACAAAGATGATGCCCGCCCCCCGGGGCTTACCCGCCGAAAGTTTGCCGTCCACGGCAAAATCCCTTCCCACGTCCTTGGGCAGATATGCCCCCAGCCTGGATATGGCGGTGATGGTGGCCAAAAACGCAAACAGTATCCCCACAAATGCGGCGAGAGAAGCGTATCCCTCCGGTATCAGCGTATGTATCATTTCTCTTTCCCCTTTTCCCTCTTTTTACCAAGTTATATATTAGTATATCCCATTTCTTTCCATATTAAAAGAGCCAACTTAAAAATGTCGGCTCCCTTACATCGCCTTTTTTCTCGCCCGGCCCGCGCTCAGACCTTCGGATGCCCCTGCCGCCTCTTGTGGAGGGATTTACGGATGTACATCAGATCATCCGCTTTTTTCAGGAAATAATCCAGGGTATGGCCTCCTATGCCGTCCGTGCAGGAGCCGATGCTGGCGTGAAGTTCATACTCTTTCTCCGATACTTCATTGTATGCCTGTATGCCCTTCTTAATGCCATGAACGATCTCCTGGGTGCGCTCCCGGATATCCCGGCCCGTCAGAGCAATCAGGAACTCGTCTCCGCCGATCCTGGCCGCCACCTCCTGCTTGATACTGTCCTCTATGATGGCGCCCAGGCTGTGCAGCGCTTCATCCCCCTCCGCATGACCGTAGGTATCATTAATCTGCTTCAGCCCGTCCATATCCAGAGAGATGATGGACAGATCCTGCCCTTCCGCCTTCTCCAACAACTGATTCACCTTGAGGTAGAAACCGTTGCGGTTCAAAAGCCCCGTCAGCAAATCTTCCGTATACATCTTCATCAGTTGATTCTGGGCCCGCAGCAGCTCCATCAGATGCCGGAAACTGGCTAAGAAAGCGGAATAGCCCACAAACCAGAAACGTTCCATATCCATGGTGATCACCGTGTATCCGATGCTCCTGCCCTGCAGATGCATAGTGGTCACCAGCAGAAAGTCCTTCTCTTCCAGCTGGGCGTGCAGATCCGGTACAATCCCGCCAAAATCCATGTCCTCCCAGTAGGAGACCTCCGCCCAATCGGATTCCCCGCCTGCAGGATCCATATTGTGATAATGCAGCACTTTAGTCACAGGCGTATAATCTATCGGCGTCTCTTCCTTTTCCTGACTGCCGAATTCCATGACATCCTTCTCCAGAAATCCCTGATTGGCACAAAACCAGAAGTCCTTATACCGCAGGGGCCCCATAAATTGCGGAACCACACGCAGAGCCTCCTCCATCTGCTTCAGCGTGCCGATGTTCACCACCATCTGGTTTAGATCCCCCTGGTATTTCAGCAGATGGTGCAATTCCCGTTTCAAGGACACCATCTCCATGGAAGCATTGTGGTCATCCCGGCATCTGCACCCGCAGGAACCGCCGATCCGCATGGCATTATAAACGGGAATCTTCTCTCCCTGATAAGTATCCGGGCAGCCCTGGTCTATGATCTCAAAAGCCTTTCGAATCAACCCCTCCACATTGAAAACGCCCGTGGTCAACCGGGGCCTGTGATAGCGTTCTATCTCCAGACCGTCAAATCCGCTGACCGCCACATCCTCCGGCACCTGGTACCCCTGCTGACGCAGACAATTGCATACCTCCAGGGCCATGGAATCGTTGGCGCAGATAATGGCCTCCGGCACTTCCAGTCCCTGCTCAAAATCCTGAAACATCTGCTCCATGGCCTTTTGACAGGGGGTCTCCCAAAAACCCCCATAGTAGATCCGGCACTGCTCCCGGGGCACCCCCACGGCCTCCATGGCCTCCAGATATACCCGCTCCCTCTCCAGGGAAAAATCATTGTCCGGCATACCTCCCATAAAATAGACCCGGCGGTAGCCGTGGAACTGAACCATATGCTCCACGATCTCCTGAAAGCTGTTCCCGTAATCCATGGCCAGGTTGATACAGCCCGCAAAGCCTTTGTCCACCGTGAGCACCGGCACGCCCGCCTCCCTGGCCCGCCCCACCAGGGCAAGCTGTTCCTCGTCCAGCTTGAAAGATTCGGACATCAGAACAATGGCGTCAAAACGCTCCACGCTCACTGCCGTAAAGATCTTCTGCTCCCCCCTGTCGTTGAGGTCGTTAAAATAGAAATCCGCCAACGTGGAAAAAAATACCACCTTGCAGTCATGCCTGCGGCTCTCCTTCACCACCTGGCGCATAATCCGCTGTTCCTCATCCTTAAAAAAGTTGGCAAAGATGTAAGCGATCACCTTATACGCCTTACCGTCAGAATATTTCCTGTACATGCTGCTCCCTTCCGTCATACGCCGTTGGCCTGCCGTGGAAAAAATTACTTGCAAACAGTATAACAGATTTCAGGGCCCAAGGATATAGAAGATTTAGCTATTTTTTAACCTTCATTTTTATGAAATATTAGTACCAAAGTCCTATTTCCCAAATTGTATGGCCTCCAGGTCAAAATTGCTTCCCGGCAGGAAAATCAGTTCCACTGTGCCCTTCCCCGTCAGGGGTTCCAAGCAAAACGTCTGAGGCTCATAGGCGGCGGTTCCCGCCACTTCCAGCACCCGGGCCTGCATCTCCCCGTGGGCAGGGGTAAAATGAATGTGGATGGTATTGCCGGGAAGGGGCGAACGCCCCCACAATGTCACGGACCCGGCCCCCTCCTCCCCAAAGTCCATATTGTCATAGAGCACTGTCACATTATTTCCGATGCCGGTAATGGCCCGGTCTTCCATTCGGAAACTGTCACCATATACCCGGCTGCACTCTGCGCCCCAGAGTTTTTCATATGCCTTTTCAAAATAAGTAAAAGAAAAACCTTTTATATGTACTTTGCTGCCCCGGAGCAGAAAAGCGACGGTGGTAAGGCCCCGGAGCCTGCAGGGCAGCTTCCAGGTCTCCTCCTGGTAAATGTTCCACCGGGAAGGCTTCTGATAGGGGGCTTTCAGCAGCAGCCTGCTGCCCTCCGCCTCCGGCACGCCCTGCCAGATCTCGATCTCGTGGAGGGCATCGCTGAGCGCGAACACCGGCATGGTAATCTCATCGGAGCCATAGTCTCCAAAGTCCAGATCCCGGTACACCACGCCGCTGACCCCGTCCCTGGCGGTGGCAATCCCCTTCTCATTGCCGTTGGTGACTTCGCCCACCGTCTCGCTGAAAAGCCCTGCGCAGAGGAAGGAATATGGGTTCAGAAACGCCGGACCAAAGCCCCGGGCCGTCAATTCAAGCTGGGAGATAACCCGGGCCGGATTCTGTCCCGACTGACAGCGCACATAGAAGGCACCGTCCCCCAGCGCCGTGATCCGGGCGCGGCAATCCTCCAGTACTTCCACCCTGGCGAAGCTCACGGGGATGCCGTTCTGATTGACCACTTTCCAGGACAGACTGCGGTCCGTGGCCTCTTCCGGGCAGATTCTGGCCTCCAGCAGAATGCAGGGCCGGACCGGTTCCAGAATGCTGCCCTCCGGCGCCAGCAGTTCCACCTTACGCACGGGAATGAAATCCGGCAGTGCACTGTCCGTCCGGCTCACATCCTCACCGGCGCAGCCGCCGGGACGAAGCGATGCCGGTTCCACCCCAATCTCCAGGCTGGCAGACTCCAGCCCCAGAGCTTCTGCAATGATCCTGACGCAGTTCTCCGGCTGATATGTAGTTCCTGCAGGGTAGCTGGCCATAGCCGTAGTCCCTGCAGGGCCCTCCGGCATCTCTGGGGCTCCGGGGACGCCCGCCACCACCGCCAGCAGCTTCCCGTTAAAGAGTTTCCGCACACATCCCTTATAGGGGTCGTAATCCGTGCTGTCTCCATTGTCCATCCCCAGCAGCCGTCCCGGCCCCTCCAGGGACAGCTGCACATAGTTCATGGCGTTTTCCACCGGATACCCCTCCCGGTCCACGGCGCTGACAGTGACAAAGCATAGTGCCTCCCCGTTCCCGGAAATCCTCTGCCGATCCGCCTCCAGCACCAGCCGCACAGCCTCTCCGAAAGAATGCCTGGATTTTCTGGCGATCTCCCGGCCCTCCCCGTCATAGGCAACGGCAGTGATTTCCCCCGGCTCATAAGGCACCTGCCAGTCCCCCTGCAGCTGCCTGCCATGGGCATGATCGATCCTCTGCCTGCCCTGGGAGCGGCCGTTCACATAGAGTTCCACACTCTCCCCGTTGGTGCAGGCCCGCACGTCAATGATCTGGCCCGGATTCCAGTCCCAGTAAGGGTAGAGATGCACCATGGGGCAATCTTCCGCCCGGGTCCACTCCGCCTGGAACAGATAGTAGGCATCTTTAGGAAAACCTGCCGTGTCCACATAGCCGAAATAGGAATTCTTGGTATGGTAAGGAGTGGGCTCCCCGATATAGTCGAACCCTGTCCACAAAAACTGGCCGAAGGCAAAGTCCGCGTCCCTGTCGTCCGTGATACAGGCCTCCACACTGCGGGCCCCCCAGCTGGTACTGGAGTTGCCCAGAGCCGAACACTGCCAGTCCTCATCCGCCAGCACGGACTGCCTCAGAGGAAAACGGTATACGCCCCGGCTCTGCACCACGGAAGCGGTCTCGCTGCCATAGATGATCCAGTCGGGATGTTCCCTGTGATGCTGCGCATAATACTTTTCTCCGTAATTATACCCCGCCACTTTCACGATATCCGCACAGTTCTGAGCCCCCTCCCAGGGCATGAAGTTGGAGCCTATGGTAATCCGCGCATTGCCCCTGGGATCGTGGGCGCGCACATACCCCACCAGCCTGCGGGTTATCTCCTGGCCGTGGGCGTCTGCGTGGGTATCATAGATTTCATTGCCGATGGACCACAGAAAAAGGCTGGGATGGTTGCGGTCCCTGCGGACCCAGGAGCGCACATCCCGCTCCGCCCATTCCTTGAAGAACCGGCCATAATCATAGGGTGTCTTGCACCTCTCCCACATGTCAAACGCCTCGTCCAGCACCAAAATTCCCATTTCGTCCGCCAATTCCATCACTTCCCGGGCCGGCATGTTATGGCTGGTGCGCAGGGCGTTGACCCCCATCTCCTTCAGGATCCGCAGCTTCCGCCTCATGGCCTCCCTGTGGAAAGCGGCTCCCAGGCAGCCCAGATCATGGTGTTCGCAGGCCCCGTGGACCTTGACGGATCTGCCGTTGAGGAAAAAACCTCTGTCGGCTGTACACTCCATCCGGCGAAGCCCCAGGGTGATCTCCTGGGTGTCCACCGGCTCCGGCCCGGGAAGTTCCTCCCCGCCCTCAATCAGCTCCACCCGCAGCCGATAGCACACGGGATGCTCCAGATCCCACTCCGCCAGGCCCTGCACCAAGACTTTCCGCCTGAAGCAGAACCCTCCGTCCTCCTTGCCGAATCCTTCTCCCCAGCCCAGGTCACGTATCTTCTCTCCCTTATGCCACAGGCTGTAACGGCACCAAACCGCATCGCTCACCGCCCCGGCACACTCCGTCTCAATCTCCAGCAGATAGCCGTCCGCCGCCTCTCCCTGCCAGACCGTATGCACATAAGTCCCGTCAAAGGGCAGATATACCCCGGGACAGACCTTCAGCCACACATTGCGATATATGCCTGCGCCGGAATACCAGCGGCTGTTGGGGCTCTGATGACGCACCTGCATCAGCAATTCGTTCTTCCCCTGCACCAGATATTCCGTGATATCATGGTCAAATGCGGAATAGCCATATTTCCAGTCCCCCACCTTTTTGCCGTTAACATAGAGAGTACTGTCCATATAGACGCCGTCGAAACGAAGAAACACTCTCTGGCCGGGAGCCACATGGATTGTGCCCGGGCAGCCTGCTTTTTCCATAAAGACCACCGAAATATGCTTCCGATACCAGCCCGTGCTGTTCTCATAGAGATCTCGGGTGTTGTAGATCAGCCAGTCATGGGGCAGGTCCACCGGACAAAACGCATTGTCCCGCCCCTCCAAATCGGATAATTCCGTGCCCAGTTCCGTCTTAAGAAAACTCCATTGATCATTAAATAGCACACCGTATTCCATCTCTGTTCCTTTCTGATTTAAAGTTCCGCATCTTCCCTCCAACCGCACAATCCTGGTGCTAAATAGATGGCCGCTTCCGCGTCCCTCCATTTAGCAGGGCTGCCGCCTGATCGCTCAAGCGGCAGCCCTGTGATTACTGCTCTTTCTATTGGCCGGGCGGCTTATGTCAGCTTCACGATAAAGGTGATGCACTCCTTGCCGGTCAGGGCCCTGGTGCGGGCATCCGGCTGTCCCAGGCCCACGCTGACCGTAAAGGTCTTGCCTTCCACCAGTCTTTCGCCTTCCTGGTTGACCACAGTAAAGGCTTCCGCATCCACGGGAATGGTAACGCTGGCCTCTCCTCCCGCTTTTACCTGAGTTCTGGCAAAGCCGCAGAGTTTCGCCGCAGGCGTGGCATCCGGCGCGTCTTCCGCCCGGATATAAACCTGCACCACTTCTCCCGTATCCACCTGGCCGCGGTTGGCCAGCTTCACATGCAGTTTAAAGGCTTCCGGTCCATCCAGGGTGATCTCGCTTCCGTTCACCGCCGGACTGCCAAAGCAGCTCACCGCAGCCACTTCCACATCTCCGTAGGTCAACCCATACCCGAAGGGATACAGCGGCTCGGACTCTATGTATCGATAGGTTCTGCCCTTCATGGAATAATCCTCAAAGGCAGGAAGATCCTCTGTATTTTTATAGAAGGTTACAGGCAGTTTGCCGGAAGGGGAAATCTCTCCAAAGAGGATTTGCGCCACCACTCTGCCGCCTCTGGCGCCGGGATACCACACCTGCATCACCGCATCCGCCTGTTCCTGCTCCACACCCAGATCCATGGCGCTGCCGGTCATGTTCAGCACGATAGCAGGCTTACCTACTTTCAGCACGGCCTCCACCAGTTCCCGCTGAGACTGGGGCAGCAGCAGATCCGTCTTGTCGCCGGAAGCATAGCTGTTGCCGGTGTCGCCCTCTTCTCCCTCCAGGGTTTCATCCAGGCCCACGCAAAGCACCACCACATCGCTGTTCTCCGCCACACTCACGGCCTCACGGATACGGTCCTGCTTCCAGCCCAAACCTTCCACACGGTCCTTGAACAGATGGCAGCCCTCGGAGTAGTAGACCCGCACGGCGTCTCCCACTGCGTCCTGAATCCCCTCCAGAACCGTGATATACCTGGAGGAAGTACCGTGATAATTGCCCACCAGCACCGCACGGCTGTTGGCATTGGGACCCACCACGCCGATGGATTGAAGCTGCTCTTTCTTCAGCGGCAGTACGCCGTTGTTCTTCAGCAGCACAACGCCTTCCGCCGTAGCCCTGTCGGCCAGGGCCAGATGCTCCCTGCACTCAATCCTGTCGTATCCGATCTTGTCATACTCCGTCTCATCAAACAGTCCCAGCAGGAAGCGGGTGGTAAAGAGCCTCTCCGCCGCCTGGGTAATCTCCTCTTCCGTAACCAGACCGTCCTGATATGCCTTCATCAGATGCAGATAGGTGATGCCGCAGTTCACATCACAGCCGGCCTTCAGGGCCATGGCCGCAGACTCCTCCGCCGTATCCGTTACCATGTGGTGCTCATGGAAGTCACGGATTGCCCAGCAGTCGGACACATAGTGGCCCTCAAATCCCCACTCGCCCCGCAGGATGTCCTGCATCAGCGTCTTGCTGCCGCAGCAGGGTTCTCCGTTGGTGCGGTTATAAGCGCCCATGACGGCTTCCACGCCGGCCTCTTTCACCAGTTTTTCAAAGGCGGGCAGATAGGTCTCCCGCATATCCTTTGCAGAGGCTTTGGCGTCAAACTGATGCCGTACCGCCTCCGGTCCGGAGTGAACGGCAAAATGCTTGGCGCAGGCCGCCGCCTGCATCACCTCGCCGTCCCCCTGCAGACCCTCCACGAAGGCCTTGCCCAGTTCTCCTGTCAGGAAGGGATCTTCCCCGTAGGTCTCATGCCCACGGCCCCACCTGGGATCCCGGAAAATATTCACATTGGGGGACCAGAATGTCAGCCCCTTATAAATATCCCTGTCCTCCTGGGCGCTGTAGGCATTGTACTTGGCCCGGCCTTCCACGCCGACCACCTGTCCCACCTGTTCCATCAGTTCCGTGTCAAAGGCGGCAGCCATACCGATCGCCTGGGGAAAGCTGGTAGCCACCCCCGCCCGTGCCACGCCGTGCAGGCCCTCGTTCCACCAGTTATATGCGGGAACATGCAGCCTGGGAATGGCCGGCGAGTCATACTTCAGCTGTGAAGCCTTCTCTTCCAAAGTCATCTGGCTCACCAGTTCCTGGGCCCTCTTTCTTGCGCTCTCTCTGTCTCTCACGATTTTTCCTCCATCTCTAAATTATAAGTTCCGCATCCATCGGCCATCCCCGGAGTCCTGTATTTTCTCCGGGTTCTCCCAAAATTCCCGGGCACGGCCCGGACAGATGCAGTAATTCTTCAGAAACCGCCGGCAATGCCCGCTGGTCCCTGCGTCATTCATTCTATAAATGCTAAAATATCCCCACTATTTACACTACCAGATGCCGTAAATATTTTCTCGCCACATCCTGCTAACTTCTGGGCAATTATTGCGGGATACCCGCTCTCTCCGAATTTACCCGCACCCGGCAGGTCATTCCGCCTCATATGCAGCTTCAAAATCCGTAAATACTGCCGGTTCCGCTCCTCCTCCCGTCAAAGATTCCTCCTGGGCATACAACGCGATCATGACGCCTGTGAAGCCTCCGGCCACCTCTGTGGAGAGGTAGCGCGTCTGCAGCCTGCCCAGAGGGCATGAAGTCTCCTGTCCCTGTTGGGAAAACACTGCAGAAAAGCTGTATTCCATGGGTTCCAGGCCGATCCGAAGCGTGATCTCTGTATCCGCCCGGACCATGGTTTCCTCCACCACATGGCTGACGCCCCCCACCACGCTGCGGGTCATGACGCGGTATACATCCCCAGCCCCGCCGGCGGCGGCCATGCGTGCCACAGCCAGATCATAATGATGTTGATGATCCATATACAGGCTGATGCCCGCCTCTCCCTCCGAAACCTGTATATTGCAGCGGATCTGTCCCCGCATCTGCCGTTGGCGTATTGCCGCAAAAACGGGGGAGTCCTGCTTCTCTCCCAGGGTCAGATTGGTGGGGTAGAGCCTGTATGCGGTCTCCGAGAAAGAAAAGTCCTCCCCATGAGGCCTGCGCAGGAAAACCCAGTCCACGCCCGCCCGGGTGTCGGAAAATGTATCCCGCAGCTTCCGGCTTTGTACCACACTGTCAGGAATCCTGTCCGTCTCCACCTCCGCGGGAGTGATGCCGCCCACCCCTGCGGTAAACCAGCCGTTTTCCTGAAAAGTCACCGGTACCAGGCATACTTCCCTGCCGGTGATGTGGAATGTCATCCACTGATGAATCTGCCGGAACGCCAGATGAACCATCCAGAAATTGCCCCGTTCATCCTCCACCAGATCACCATGTCCGCAGCCCTGGATCACATAGCCCCCCAGATTACGATTGGTAAGTACCGGGTTGCCGGGATAGGAGGTGAAAGGCCCGTTCACGGACGGGCCCTTGGCATAGACCACCATATGCCCGTACTCCGTGCCGCCCTCCGCCGCCATCAGGTAATACTGCCCATTTATCCTGTAAAGATGAGGAGACTCCAGATACCTTCCCCCTGTCCCCTGCCAGACGCACCGTGAAGGACTCTTCTTTTCCCCGGTCTTAATGTCAATCTCACACTGGGTCACACCGGAAATGCCCTGGTCATCATCCCCGTTGCTCATGAAATAAGCCCTTCCGTCCTCGAAATACAGCGAAGGGTCAATCCCCCCCTGCTGCACTTTCACAGGCTCCGACCACTCTCCGTAAATGTCGTCGGTCCACACATAGAAATTGCCCATGCCGGAGATATTGGTAGTTACCATATAGAAACGCCCCTCATGGAAACGGATGGTGGGCGCGTATATGCCGCCGTCAGAGCCCGCTCCTTTCAGAGGCAGCTGGCTCTCCCTGGTGAGCACATGACCGATCTGGGTCCAGTTGACCAGGTCCCGGCTCTCAAACAGGGGCACGCCGGGGAAGTACTGGAAGGAACTGCACACCATGTAGTACCTGCCATCCGCCTTACAGATGCTGGGGTCCGGGTAGAACCCGGGTATAATCGGATTGTTGTATCGCATATGTATTCCTTTCCGCGGCCCCCGGCCGCTGCATACTTTCCTGTATGTTCAGAGCATATTCTCCGGTAGTCTGTCTGCCGGTTTGCCTGCTTTCCGTCTGACGGTTCGCCTGCTTTCTGTCCGACAGTTCGTCTGCTTTCCGCCTGCCAGTTCGCCTGCTGTTTTATCTGTTATTTTACCATATGGCAGGTGATTTGCATATACTCTTTCAGATATAGTACTTTGCCTGAGCCTCCCACATCCGGCTGTAAATCCCCTCTTTATCCCCCAGAAGCCGTTCATGGCTCCCCGTCTGGACGATACGTCCTCCGTCGAATACGATAACCGTGTCGCAGAATCTGCAGCTGGACATTCTATGAGATATAAAGATGGCTGTCTTGTCCTGTACCATATTGTTAAACCGTTGATAGATATCCTGTGCCACTGCCAGCAGGATCTTGCCTGCCAGAAGAACCTTTGTCCGGGGCTGCTCCCGGAACAGAATCCGATAAATATATGCAATATTACCGGCCATGCCATACTTTTTTTGATCTTGTACCATCTCTCCCTCTCCCTGCGTATCTTCGGGGCTGGCGTTCGCCTGCGGCCCCATGGCTTCCTTCTTTCTTGCGCTATTATAGCATTTGAATTTTGCGGAAACAAAAACGTGCATGAATTGCTTAAATTCGTGCACGAAGAGGATTCCCTATGATTGAGAGCAAATATGCCGCGAAAGGGGCGCTCAATACAGCGGCAGCATAATCTCCGTGGAAAAGACGCCCGGCTCGTTGGCCCTTCTGATATACCCCTGATATTTCTCCACAATGGTATTAATCCTTTTCAGGCCATGCCCGTGGTTACCGCGCTTTTGGGTGACATACTGCTGATCCAGCCTGCGTATTACCTCGTTGGTGGCGTTGGTGACAGCGATGTAGAGTTGGCTTCTGCGCACACAGATATAGATCCGCAGAAATCTCTCCGCCCCCTGGGGCAGCAAGGCGCAGGATTCCACCGCATTGTCTATCAGATTCCCAATCAGCACACACAGGTCGATGTCCGATATGGAGAGCGCTTCATAAAGTTCTACCTTACAGTTTACTTTCACCTCCTCCTTCTCCGCCAGGGATAGTTTGCTGTTTAAAATGGCGTCAAGACTCACATTTCCTGTCTGATATTTCACCTTTACCTGGCTTAAATCCTCGTCCAGCCTGTCCAGATAACCGGCCGCCTCCTCCCACTGGCCCATGGCCATATGCGCCTTGAGTTTCTGCATGTGGTTGTGATAATCATGCCTCCAGCCCCGCATGGTGGTATAGATTTCCTTTACCTCTTCCACCTGCCGGGACAGGGCCTGGGACTGGGCTTCCATAAATTGCTCCTCATATTTCTTTCCCATATAAGAGACATTTCCCAGCCCGATCAGCAACAGCAGCACGGCCATAAGCGCCATGAGGAGTTCCTGGCCCGGCCTGTTCGCAGCAGCATACAGCAGCAAAGCCTCACCGCCGCAAAACAGCAGGGCATAGCCGATCCCTCCCCTTCTGCGCCGGATCTCCCCTATTAAAAACAGAAGGATGCATACGGCAGGAACCACCGCACCCAGCATCTTCAACATACCCTTTCCCCCTTTACCGATTCCCTGTCTGATTCCGCGTCTCCCTGCCGACAGTTCTCAGGGCTCCGCCCATAGAACCGTTACAGGTAAAATTTCATAAAATTCTCATTCAATGTCTGATATGCGCCCCTGCTGACAGGCAGAACCTCACCGTTTTCCAGAAAGCATTCTTCCCGGGTGATCCTGGTGACATACTCCAGATTTACGATGACGGAACGGCTGACCATAGCAAACTGCTGCCGGTCCAGCTTCTCCGCCGCCTGGGACAGACTGCCCTTCCACTCATAGATCCCTTTCGCCGTAACCATCTGCAGATAATGACCCTCCACTCTGACATAGAAAATATCGGAAAAAGCGATTCTCAGCCCCTCCCCCTGATATCGGAAAGCGAAATATTCCGTCTTTTTACGGGCTATTTTTTCACAGCAATGCCCCAGAGCCAGTTCCAGTTCCTGCTTCCTGACAGGCTTGAGCAGATAGCGCACCGCACCGATCTCATAACCTTCATAGACATAATCCTGCACCCCGGTGAGAAAAACAATCTGGACCCGCTTGTCCCTCTCCCGTATGCTCCTGGCCAGTTCCATACCGTTCATGGCGCCCAGCATAATATCCAGAAACATCACGTCCAGCAGATCCGGCTCCCCGTATTTAAATAGAAACTCCTCCGCGCTGGCGCAGCAGGCCAGATGTAGGCTATGCCCGGCCCGGGCCATACATTCTTCTATCAGGCTGCACACATAATTCCGTGTGTCCTCTTCGTTTTCCACGATTCCTATTCTGACTTTCATCCTAACTCCCATCTGCCTGCTTTAGCAGGCGTACAAATCAAGATGAGAAATGTCGTATTTCAGCATTTCTGGGTGTGAGACTTAGAACTTCTTCGCGAAGCAGCCTTTGCTGCGAGTGATTAGAAGTTCTTCTCACACTGTCCCCCCCACGCCGCCGGTTCCCTTGGGCAGTTCTGCCGCGTCCCCGCTTCCCGGCAGCTTCCTTCAGTCAGCAGCCCGGTTTCCGCATTCGGTTCGGATTCCGCTTTCCCGACCGTATGTGCTGCGCTTCCTCCCATCCTGCCGATTTGTATACAGTATATCCGTTTCTTCACGCAAAATCAATGATACCTTATTTATAAAATCATTGCGTGACGCTCCTGCTTGTAATACAATATACGTAAATATTTACGGAAGGAATATCGCCAAATGCCGGCGCAGGGAAAAGCAAGAATGAAGATTCTATTTTATGACATGGGAAGTTACACCTATCGGGACTTTTTATATTATCTGGAACAGGCCGGACATCACTGCAGGACCGTTTATTACCACTTCCCGGACAAATTTGAGGATGAATTTTTTGAAAACCGTTTTGCCAAATATCTGTCGGAAAGTTCCTATGACGCAGTGGTAAGCGTCAACTTTTTCCCGCTGGTTGCAAAGCTGTGTAAAAAACACAGCATCAAATATCTTTCCTGGTGCTACGACAGTCCGCTGGAGGAAAGGCTGAAAGACTACTTCTCATACGAGACCAACTATATCTTCCTGTTTGACCGCATAGAGGTGGAGAGTTACCGGGCCGAAGGCTACTCCCAGGTATTCCATCTGCCCCTGGCTGTCAACACAGGCCGTCTGGACGCTCTGGCTTTTACCCCCGCCCAGGCCGCCTCCTACCGGGCCGATGTGTCCTTCGTGGGGCGTCTGTACGATTCCCCGCTGGAGGCTCTGCTCTATCCGGCGGACGATTACTGCAAGGGATTTGTGGAGGGCCTGATCCAGGCGCAGCTGCGGGTCTATGGGTATAATTTTCTGGAAGATCTGATCACGGAGGAATTCTTGGAACGTCTGAACAACTCCTTCCGAAAGCTGGGACAGACCTCCGTCTCCCTGAACCGCCGGGGGCTGTCCTATGCCATCGCCGTCCAGATCACCCATCTGGAGAGAACCTTCCTCATCGAACAGATGGGGGAACTTTATGACACCCGTTTTTACTCCACCGGGCCCTATGACTTTTCCACCCCGGTCAAGTCCTGCGGCCCGGTGAAATATCACAGCGAGATGCCCGGGGTTTTCCGGTACAGCCGCCTGAATCTCTGCCCCACGCTAAAGAGCATTCAGTCCGGCATCCCCCTGCGCTCCCTGGACATCATGGGTGCAAAGGGCGTATTGCTCTCCAACTATCAGCCGGAACTGGCGGAATCTTTTGAGGATGGAAAAGATGCCATCCTGTACGGAAGCATGGAGGATGCTTTTGACAAGGCGGATTTCTATCTGAAGCATGAAGAAATCCGCCAAGAGATTGCGCTGAACGGGTATCGAAGGGTTTGCGAGGATTTTGCCTATCCGGATAAGATAGAGAGGATGTTTCAGGCGGCGGGGTTGGGGTGAGAACCGGGACCCCGCCTGTTTCAGACCAAGCCTGTCTTTAGCTGCGGCAGCTTACAGCCCGGGCCTCCACTCCTGCAGCATCTCCTGTAAGGCTTCATAATAACACGCTCCGCTGCGGCTTTCTGTCCGATCGTCTGCATTTAACTGCCCTGGATTCTCCGGCTTTTCCGAAAGTTTTTTCAGATAGGGCAAATGAGGATACCTTTGCGCCAGACGGTTATAAAGAGCATCTCCCTGGCAGTAAAAGAACATGGCGATGCTCAGTTGTCCGGCCAGGCAGGATTCGTTGCCCGGGTTCTCATGGAGCAGCAAATGCAGCTGCTTGCAATCTAATAGATTGTAAGAAATATTATCCGTGAGAGTACGCTGCTCAAAGCCCGGCAAATCCACTGTGACCAGCACATCCGGGCGCAGGGCCCTGATCTCGCCGATTATGTCTCTGCGCTCCTTCGGGCTATATTGCAGGCATGTGACTTCTGCTTTGTCCTCACCGATCAGCTTATCTCTGAAATATTTCATGCCGTTTATGTTGTTAATGGGTTGTTCTGTCAGTATTACTGTTTTCATGTTTACCTCTGCGCTTAATATTGGCTGTATATTATTCCGGTCTTTATCGATGCAACTTTTACGTTTCCTGTCGGCACACTGGTATAGTATCGCACTCCGCCAAAGTCTTGTCAATCGTCAAAAGTTCCTCTATGCATTCCTGTTCGTTCTCCGTGCTGTCACACTTCTCACGCCATCCCGGAACTACCCTTTTTCCATCTAATTTTCCTTTCGGGATTTCGATGCCGTTTCACCCAAAGATCAGATCGTTTTACAGCATTTCATTTAACCAGTTTATAATGTTTTTTTCGCCTTCACCCTCGTACCATTTTTTTACCTCTATGTCTTGACCGGAGATCCTTCCTTTCAGCTTGCACAAGATTGCTTTCTCCTCGTCTTCACTGAAACCCTTCCCTCCGCGATCTATCATAATTGGCAACAACAGCTTACCTCCTGATAAGCTCTTTTCCAATTCATAAGAAACATATTTACTCTCCAGGGTTTCCTTGCTGAGCAGCAAAACGGTAATTCGAGTTGTCTTCATTGTTTTGTCAATCCAATGCTTTATTTTCTTCTCCTTTTTTATCTTTTTACTCTCCACCTTAACAATATAAGAATTCGACTTGTCATTATTTATTTTCTCAACTATTTTTTTTGCGATATCATTGTCCGCATCATAACGATAGCTGATAAAAACACCCGTTTCATGCCTGGTGATATCGGCAAACAGTTTCTCCTTTAATTTCTTTTCCCTTTCCTCTCGATATTCCTTCAATGCATTAATAATCTCGCTTACCAGATCTTTCCGATCACAATCTTCCTCTAAGAAAGCTAATATTTCAGGCAGTTTCCCGTCTCTCTTTAATTCACTGTAAATCTTCTCAGCCGAAAGCCCGGTCTGCCTGATCGGAACCAGGAATTTATCACTTTTTTGGGCTATTTCATACTCCTGCCAGATTCCGGACTTATATCCGTCCTGCCCCTCATTGGCATGGCCAAACAGAAAAATTATACTGTTGCACTTATTGATTAATTCCTTCCTGATCCCGTCTTTATCATCTTTATCAATCAGGCTGCTGATGTGGATCTTACTGTTGGTTAAGTTGGAATTATGCAAATCATTCTTCGGACTCTTTAAAACACCCGACAGGATATAATTGCCTACCCCGACGCCAAACGCGGTGTAAACCCGGAATCCCTCATCAATCAATGCTTTGCCGAGATCTGTAAGGAATCTCTCCGCATAACTCAAGCCTTTTTCGTCTCGCCGTTCCTGATCAAAAGTCCCGTACCCATTCTCTATTTCCGGATCAATTCCACCGGAAACAAAGACATTATCCGCTATATGCTTATTATATAGATACTCCAGCATCAATGTGATCTGTTTGAAGTCATCAATCAGTATTGTATAAATCCCATAATTGGCCATATCCTTAATGCGCAGTTCCTGATAGTTTTTATCCTGGAGATATTTTTCAAACACATCCTTTACTTGGTTTTCCTGATTCGCATCATAGTCTGTTATCTGGACTTTCCTCATGAAGCAATAGTGCCTCGGCATCGTCCTGCTGTTTAAGGAGTTCTTTGCAATACTTAAAATCCTTTCCAAATTGGGATCGTTAAAGCTAAAGCCTATGAAAAGGAAGGTCCTGCTCACAAGTTCTACCGACAACAGCTTCGTAAAAAGCTGCCTGCTTTCATCATATCTCTGATAGTCCTCCCTGGTTAAAACCACATCGTCCGGATATTTTTTGTCCCCATGCATCTTATAGACCACTGCGTCGCGCTGCGGATCATGATATTTGAACGATTCCTGATTGATAATGGTTTCTACCACTCTTCCCTGCTTTTCTATGGTCCTCTCCAGGACATCATCGTAATTGGTTGTCCAAAATTCTTTTATCGGCAGCTTTGCCAGCCAGGAAACATTATCGTTGCTCTTGGGCATCTTGGCAAATTCATTAAATACCACATCATTCAATCCCTGCCTTCCATACTGGTTTTTATAATACTGTGCCAATTCGGTCAAGTCCATATTGGCATCTAAGCGCATCTGTTTACGGATGGGTTCCAGCAATCTCTTCCAGTCCACATATCCTGATTCAATTGACAGACCCGCGCCTGTAAACACTGAAACATACCCCTGCTTCATCTGTTCCGCAACACAATCTAAATAAGAGATATTCTGTTCCATGATCTGAGCCAGCTTTTCTTTGTCCAATCTTTCTATGTAATTCATTTTTTTCCTCATTTCTGCGTTGTTTTTTGCGCATGACGAGTTTGTGGCAAGCAACGCGCAGACACAAATCTCGCAATATGCCCCTCCGTGGGAGATTTAGATTTTCACATATTTCATTTATCCTCATATACCCTTCAGGTCGTAATCGAGCCTTGCGGGATCCGAAAGATCCGATGCGTTCAGCTGCCCCTGCCCTTGAAGCTCTGCATATTCCCCATCTCCCTGATGTTATCAAGCCATTGATAAATCATCTGCCGATTATATATATTTTGTCCCTTTTCATCCTTCACTTTTTCCAGCGCACAGGCCATGAGCGCATATTCGTTTTCCAGCGATGTATGAAAAATGCCCTTGTCGTCCGTGTTAATGGATACATGGATCTGCGGACATGCAGACAGCTTCTCCATATCCCAGGTAAGATCTTTGTTATACATTTGTACTATGGGATGTTCCTCATAGCCCCGGATCACTCCGATCGCCAGATTAGAAGAAGGATTGGCTTCTACCCCTATCCCTCTGATGGCCACTTCTCTCTGCATAGCCTTCTGTACGGCCACCACGCCATCCACATATATGGGCAGGAGATACTTCTGTATGCTTTGGGCGCCTATCTTCCTCACTTTCCAATCATAGTGATACATATAGTACAGCCGGCTTATCTCCTCCCTTTTCCGAATCGAAAAGTCTTCCGGATACTTTTGGTTCACCAGCCACACCTCCTCATAAGCCTCATCCCCGCAATACCTTTGGGATAAATATAGATGAGGGGCGTCTCCTCTCAGCTTCCATGCCTCATAATAGGCATAGATGCTCTCCTTTACATGCTGTCCCGGCCTGCTTCCATATATCAAGGAGAAGTAGAAATCAAATTGTTCCAAAAGTGTGCCGCGGAGCACCTCCATCCCCTCTATCTTGTATTCCATCAATTTGTGATACAACCACACCACATTATCCAGATAGTCCTGCTGCGTAATCAGGATGGTATTGTCCTTGAACTGATACCACTTTCTCACATCGGTTCCAAGCACCGTTCCGTGACCGATGCGGTCGCCACACTGCAGGTTCAGAAATCGGATCGCCTCATCCACGGCCCGCAGTCCGTCCACCACATCTAAAAAGTCCTCGCCTACATGGTAGGTCATCTTCAACTGCCCCACAGGGCAGGCCCCCCATATATCCGACACCACATGTTCCGACAGGAAACGGAAAACCACGGCAAACACTTCCGGCCGACATCCGATCTCCATGGAGCAGGCGTCAATTCCCAGAACATTGGCCGCAGTCTCCCGATAGCCCTCTCTGAAACGATAGATGGCATTGGCCTCCTCCTCCAATTCCTGCCTTTTTTTATAATGCCTGCAAAGATGTCCGCAAAAACAACTCTCCTCGGGAAGATCCTGGTCCCCTCTCTTGAGAAAATGGAATACAAAATAGTAGGCTGATCTGGGGAGCTGCCCCTTTCCCCTGTTCTGTATTACCTTGTCAATGCCGGCAATATTATTGGCATTATCTTCCGCGGTTTTTGCCGGCGCCACTCTGATTTCCAGCGACTGGATATTCCCGCTTTCCACGCTTCCATATACCGCGCTCTCGATCATTTTGGGAATGTTTTTGTATACCCCGCTTTTGCGCCCAGAATAGACGGCAAAATTCGCAAAGCCCACCGCTTCATTGACCTGGACCAATTCACAGCGTATGCTTTGCTTTATGACCAGATAAGCATAAAACCATTGGACATACTTTTTCGGAATATTCCCATTCATCTCCCGTTTCAGCATTTCGTACATCAGCCAGCGTTCGCCGCCCACCCAGAAATGCTCCTCCTCCATGGAGACAACATATGGTACACTATACAAAGCATAATCCCAGTCTTCACCCCCCTTGCCCAACTGGCCATATGATTTCATCATATCTATACAGGTCTGAATCTCATCGCAATATGCCTCAACCCTGCTCTCTTCCAAAAGCACGCATTCCATAAGGGACTGCCATGAATCCTCACATTTATACTCTGTGCAGTAACGCACCAGAAATACCCGGATCAGCGCCGCCTTGATAATTCTGGCCGTGAAGGAGTCTTCTTTGTATTGCTGTGAATAATGGCGTTGTACCACTCTCTGGCTTGTTTCCAATTTTTTGCACAAGTTGTCTATATCGTCTCCCGGCGACACATGGTTCATAATCTGAATCCAGATCAGATGATACATAGGCGCGGAACCGTATAAGTGAAAATGGTTCTCGGATATCTTTTTATTCATAATAGAGCGGAGTTGTTCGTTGTTGTGCTCTATGGTGGTATTCCATGCGAAATCGGTACAATTTTCCCGATACCTCTTGTGGCGCATCGCCAGATATGCGCAAACCAGCAGATCCTCCTCCACCTGCTGGGTCACGCTTCGAAACCGAAGCAGATGTTTATAGATGCACACCGGGTGATTATTTTCCGTAGTAAGCAACTGCTCCGCCAGTTCCTCCAATGCCGCGAATACATTCAGCCGGCTGCGGCCTTTGGTTCCCGCAAACAAACCTCCCTCCTGACTTTCCTTTTCACTATAGCAATACAGTTGGGCAACCTCCGTATCACTATAGTGATAGAAAAAGTCCCTGGATAGCATCATAAATTGCTGCTGGGGAAATTTATTATATGATACTGTCTCATTCAAAATCCACCATCCGCTCACGGAACTAAAATATGTTTTTACAATTTCATCTAAGTTGTACACTTTATTTCCTCATTCCACTTCTGCAACCGCATATTTATCCATTTCATTAGCAGTATGAAACTCTTTAAAAATTAAATATAGAAGCTCATTAAAATCATTTTGATTGATTTTTTCTTCAACTGTTATTGTTTCTTTAGTCTCCTTATCCCAATATCGATATCCAATGGCTTTGATAAAAGGGTGACTGACAAAATCCTCCTTAAAGCTGGAGGCAATGGATTTCCCGGTATTCCCATGGGGCTCTTCTATTGAATTATCAGCTTCCTTGTAAAATTGATCCTCTCTCGCCAGTTCATATGCGATATGACCATATACTCTCTGTAAATATGTCAGAATTTCACTCTTATCAATGGTTTCCATCACCATTTTTCTTTTTACACGTTTTATAACATTATAAGCCAGATCCAGATTATAAAAGGGGAAATATATTTTACGCTCTTTGCTTTCATGCCAAATAGATTTTTCCAATAGATGCCTCCGCCAAGTCTCTTTCTGCTCCTCCTTTATCTTTTTTCCTTCCTTTTTCTTATACACAATAAAACCAGCGTGCAAAGCCTCCACTATTTTTTCCGTTTGTATCTGCAAGTTCGACCTGCCTTCTATTATGATCTCCTTTCCCACAAAGCCCCAAATATCAAAATCCGCCCTTTTATTGGCAACTTCCACATCAATGGTATCAACATTCCCTTCTCCCCCTATGATTTCTATGTTCCATACCGGCTCTGCTTTATTTCCATTATTGTCGTAGTAATTCGGGAACAGTATAAAGACGCACTCCAGTATCGGAACTATAAAAGAAAGATCGTTTATTAGAAGCGTCTTCCTTCCATCATTCCTCTCAATTCTAAAAGTATGTTTAAAATGTCCAATATCTCCCTGATCAGTCCACTGAAGTACAATAGGTTCCTGATTGGTGTTCTTATCAGCCACCACCCCAAATCCCATTTTGTTAAGCCAGTTTCCCCCAACGGTATTTCCCAAAAAACTTTCCAGCCGTCTTGCCGCCTCGTTTTGCACCGCTTCATTTGGATTGTTTACATAATCGTAATATTCTTTTGTCATTTCCGATGTAAAAGAGGCCAACACACAGTGAATCAATACTTTTTGATTATAATCCTCCCGTCCCAATGAATAGATTGCCTCCAGCAAATCACTATAGCAATAATTCTGGTCATCAACAAAGTCAGACAGTTTCTGCTGATTCTCTTCTTGTGCGGTAATCTTTCTCTCATTGTTCAAAAAGTTGACCGCATATTCCGCCCTGCGTTCAATATTCCGTCCCAAAATCATACTAAAAATTCTCTGCTGCTGCAGGTTTAAAATACGAGCCCCCATATTTTCGCTGATATTTCTGTTAAATCTCTCATGATTAGCTTCATAACGCCGTATTATTTCCTCTGTACCGCACTCTACATCACTAATATTGCACAGCGATTCCAAAAAGTCGTTGTATTGAACTATTTCTCTTAGTGTTTTGGGAACGCTAAAATGCCACTTAAGACCTACCGCATCATAATATATCCCCATCTTTTCCGCAATTTTTCCAAGAATAAACTGCTTCAAAAAGTTGCTCCGATCCGCTCCGACTATGATCGCCTTATTCAATATATTTCTATAGTCCGGCATATAAACCCGATTGGACTGCGGCAGGACTTTCACCAAAAAATCGCCGGACAGTTGTTCCGCATGCCTGGCATACAAAGGCTCATCCTTTTTCCCCTTCACATAGAAATTTTCTATAAAGTGCCTATTGCTTATCATCTTTATCTGTAAATGATCAACCGCAATCAGAACAACCACATAAGGGTTATTCAGATATCGATACAGGTTCTCCAGGATCCTGTAGCCGCTTTCCAAATTCAGATCCAGATCGTCCACTGTAACTACCAGGAAAAAATTAGTATCCTGTCCATCTGCCCTATAATGCATATATTTCAGGAACTTTTCTATGAGTTCATCACAGAATTCCTTGGTCTTTAGGCTGCTTGCCAGATTCTTCAGCTTTGCCAATACCGTGTCTCCCAGCATCACCTGTTTTTCCTTAGACTGCTGATAACTCTTATATACCTTGTCAAATTGATCTACAATGCTTCTGGTTGCCTCATCCCTGTTTTCCCTGTATTCCCTGTATTCACGGCAGTTCGAACTACCCTTAAGCGTATGTTCAAAATCCTTGAACATATTGGCCCAAATTAATTCGATAATATCCTCATCCTTTTCCAACAATGAAGCATCAATGCTTTTAAGCACATGGAAGCCGCCAGTACATTTCTGATCCTGATTCTGTCTATTAGGGAGCAATACCTTGCCATGCTTGGCTATATATTCATCATGCTTACCCAGAATGCGGTTAAACTCATTCAGCGCAGTGGTTTTCCCGCTTCCGCGTACACCCATGAAAGCAATTATATTACTTACCAGTCCCTGCGGCGCCCCCTGGGCCTTGGCGTTCTTATTATATTGAATATTACTCCACATGGCCTCCAATGCATTGGCATAGCAATTCGTATACAGCGGATATCTAATCCCCGTGTCCTCGCTCTTCTTTGTCCCCTCTAAATATATTTTGCGTTCCTCCAGTACTTCCATTGTCCATCCTCCTTGTATTAATATATATAAAAAGGAGAGTTGCTGAGAACTCTCCTTTTTTGCTTTGATAAACTTTATTTTTCATTATCCCAAGGAACATTTTTCATTAATCCTTTAAACTGAGAAACCTTTACTCGTTTTTGTGACAACTCTCTATACCTTTCCGCCTGATTCGCATATAGTATTTCAAAAAAACGACTTGAATTGATTTTCTCTTTGGCCGCCTCCGCCAACTTCATATTTTCACGCACCTTATCATATCTATTGCACTCATAGTAAATAATGCACTTCTGTAGATATGCCTTTTGTATATACTCCAATTCCAGAGGGTCCGTATATTCTATGGCATCCTTGGCCTGCAGTTTATTTAATATAGTGTCAAAAAAAGAGAGCGCCTCTCCGTATTTTTTCTCATCCCTGGCACTAACCCCCAGTTTAAACAGAGAACGGAACTTTACACTTCTGCGATTGGACCGCCTGAAACATTCCTTCGCCTGCTCAGGATATCTCCCGTCTGTCTCAAATCTTTTGCCCATCCAATAATATATGGAAGCGGCAAAACACTCTCCTTCCAGATCAATCAGCGCCTCTGAAAATGCGTTTATCGTATCCCTTGTCCTTTTTTTCAGGGGTTCATAACACAGGCCCATCAACACTTTCGCATTGGAAAAATCAGAATAATCCCCAATTAAGCTATTGCATTCTTTAAACATCTCTTCTTCGGAAAAATACAGAACCTCATTCCGATAGCTGCAGGCCATATTCGCCTTTACCTTTGTCCACAGCAGAGCATACCTATAGTGCGCCCCCATTCTGCCTGCATAACTCTCGTCATTCTCAAGTTTTTTCAATTTATTATATGCGTTCACAAAGGCGTCCCTGGCATCCCGTATTACTTCGTCCTTGGCATTAGAATAGTATTGCATGGTGACTGAGTGAAGAAACAAATTGTTATCTACAAAAATCGGTATCATGTCCTGATCAAAGTGATACTGGTCCCTCTCCACTTTCTGAGCGGTATAATATAGGATTTCATTTATGATTCTCTGCAAAAACTCCTTCTGTTTCTCCTTCTGCGCCTTTGTGATCAATTCATAATTCGGCTCAGTACCTTCTTGATACAGATATAATGCGTTCTCCGGCAAATGGCTGATCAGATCCGCATACTCTTTTTCATCCACTATTTTTGTCAGTAACTCTTTGTTTTTTTCCTGTGGGGACTTCTCCCCTATAAAAACACAGGCACTGCATTGCGTCTTTTTTTCATAAGATGTCTTATCTGCTTCCCGGTCAAACAGAATGTCCTCATAAACAAGGACTCCTATAAAACGCAAAAACTCGGACAGAAAAATATAGTCTGTCCGATGAATAATATCATGAATGATTTTCACTGCCCGAATTGTGCACATAATCATATACGGGAAGCTACTGCTTCCCTCCCCCTTTTCAACATTCAGCTTGCGAATATCGCATCACAGTGATCAATTTGCTATCCTGACTGAATGGGATGAGGTGATATTTCTTGATTAAGGTACTTTTGTCCAAGATATATTTTATATAATATAATTTTTTTCACACTAATATATCTCATCTTATATTATCCTTATCTGCATTATATGGCCATACACGGAATATAGTTCTTCCTCAATTATATCTCCTATGTATTTTTGTCATATAATGATCGCTGTAGTTTGTTTGATTTTCGTCTTTCAACATATATCCTTATACTGTGTCAGACATACATACGTATAATAATGCATATTAGCACTAATAGACATAGTATGCCACCCATTTCTCCCCCTGTCAATAGTAAATATATCCAATTTTTACTACATTTTTTTGCATAATCCACTTTGGACTCCACCTTCCTCTTTTCATCCTCCCCAAATCATGCTAAAATAGACCTACCAACACTTTCGGAGGCCCCCATGAACAATCGCAAGTTTGCCTTTATCATATGTACCAATGACTCGCTGTTATTGGAGGAATGTGTTCATTATCTTGACCACCTGGACGTGCCGGAGGGATATGAGACGGAACTGCTCACCATCCCGGACGGGGAAAGCATCGCTTCCGCGTACAACGAAGCCATGCGGGCCAGCGATGCCAGATACAAAATATATATGCATCAGGATGTTTTCGTCTTAAACAGGCATCTGCTGGCGGACCTTTTGGCGATCTTTTCCTCTGATCCGAAAATTGGCATGATCGGCATGGTGGGTTATGAAACCGTGGCCGCCGACGGGATCATGTGGCATGAGGACCGAACCGGCTGCCTGTATACCCGCCGCCCCAGGATTCCCTATCCGGCATTATCTCAATATCGGTACCACATTGCGGACGGCTATGACTTCGTTGCGGAAATCGACGGATTCTTCATGGCTACCAGTCAGGATATCCCATGGGACGCAGAGAGGCTGGACGGCTGGGATTTCTATGATGCCTTCCAGAGTATGCGCTTCCTGCTGGAGGGCTATAAGATCGCTGTCCCCCGTCAGAAGCATCCCTGGTGTATGCATGATGACAACGGCCTTCTGAACCTGGCCCATTACGACCACTACCGGCAGATATTTTTACAGCATTATGAACCTTTCTTAGGAAAAAGTTATGCGGAAATCGCAAATATGGGAGATTGAGAACATGAGGAACAACTTATCTGAACTGCGCCGGGAGGCCGAAGAATATTTCCGCCAGGTATCTCAGGACTTAAACTCCGCCAATGAAGCGTACCGGCACATTCTACGGATGCTGGACGCCTCTCTGGCAACAGGGGATTATACGGAATTGCTGAAGCTGATTCCCTATATGGAAGAGGCCGAAGGACATGTGGCTCTCCAATACATCGGGAAGAGTCATCGCCTTCTGCGCATCCTGAACATTATTAAGCTGGAACTCCTGAACGGGAGCAGACCATTCTGTCACGAATGCGGAAGCGAAAAGGCTCTCTGGGAGAAATATATGCTGACCCTGTTCGCCTTCCGGCGGCTGATTTTCCGGCTTTCCGAAGAATCGATAAGCGAGGCTGCGGTCTATCTGCAGCGCAATCCCCTTTCCCCCCTTGCCGCCTATATAATGACCCAGGGAGAACTTTTGATTCCAGACCAGGATTTCTATGAAACTCTGGAAGATTTATATTGGGAAATATGGAGTCCCGGGGAGATGCAGCAGTTCCAAGCCTTACGGAATCCCAGCGCATCAGTTCCCGAACATAATTAATGAAAATAGTCCAAATTTTCACTATCCTTTTTTCCTCAAATCTGTTAAAGTAATTGTAAGATTTCTACTGAAAAAATTATCCACAATGCACGGTTCTCCAAAAACAAAGAAAGCAAAAGGTAATTAAAATGTATGAGGAACTGATCCGGCAGCTGAATCCTCTGCCGAACTTAATACTGAATTGGTATAACGGCCAGGACGCTTACTCTGAAGGAGATGTGGAGGACAAAATCATCCGCATCATTGCCGAAACACCCCCCGAAGACTATGTGGACGCAATCTATGCCAACTTTGACTGGTCCACTTTCTACCATCTTACACACATTCGGCAGAATATTCTGAATTGGTATCCCTTTGAGACCGGTTCCGAGGTACTCGAAATCGGCTGCGGCATGGGAGCCATCACCAATATGCTGTGCTCACGCTGCGCGCATGTCACGGCTGTGGAGTTATCTCTGAAAAGGGCCACTGCCACTCTCCTGCGCTGCAGGGAGCGGAATAATCTTGACATCATTGTGGGCAATCTGAACGATGTAGCGTTTGACAGACAGTTTGATTACATCACTCTGATCGGCGTACTTGAATATCAGGGAAGTTACACCGATGGCGCCGATCCTTACAAAGACTTCCTGCAGAAAGTGAAAACCCTCTTAAAACCCGGCGGAAGGCTTCTGGTTGCCATTGAGAATCAATATGGACTAAAATACTGGTGCGGAGCGCGGGAAGACCACACTGGTGTTCCTTTTGAGGGAATGAATCAGTACTCCGTAAGCCCCAAAAAAGTTCGCACCTTTTCCGGCGCTTCGCTGGAAAAGCTGATCCGGGACAGCGGCTGGAGGCACACATTTTTCTATTATCCCATGCCTGATTATAAGCTGCCCACCGTTATCTACTCCCAGGAGCATCTGCCGAACGATGAAAACATGCTGAACATGCATCCCTACTACACCCCTGACGCGTCCACGCTGGTTGCGGACGAGCGCCGCCTGTACGCAGACATTATCCATAACCATGTTTTCGGATTTTTTGCCAACTCCTTTCTCGTTGAATGCTGCGATGACCCGAAGGTGGGAACTGTCTCTTTCGCCTCACTCAGTTCGGAGCGCATACCCGAATATCGGATTGCAACGCGCTTCCTGGGACACGAAAAGGTTGAGAAATTTGCTCTCATCCCCTCTTCCGGGCAACAGCACATTGAAAAGCTGCTTAAAAATGAACAGGCCATGCAGCAACGGGGACTGCGTATCTGGGAGAGCCATCTTGCAGACAATTCGGCCGTTACCCGCTATTGTGAATCCCAGACATGGGAACAGCATCTATTGGCCCTCTATGACGCCGGGGAAATATCCCTTATCTACTCCGCGCTGGATACCCTGTGGGATGAAATAACGCGTTCCGCCCCCACGGTCTCCTGGGAGGAAAACATACTGTATACTTTCGGCCTGAATATCCTGCCCGATGAGGGCAAGTACGGCCCCGTCCTGGAGACAGGCTATCTGGATATGCTGTTTCGCAATGCCTTTTACACAGAGGATGGTATATACTGGTTTGACCAGGAATGGACTCTGGAAAATGTGCCTGCCAGGTATGTCTTATACCGGGCGTTGACACAGTTCTACAGTTCCTGGAAGCGTGCCAACGACATCCTGCCCATACGGGACATTATTCTGCGCTATGGCCTGCTGCCGCCCTGGAAGGATTTTGAGACATTGGACAATCTTTTTGCCGGCGTCATTGTGGACCCGGCTCAGCTGGCCGAACACAGATTCTTTGAAACGGTAAACGGGCAAACCTATGTGGCAAATATACAAAAACTGATCCGGCAAAACAGGAGTGAGAACGATGAAGAATGAACAGAGCGTTATCCGCGCAGAAGAATTAGATACATTACAGGAACAGATCGGATACCTGGCAGCTGAACTGGACAAACAGGGACAGACTATCAATCAGGTCTGTCAGGTGATTAACAACCTGACCCAGCTGCTGTCCTCCATAGAGCAGAATAGCCGCATCAATTCTCAAAATATAAACGTACTGAAAAACCGGCTGGAAAATCTCCCTTATGAGATCAACGATCCGACATGCGGGGAAAAATACGCTCTTCCGCAGATCCTTTCCCTGGAAGAGACAATCCGCATTATCGTGCATGAGCGGAAGTCCATTGCCAGGTTTGGCGACGGGGAATTCGGGCTGATGTTTGGCGATTCCAGATGGCGCTTTCAGCGAACGGACGAAAGCCTGGCACTGCGTCTGCGCCAGGTGGTTACCTCCGATGAACCTGGCATTTTAATCGGCTTAAACAATTTTTACGGCGACTTATCCCATCGGACCGTGCAGGACGCTGACGGAATACGTTCCTACATTACTCCTGCCGTCCGGGCTCAGCATATGGAACTTTTAAATACGCGGCGCATATACGCCAATGCCTGTATTTCCCGCGCCACCTCCTGGGATATGGTAAAACTCCAGAAGATGATATGGGATGAAAAGGATTGCGTCTTTATAGAAGGAATCCAGACCCGCATGGGCGTGGGGAACAATCTGTTTGACAATGCGCGTTCCATCCGGCGCATACTATGCCCTGCTGAGAATGCCTATGACCGATACAGCGAAATACTGGCGGAGGCGAAAAAACTGCCCACCTCCAAGACACTGCTGATCGCTCTGGGGCCCACTGCCAGCGTACTGGCCTACGACCTGGCCCTTGCGGGATACCATGCCATTGATATCGGTCATGTAGATCTGTCATATGAATGGCTGATTCGGAACAATGGGGCTAAGACAGCCGTAAATACCAAATATAATAACGAATATCCAGAGGGCTATATCGTAGAAGATATCCACGACCCTGTATATGATTCTCAGATTATAGCGGATTTGAGTTAAAACAGCTTATTGCGTTTCCGCTCTGGCCAGAAACAGGTACTGGTATGCCAGAAACTGATCCCGGTCCGCACATCCCGGAATATTCAGTATATGCTGCAGGCATTCCATCTCCTGTTCCCCCATTTTATCCGCATTCTGGGAATAAAGCAATTTTTCCATATGGAAACCACATTGCGCAAACAATCTGCCGATACTGTCCAGGGTAAAAAATTTTAAATGGGTCCTGTCCAGTATACCGGCTTCCTCATATTCAAACTTTCCCTGCAGCAAAGGGTACAGTACCGACAGGTTCATGATATTGGGAATGCTGCAGATGAATGCGCCTCCCTTTTTCAGACGTTCGGCCATCTCCCGCACTATCCGCTCCGGCTCATGCAAGTGTTCCAACACATCCGCAAAAATTATATAGTCAAATTGTATACCGTCAAACGGAAAAGCCGAATTCTCAATATCTCCCTGCACAATGTCCAGAATCCTGCCGCCCACAGACGCAACTTCCGGCATGAGTTCCATGCCGTAAACATGGGCGTAAGGGTACTTGAATTGTATCCTGGCCAGCGTCGCGCCCAGGCCGCATCCCACCTCCAACACGTTCACTTCCCTGCCTTCCCCGCAATCCAGCAGATCCGCAATTCCGTCCCTTACATGGGAATAATAGCTTATGTCAAAGCCCCATTTCTCCTTGAACAGTACCCTGTTCCGCTTGTACTGCTCCTGCCAGAACTGACGGTTTTGCCCGGCCCCGCCGCCAAAGTGATAGATAAAGCTGTTGTGGCACAGGATATTGCGGTAGCCGCCGCAGCACAGTCTGATCCCCAGATCACAGTCCTCAAACTGCCCCGGCGAATATCGGATATCCAGTTCGCCCACTTTCTCCATGGCTTCCCGGCGCACCAGCACGGCAAAGCCCACCAGATAGGACTTAAGCTCATAGGGCTTATCTTGAAGGACATTGTTTTTCAAGGCATATTGCTCATATTCCTGAATGCTGGCAAATTTTTCCCTTATCACCTGGCCGTTTGAAGAGTGATTGGTCATGCATCCCGCAGATCCGATATTTTCCTGCTCGTACAGCCCCATCCTGAGCCAGAACAGGGAGTTGGGAAACAGGATGGTATCGCTGTTCAGAAGCAGGATGTCCGAATCCGGCCCCGCTGCCCGGATCCCCTGATTACATCCGCAGGGAAATCCTCTGTTCTCGCTGTTTTTAACAAGAACCACATCCTGCTGCCGTTCCAGCCAACCCAGACTTTCATCCGTCGATGCATTGTCTACTACAATAATTTCATAGGAAGAGGGGACATTGTTCCTGCGTATGCTCTCAATACAAAAGCGGGTCATCTCGTATGTATTGTAGGAAAGAATGACGATTGCCACTTTCCGATAATTCAGATCTCCCTCTGAGGCAAGATTTTCCTTGAAACTCTGTATGACTGCTTGATCCTGCGGGTCCGTGCAATACAGTTCCGCGTTTTCATAGCAGAAGTACGCCTGTAAACGGTTGCGGCTCTCGTAATAATTGCCCAGCAGCAAATACAGTTCCGCATTTCTGGGATTGAGTTTCAGACCCAACTGCAGATATTCCCTGGCGGTCTCATACTCTCCCAGCGCCAGAAGCGTGGATACGGCGAGGATGGTCAGTTCTTCCGTATAATCGTCTATATCTATTTGCCCCAGTTCTGCAAGCGCGTCCTCGTAATGTCCCTGTTCCAGCATTTCCGCCAGTTTGTCGTACATAGCTTATCCCCCTTATGCATCCGTCCTTCCCAAATATTCCATGAACACAGTCTTGTTTTCCACAGCACCGGTAGTAGGACGCCCCAGATTCTCTCTGGCCCCAATGGCACATTTGGCTTCTATCAGGGAAAGGGCGTCCCTGCTTTTGGCAGCAATCAGTTCACGGTCCAATTCCTGAAAGCTGTCCACGGAGACGGCATGGGGATATCCGCAGGCCCTGGCTAGGGCAGGCAGATCCATCTGCCCTGCCACGGTAGGCATCCCTCCCACAGTCTCATGGGCTTCATTGTTGATTACCACATGAACCAGATTAGCCGGACGGTTTGCCCCGATCACGGCCATGGCCCCCATATGCATCAGTACAGCACCGTCTCCATCTATGCACCATATCTTCTTATCCGGTTTGTTCACGGCGATTCCCAGCGCAATGGAGGAACTATGGCCCATGGAACCCACCGTCAGAAAATCATATTGATGGCCCTGCCCCATGGCAGTTCTTATTTCAAAGAGTTCCCGGCTTGCTTTCCCCGTGGTGGAGACAATCGGGTCCTCCCCGGAAACCGCCGCAATATGCCGGATAATCTCCTCCCGGGTCATGGTATGCCCATTTTTGTACGTCACTTCTCCGTCATAGGACAGAGCGCCTTTACGTACCACGAAGGCAACGCTCTTACCGCCGGAGAGAACTTCCTGAAAACCTTCCAATGCCTGCCTGAGTTCCTCCCGGGTGGTCTCCCTGTCTACCACGAAGAACCGGATATCCATATCCTCCAGGAGTTTCAGCGTCACCTCCCCCTGATAGACATGTTGGGGTTCATCATGGACGCCCGGCTCTCCCCGCCATCCGATCACAAAGATCACGGGAATTGCATAGACCTTGTGGTTCAGCAGGGAAGCGGCCGGATTGATGATATTGCCCTCCCCGCTGTTCTGCATATACACCACCGGAACCTTCCCGGTTGCCAGATGATAGCCTGCCGCTATGGCGGCACAGTTTCCCTCGTTTGCCCCTATCAAATGATGGGCCGGGTCGATGCCGTAGGTTTTCATCAGATAATCGCACAGAGCCTTAAGCTGGGAATCCGGCACCCCTGTGTAGAAATCGGCGCCCATTGTTTTTACAAACTGTTCTGCTTTCACGTTTTGTTCCTCCTCGTGTTATGTCTTAGGAGCTCCTTCTCCTATGCCATATTCTGCCCCTTTGATTATCCCGATAAGTTCTTTTATTTCTGGATATCTCTTTTCACACTGCTTTTTAACCGCATCGCCGCCCTGCTGGTACATTTGCAATAAATGCAGATATTTTGCTGCCTGAGCCTCCTCCTGGTAGACCGGGGAAAGGAGGTCATACCATAACGGTATCGCTCTAAGCATTACATCATCCCTAAAGTCATCATATGACTTTTTCTCCTGCTCATGCTTGTATATAATCGGTTTACCGATAACTAAAACACCCCCCCCCCGTTAATTCCGCCATATCCCACAGCACACCACTGTACAGATGATACGTGTCCAGGTACCTTGTCACTTCCATATCGTAAATCGTCTTCGCTATGCATTCTGAGTTGACCAGCAGCGTACCATATGGCATCTTATCATTATATTCAGCAAACGCTTTCACGCAATTACCCCAAAGTTCCTCTTCTTTCCACGGATTTGTATAATACTTACCATCGTCAGATACGGAACACCAATTCAAAATGGCCCAAACATACTCTTTTTTTGTTGCATCCAAAACTGCCGACATTCCTCCGGGACACAATTCATCATCATCTCCCAGCATCAATATATGACTTGCCTTTTTATATAGCAGGAATCCCTTAAGCATATTTCGATCAATTCCAATATTATAGCGATTATTCTTTAATTCAATCTCGTATCGAGACCTGAGATTCCTTACAACCTCACAAGTTGCCAGATCATCCTTATCATTATTACTTACACATATCAGAATATCCCGCCTGTTCAGCCGTTCACACTCGTTAATAATGGAAATCAGACATCTTTCCAATGCCTCTGCTCTGTGATAAGTAGGTATAAAAACACATAAATCTCTCAACTACGGCCCCCTCATTTCATAAAACCACCCGTTTCCCCTCTGTCAAAGCGCCTTCAAAATTTCTCCTGCTATATAGTCTGTCATTTCATCGGTTATGCCGGGATAAACGCCCACCCAAAAAGTGTGCTTCATAATAAAGTCTGTCCACTCCAGATTCCCGACCACCCTGTATGCGTCCGTACCCCGGAGAGTATCAAAGCAGGGATGTCTGATGATGTTACCGCTGAATAGCAGACGGGTCTGTATATTGTGCGCCTCAAGACGGGCGGTGATGCTGTTGCGATCAAGTCCGCTATCTGGACGGACGGAAATGAGAAATCCAAACCACGAGGGGCTGCTGCCAGGGGCCGGCTCCGGCAAAATCAATTTATCTTCCGCCACGCTTAAGGTCTCCCTGAGCCTGTGCCAGTTATGACGTCTGCGCTCTATAAAACCGGGCAGCTTTTTCAACTGCTCACAGCCAATGGCCGCCTGCATTTCCGTAACTTTCAGATTGTATCCAATATGGCTATACACATATTTATGATCATACCCTGGAGGCAGGTCCCCGAACTGCCGGTCAAACCTGTGACCACAATAATTGTCGCGGCCTGAGGGGCAAACACAGTCTCTTCCCCAGTCCCGGAAAGACAGAATAAGCCGATGCAGATCCGGGTTGTCCGTATAGACGCATCCCCCTTCCCCCATGGTCATATGATGGGGGGGATAAAAACTGCTGGTGCCAATGTCGCCCCAAGTTCCCGTATATTTTGTCACACCTTCAATGGTATACCGGGCCCCCAGAGCATCGCAGTTGTCTTCAATCAGCCACAACTCATTCCTGTCACAAAAATCTCTGACTGCACCCAGATCAAAGGGATTGCCCAGTGTATGGGCAATCATCACTGCCTTTGTCTTTTCGGACAGCGCTGCTACCAGCATAGCCACATCAATGTTGTACTGGGGTATAGTTACATCCACAAATACCGGAACCGCTCCATACTGTAAGATAGGAGCAATAGTGGTGGGAAATCCGCAGGCTACGGTAATCACTTCGTCTCCCCTTTTGATCCGGCGCTTTCCAAGGCTCGGAGAGGTCAGCGCCATGAATGCAATCAGATTTGCGGAAGAACCACTATTTACCAGATGTGCCCATTTTACCCCCAGCCACTGCGCGAATTCCTGTTCAAACCGTTCAGCAAATCTGCCCGTGGTAAGCCAAAAATCCAGAGACGCATCAATCAGGGCCGACATTTCTTTCTCATCAAACACTCTGCGCGCATATGGAATCCTCTCCCCAGGTTGAAAAGGAGCCTTTTGCTCAATAAACTGCCTGTAATAATTCGAAATCATCTCCTTTATCTGCTGGCGGGCCTGCTCTTCATTTTTCCATACACCCATCTCGTTTCACTCCTTTTAAAAATGTCTCTATTTGTAAATCCATACACTTTTTGACGTCTTCATGCAAAACCCAGCATTTGCTCCACTCTACTGTCATTTCGATTGCCTTCTCTATATTCCAGCTGGGCTTCCACCCCAGGATCTGTTTTAGTCTGGAGCAGTCCAGTTTCAGATAATTTGCCTCATGAGGCCCCCTGCTGCATTGACTGACCCAGTTCACTCCCTGCCCCCATGCTTTCGCAAACAGCTTCACCAGTTCCTCCGTTCTTATGCAGTCCGCCTCATCCGGCCCCACATTATAATTGCCTGCATTGCTCGCATTTTCATACTGTCTGGCAAGGATCAGAAGATAAGCATACAAAGGTTCCAGAACATGCTGATAGGGCCGGATGGAGCCGGGATTCCTCACTACGATATCCTCCCCCTTCATCGCCGCCCTGACACAGTCCGGTATAATCCTGTCTCTGGCAAAATCGCCGCCTCCGATAACATTTCCGGCCCGGGCCGTTGAAACGGCTATTCCCTCGTCTTTTAAAAAGCAGTCCCTGTACGTCCCCGTCACCAGTTCGGAACACGATTTGGAATTAGAATAAGGGTCATATCCCGCCAATTCTTCGTTCTCACGATAACCCCACTCCCATTCTCTGTTCCTGTACACCTTGTCGGTGGTGACATTCAAAAAAGATTTTACACAAGGACTGCTTCTAACACATTCCAATATGTTGACCGTCCCCATCACATTGGTCTCATAAGTATACATGGGATTAGCATAGCTTTCCCGCACCAGAGGCTGTGCCGCCATATGAATGACGATCTCCGGCTGTGCCTGATCCATAGCCCTTTTTAACCCCTGAAAATCCCTGATATCTCCTGTCAAAGAATGAATAGAGTTTTCTATGCCCGTCAGAGAAAAAAGCGCCGGGGTCGTAGGAGGCTCCAAAGCATATCCTGTAACATCCGCCCCGGCCAGGACCAGCATTTCGCACAGCCATGTTCCCTTAAAACCCGTATGACCGGAAATAAAAACTCTTTTCCCCCTGTAAAAATCCATTAGCGAATCCATCATTATTCCCACACTTTCCAGGGGGCCATACCGGAAATCCACAATTCTTCCAGCCTGTCCTTCTCCCGTTTCGTATCCATGCACTGCCAAAAACCCTTATGACAAAAACTTTTCAACTCTCCAGCCGCAACCAGGCGCTGCATGGTTATCTGCTCCAATATGGTTGCATCATTATCCAGATAATCAAAAATTTCCGGGTTACAAACCATGAACCCGCCGTTAATCAGTTCTCCGTCTTCCTCTCCCTTTTCCCGGAAGGCTGTGACTGTGTCGGCGTTGCCGATTTGCAGTACCCCTTTCATCTGAGCAATGCCCACCGCCGTAAGAGTTACACATTTTCCATGTGATCTGTGAAACTTTGTCAGTTCGGAAATATTTACATCGGAGACAGCGTCTCCATAAGTCAGGTAAAAGGGGGTATTCCCCACATATTTTTGAATCCGTTTTACACGGCCCCCTGTCATGGTATTCAACCCGGTATCCACTATGGTGACTTTCCATTTCTCCGCGTGTTTATCATGTACAATCAGTTCATTCCCTTTGGTAAAATCAAATGTTATATCTGATGTGTGTAAAAAATAATCTGAAAACCACTCCTTAATAACATGCTGTTTATAGCCTGCACATATAATGAACTCATCCACCCCATGAGCGGAGTACCCTTTCATAATATGCCATAAAATGGGCATCTCTCCAATCTCCAACATGGGCTTGGGTTTGAACTGTGATTCCTCTGAAATTCGCGTACCAAATCCACCCGCCAAAATAACCGCTTTCATCCTGTGCCTCCCATTCGTTACATATGGTTGATCCATTCCACCATCTTCTCAATGCCTTCCCTTGTATGCACCTGGGGCTCCCATCCTATGAATCTGTTAATTTTGGACGTATCCGCTATAAATACCTTCTGGTCGCTCTTTCTGGGAGGCAGATTGATGTAAGTCATCTTAATCCCCAGCAGTTCCTCCAGAATCTTGAATAACTCCAGCAAGGATAGAGATTGCTCAACGGTACCCCCTATATTGAATGCATTCCCTGCCACCTTTTGAATATTCGCAAACGCGCTGTAATATAGCCGAATCATGTCTTCCGCATGAAGAATATCTCTCACCTGCTTGCCATTGCCTGATATCTCAAAGGGCTTACTGCCAGGGTCTCTGCGCTTTTCTACCGCTTTCTGTACGAACCAGCCTATCCATCCCTGATCATAAGAGGCAAACTGCCTGCTTCCATACATGGAAGAATGCCTGAATACTACTGTCTTTAGGCCAAAGACACGGGCATAGTCCAGTAAGTACTGATCCGCTGCTCCTTTGGAACATCCATAGGGTGTCCTGAAATCCAACGGAAGACTTTCGGGAAAACCTTGGGGAAATTCTTCACATACATATCTGTTTCCTTTTTCCACATACGTGAATTGCTCCAAATCCCCATAGACTTTGTTTGTGGACGAAAAAAGCATCCCCGTCTCCGGGCTGTACTTACGAATCGTTTCCAGCACGTTCAGGGTTCCCATCACATTTGTCTCAAAATCCCCGTATGGATTCTCAATTGAAGTGGTCATGGCCACCTGCCCCGCAACATGGAATACCGCATCAAATCTATCGCTTTTCAGAACATTTTCCACATCGTTCCTGCAGCGGACATCACCGTGAACAAATCTGAAATTCCCCAGTGATTTAAGCCATTCCAGATTGCGGCCGGAACCAAGTCTGGATAAATTGTCATATACCGTAATATCATAATCATTTTGCAGCCCATATGCTGCCAGATTACTGCCCAAAAAGCCGCAGCCTCCTGTAATCAATAATTTCATTGTGTTATAACTCTCCTTCAACTGTATTTCCGATTATATCCCTCATCCCCCGTTTCCAATCCCAGTGAGCCCGGATTCCCCACTTTTCCATAATCTCCCTGTCGGCCACCGTATTCGGTTCGTTGGGCCGCATGGGGATGCTCCCAAATAGCAACGGCGACTTGGAATGAGTAAGCATAGCCAGATACTCCACCACTTCTCTGACGGAAGGGGCCTCTCCGGAACCTACGGGTATGTTCGCGTATATTTCCTGAGATTCGCAATAAACTAAAGTCTCCAACATATCAACTGCATCCTCTATATGAAGAAAATCCCTTTTCTGCGTGCCCGCCGTCAAATGAACTGGTTCATTCCTTCTGAGTCGGTCTACAACTGTCTGTACAAATCTGTCCTCCGGCATATTTTTCCCATAGAACTGTTCCATTACCACGTTGAAGAACTGTATTCCATATTGCTCCGCATACCAGCTTCCAAGGTCGGAAAAGAGCTTTTTGGAGTATGCGTACATATTGAACCGGTCCGGAAGCGAAGTGCCAATGGTAATTACTCTTCCGACACCCAGTTCCGCAGTTCTTTGCAATAGTTTAGCCGGAACACCAAAGTTAGCCTCCAGAATCTCTTCATTGCCTGTTCCCCTCCCATAGCAGCAGACCATGTTAATATACATTTCCGGGAGAAACTCTCCAAGTGTTTTAAGACATGTCTGCAGATCCACATAGCTTACCCGTTGGGAGGAAGTATATAAAAGGGGGCTTCTTGTCATACATATGATCTGGTTGTTTCCCGCTTCCAGCTTCTTTATTACCCTTGAGCCTAAATATCCCGTTCCTCCGGACACTAATACTCTCATATATTCACTCCCAAATTATATAAATCCGCCTCGTTTACAGAGTAAAAGTACTGCTTTGCCAAATTATACTCTTTCTCCAGATTCTCACTGATAGAAAAAGAGCCCTGATGGTATCTGAACTGTGCCAGTTGCTCATCAATATAATAGAAATATTCATATTTTTTTAAAGTATGCAAATAGATCAACAAGTCAATTCCTGCCCCGGTCCTGTTGCATACTACCCCCTGGTTATTGGGTATCTCCGTCAGTATATTCACATCCTCCCGCCGAAACAACGCACATCCGGGCGATACCGGGACATCAATAAGCCCTGCATAAGTCCCCCAGTAAAACAACTCCTTTGCATATTTTCCGGTTGGCACATAAAGTCTGTGAAGTTCTCTGCAGATTTCAGGGACCTCCTCCGAAAACAAACGACATGCCGAATAAACCATTCCAATGGCACTGTCCCCCTCCAGTGCGATGACACATTTCTCCACAAACTTTTCTGATATTAAGTCGTCCGAAAAAAGAAACTTAACATACTTCCCTCTTGCATGCTGCATGCATACTTTCCAGTTCCCCACAGGGCCTATATTTTTATCATTACAGAATATTCTTACCTTTTCGTTTTTTCCAAACACCCGCAGCAATTCCTCATATGTACCGTCAGTGCTGTGATTGTCAGCAACAATAATTTCGATATTTGGGTATGTTTGCTTCAATGCCGATGAAACTGCCTTTTTTACCAGTTCAACTCTGTTATATACAGGTATTAAAATACTGACCAGCGGCTTTTCATTAGGTATTACCTTCTGTTCTTCTTCCATCGCTTTGAATCGTAATGCATAACGCGGTGCTAATGACTTATCAAATAATTCCATATCAATCCAAAAACATTTATCAGTTCTAATATTGTTTTGTACAAGACATTTTTCTACTGAATGAAGTTTATCACAATCATTTCCATCAAATCCCACCAAAAACACAGCCTCCAAAGTCCTGCACTCTTCCAGAGAATAAACAGGAGGCGTTGCATGCCTATCCTGTTTTTGGGGGTTGTTGTCACAGAAGCATATGTTGCAGCCTTTGACATAAGTCTTAAGGTACCATGCTATTTTATGTCCGGCAATTCCCGCTCCAAAAATAATATATCTGCCATTTTCTTTCACTGCTTTTGATAAATCTATAAGTTCCATCATACCTTCTCCCGATCATCAGCCTCATATATGCAATTCCGTTTCATATATTTTCTTAAGCTGTCCCAATCCTGCATATTTAAGTTCCCTGTTTTCCATTCTTTCTAATTGCGTCTTAATTTCCCCTTCGTATTTCTGAATCGCAATTATCACATATGCTTTCAGTTCCTTCAGTTCATCCGGTCTCATCACCCTTTTACCGTTGAGGTGAGTATCCCATTTCGCGGTGTCATTGTCCACAAATCCATCAACCAGCACGCCTGCCTCCATACAGGCATTACAACATCTATCTCCCCAATCGCCCGCTCCAAAAATATACACCCTGTCTATATCTTCGCGGAAGTACTTCCTCATCAGTTCAACTAATTTCCCACCCTCATTTGTGATCTTATTAATAAAACAAGCCCACCGATACTGTTCCTCTATCCTGGCTGATATATCATATGGTTCCGAACATGCATGCATATGCTTCCTGCAAATATCTCTGGTCTCTTCTATGGATATATTTTCTCTCTTAAAACTAAGGCCATCGTTGCGAAAAAAGGCAATCACTTCGTCTACAAATCCAAATTCCACATTCCTTCCAAAAAGCCTCAATATTAAATCGTAATCCGCAGCAAGTTTGTATTTTGTATCAAACATACCATAATTCCGATATACACTGCTCTTTACAAATATAGTCGGGTGCGGCGCCGGATCCATGGTATACCACAATTCCTCCAACGATCTTTTCCCGCAGACATACCGGGTCCCATTTCGCTGAAGCATTACACATTTGCCATAAACCACCCCCACCTCATGCTGTTCAAAATATTTTACAACATGCTCCACTGCATCCACGGCGTAATAGTCATCACTATTAATAATCCCGATAATGTCTCCCGACGCATATGATATTCCCTTGTTCATTGCATCATATAGACCATTGTCCTTTTCACTGACAAAGCACGCAATGGATTCCCCATATTTTTCTACTATTTCCTGCGTGCCATCGGTTGAATCTCCATCAATAATGATGTACTCAATATTCTTGTACGTCTGTCCCAGCACACTTTTGATCGTCTGCTCTATAGTCCCCGCGCCATTAAATACCACTGTTATAACGCTCACCTTAAGACTTTCTACCATGGTATTTCCTCCTGCACAAAACTTTCTGACAGCCATCTTATCTTTTCTTCCGGTACATGCAATTCCAACAAACATCCATGCATGGAATTAACGATACTTTCTGTTACACTTGCAAGCAGCACATAGTCAAACGCATTCCCCAGCTTTTGGATGTCTTTCGGAGGATATACTTGTAGTCCCTGCCTCTGAAAATTCTCATAAGACTTGTCTATCCAAAGAACGTTTTCAGCTAAATGATTTCTGCCAATATATCTGACGATCGTCTGACCCAATGCGCTGGCTCCATATATCACTATGCGGCTGTGCAGAGATAATCCTCCATAGGGCAGAAGTATGGTTTTATCGTCTGCTTTTTCGTCAAACACCCATATCTGGCGCTCAAGAAGCAGGTATTTTTCCCACTGCCTCAGTGGAAACCTCAGCTTTTCCCATACGCCCCTTTTAGCAATTCCCTCTTCCAAACATCGGAACGCAAGCCTTAATCTCCTTAAATCATCATTCCCTTCCGACTTGGTTATACTCCCCTGACGCTGCACATAATGGTATCCGCAATATTCCGTGACCAATACCTTTTTCGCTTCGAGAATGCCAAGATAGACCATTACCGTGTCTTCATCACAGTTTATTTCCTCATCTACCTCCGGCTGTATTTTATCAAGTATGCTTCTCCTGATCAGTTTTGTGCATAGTGAAGTGTGCAGGCCAAACTCAAAAAACTTTCCAGAATAAATCAATTTTGGCAGAATAGACTCCCTGGTGTACAATCCGGCCAAAATATTATTGCACACAGTATATGACTGTTTGCCAATATCTCGAAAATGGTTTCCTGCCACAATATCTGCCTGCGAATCCTCCTGCGCCAAAACCATCTTTTCAAAATAATCTTTCTCTATCCAGTCGTCCGGATCCACCCAGCCCACAAAATCACCGATTGCTCGCCGAAGGCCCGCCTTCCTTGCGCTGGTAACTCCTCCATTCTTTTTATGAATCACAGTAATCCTGTCATCGGAAGCAGCAAAATAATCACATATTTCACCTGATGCATCTGTCGAACCGTCATTTACAAGAATCAGTTCAAACTGCCTGTATGTCTGGTCCAATATGCTGGATAAACATTTTTGCAAATATGCTTCTACATTGTATATGGGTACGATGATACTGATCTTAGCCATTATTATCCACCTGTTCCCTGATCTTTGTAAAGTAGTTTAACACTCCTTTTTTATTCAACTACAAAAAGCCATATATTTTATCGGTTATATATGGCTTATAGTTTATACAATTTTCAATTTATATTTTTCAGTTCCACATGCAATTATTTCTTATGGCCTCGATCACATTGTTGTAGTCACTTATTGTGTCGATCTCTCTTGTTCTGGCGCTTAAATAGGGGACCGGCAAATATGGTTCCACCATCTGAAACACATGTCCTTTACCTGGCCTGAGTCTTGATTTCCGCATCTGTGCAATTCCATTCCACTCATGCGTTCCCTCCTGTTTTGTAAATCCGATGGCATATTCTGTTTCTTCCTTTATCATCGTTTGTACAAACCAGGGGTCTTCTGTGGTAACCTTCCCGCCGCTTACAAATTCTCCCGGATAACTCAGTATTATCTTCATATCCTCCGGATGAACAATAAGGTCACCATCCAGATTTAAAATATATTCATTGGCGTCAACAGCCGCTAATGTTACGCTTGCTCCAGTACCAGTAGTCAAATAGTCATAGTTATAGACTATTTTAATGTCATCCCTAAAATTTTTCGCGCACGCAATTACCTTTTCTGCCTGATACCCTACTACAATTCGTATATCTTCTTCGTCTCGCAGATTTTCAAGATGTCTGGTCAGAAGGGACTTTCCGTCCACTTCAATCAATGCTTTGGGTATGCCCCACCCTAATCGCGTTCCCGCGCCTGCACATCCGATCACTATAGTTCTGGAGAGTTTCATACAGGAACCTACCTTTTAAGGATAAAGTAATGTTGATGTGTTTCTTTGCGGTTATTCAGATCCGCTTCTTCGAACAGCGCCCTTTCTTCCGCAATGTGAAAACCTTTCGCTAAAAAAGTCGTTTCAAAAGCCCCTATTAATTCTTCTTTGGAACGGTAAATTGCATTATAGTCATCTTTCAGTTCCTCGGAATAGTATCTTTTTAATGTCAGCCTCTGATCAGAAGCAATCGGTTCTCTGACACAAATGGTAGCATGCTCTTCGCACAAAGATTCAATGCTGTTCAATACTCCGTTTAACTCCACGTCATTTATATACACAATTATGCCAATCATTAATACCAGATTGAATTTATGCCCGTTCATTTCCCTTGCAACATGATCTAAGTCACAAGAAAAGAAATGAAAGTTTGGCCGCTTGTTCCTCTTATTCGCAATATCTACCAATTCACTGCAAAAATCTATCCCATAATATAGGTCAATATCCTCCTGCACTGCGTCTGCCCATCTGCCAATTCCACATGCCACATCCAGAATTCTGCTGCTCTTTCCAATGCCCAGCCATGGGTAGAGAATCTCAATCTCCTTTCTGTTTCTCTCTGTCACCAGTTCCTTGTGTTCATCTTGATACATAGTTACAGAATACGGATTTTCCGGATTATATTTGCAGGCCCTTTTTTTAAAAAATTCCTTTGTCTCTTCGTAGCAAATCTCTGCTTTTTCGCCTTTCAGCCTCACACCGACTTCCTCCCAAAACGCAGCTACTCCAATCTATAAATAATATCTGAGTTTGCGCACTTACGTTCATCTTCCGACGGCAGCCGCATATAATCCCCGAAACAGTTGGTTAAATAGTAGTCCCATTCCCCCGGGCATTGCGCTCTTTCATTTTCAAAATCAAAAATAGCCGACTTCGTAAATACTTTCTTAGAAAATGCTCTGTTCTTCCCGTTTAAAATATGTAGTATCTTACCACAATACGCATATCCCACGTAATCGCTTTCATCATAATCGTATTTCGTCATTTTTTTCAGCAGAATATCCTGTGCCGCACGGTATGTTCCTTCAGAAAGTTCTGTCATACCATAGGGAATGACTATATTCTCTTTCCAATAATCCCCCATATACTCTAACTCCAGAGAATATGCTTCCTGCTCCTGTTCATCATCCGGAAATCCAGCCAAAGCCCAAATATCCAATCCGATTCCCTCCATCAAATGAACCGGATAATTACTGCAACTTGTAATTACCGATCTGGACAACAATCTGGAAATGGAACTTAATGATAATTCCTCCTGTCTCTCCGCATGTAAGCAGCGAAACTCATATCTGCTATCACAGATTTCAGGCAGCAACTGACACAATTTTATATAGTCAGGCATGGGCATCGTTACATCGAGATCATCGTCCCACGGAATAATTCCCCCATGTCTCACGGCGCCAAGCAAAGACCCGCCATCAAGAAAATAGCACAATTGATGCTGTCTGCAGAATCTGTCAAAATATATAAAAATGTCAAGCAGTTCCTTCTGCGCCTCCTGCAGCCCTATTATCCTTGCATTCTTCGGAGTTTTTAGCCGACAGGGAAAATCTGAATAATTAAATTTGTTGATTTCATATATTTGTTCGGATAAAGATGGGTTAATTTTTAAAATTTCCGCTCTCTTTCCATGTCCCTTGTCAAATACAATTACCGCTGCCTCAGAAGATATTTTTCGTAATAAGACCACCGGATCATTAATCAAAATACCGCAATACTGCTTCCCTTGAACAGAACGATCACCGTCCACCAACGAAATAAGTACATTTTCCTTTTTCTTTAAGTATGCAATCACCACTTTTGCCTGGGCACTAAAACCGTAAATGACTATATGCCTTTTAAATAGAGACTGCTTTTCATTAAGATTTTCCAAGGCTGCGTATATGTATTGTGAAACATTGTCTATTTGTAACATTGTAAATACCTTTCGGGCAGTTCTGTCAGAATTTGAAATCAGATGCAGGTATATGGGTGATCCGTTCTTCAACAGGCGGCAATGTCATATAGTTTGGGCCGAATAATGTTAGTAATAATTCTTTTTCTTTCTCAGGGACATTTATCTCTTTACCTTCAAAAACCATACGCTTTGTATTTAGATAGTACTCTCTTTTAAACCCCCGGTATCCCTTAACCCAGCAATCCGGAAAGGAAAGACATGTAACATAATCCGCTTTTCTTTCACTGTACCTTCCTGCAAGGAAATTCAACATGCCAAAAGCCTTATCCACAGGTATCCTGTTCAGCAGGCTAAACCATAGCCTCATGACAGCGCTCTTGCAGCTTACCTTGCCCACCTCAGACCACATGATTTTTCTGCACCAGATTCTAATCAAATTAAAAATTTTTCGCTCTACGAAGTTCTTCGGAATTCCGTCCATGGGAAATATCTCCACATACACTCCTCTGCGCATTTTCATGTGTTCCTGTCCATATCGCACAAAGGATGTCCCGTTTTTTAATACTTTCGCATATCCCCAACGGTACTCCGGATCTGTATCATGGGTCTGAAAAAAATATTTCGCATTATCCAATTCTTTCTCACAGGCCCGGCAAAACTTAATATACTCACTTCGCACCATTGCTATATCCACGTCATCATCCCATGGTATAAATCCTTTGTGTCTCACAGTTCCCAGAAGAGTGCCGCCTTCGACAGAATATGAAATTCCGTATTTCGTACATATTCGATCGACTTCCTCCAGCAGTTCAAGTTGAATAAGTTGCATTTTCCGCAATTCGTCCGAATTCATATACTTTATGGCATATTTTACTTTTTTTTGCATTTATTCTCCCCTTATTCTTAATAATACTTCATAATAGATAAAATTACAACCACTTTTTAGATGTAATATTTATCCGTTTTGAGTTTCAATTCCTGCAAAATCTTCAGAGTTAATGTCAGCAGAATTCTTATCGATAATGATACGCAAAATAAGGATATACTTCCTTGTAAATTTCCTTAAAATAGGATATGATAGATACATATATCAGACAAAGGAGCCTGTACCTATGCTGCAATTTCCCAAGAATTATTTTCAAGACGAAACCGTTGACGGCTTTCACATCGAAGCCATGATGAAATGTGCCTGGGCCGCACAGTTAGAAGTGTTGGAAGCATTGCGCGAGTTATGCGAAGAGTACCAGATCACTTATTTTGCCGATTGGGGTACCTTGCTGGGGGCCGTCCGGCATCAGGGATTTATCCCCTGGGATGATGATGTTGACATCTGTATGTTGCGCCCGGATTATGAGCGCTTCCTTTCCATTGCCAACCGAGAACTGCCAGAAACTTTCCATGTACATAGCGAATATTCCAGCGATCTATACGAAATGCCCTTCGCCCGCATGGTAAATGCCACCACCATCAGCTATTCTGCCGAACGCTTACAGCGATTCCATGGTTGTCCCTATGTAGTGGGGCTTGACATCTTTCCCCTGGATGTACTTCCCGAAGACAAAGAAGCCGAAGAACTGCAGTGCAAACTGTTCACCACGCTGTTAGCCAATGTCAAGAAAGCGCGGAACCATCTTGACGAAGTAACAGCGCGGCTGCCTGAGTTGGAAAAAATGTGTGGACTGCATTTTGATCGGAGCAAAGACATCAAAAATCAGCTGCTTCGAGCCGTCACTACAGTCAGTTGCCTTTACAACAACACGACCGCCCCCTTTATGACCCATTTGACTTACCATGTGGGGCGCCGACGCTATCTGCGCAGAGAATGGTACCGCAAAACTGTATGGTTACCCTTTGAGGGGATTAAAATCCCCGCTCCCGTAGACTACAGAGAGGCGTTGACAGCCCTGTTTGACGCCAACTATATGATTCCCAACTGCCAACCCGGACATGAATACCCGTTTTACCAGAAGCAGTACAACATGCTGGTCGAAGCACTGGTGGCTGGCAGAATGGCCGATTCCGTCACGCCCGACCTCTTCTAAATATCGTCGATCAGTCGGATAATATCCTTGAAAGGCATCAGTCGTTCATCCACTTCCAATGCCCTGTGGTTCTTCAAGATGTCCACAGCCACCCCCTGCATGGCCGGGAATGCGCTTCTGGTCAGCTGGTTGGCATAGATGACGATATTAACACCCGCCTCTGCCAATTCCTCCTCGGTAATGCTGTTAAAGGAGGTGGGGACCACCACAATGGGAGTATCTCTGTCCTGCCGACGAAACCGGCAGCAGAAATCCAATATTTCCGAGGGTTCTTTTTTGCGGGAATGGATCATGATCCCGTCCGCTCCTGCCTCTACATAAGCAAAAGCCCTGGCCAGCGCGTCTTCCATGCCCCTCTCCAGGATCAGGCTCTCGATCCTGGCTATGATCATGAAATCATCTGTCCGCAACACGCTTTTCCCCGCACGGATCTTGGCGGAAAAGTTCTCTATGGTATCCTGTGTCTGTTCTACCTCCGTGCCAAATAAGGAATTCTTCTTAAGTCCTGTCTTGTCCTCTATGATAACCGCAGACACTCCCATACGTTCCAGAGTCCGCACATTATACACAAAGTGCTCTATTAAGCCGCCCGTGTCCCCGTCCAGAATTATGGGCTTTGTAGTCACATCCAGCACATCGTCTATAGTGCGGATGCGGGACGACATGTCCACCAGTTCAATGTCCGGCTTTCCCTTTGCCGTAGAGTCACACAGGCTGGATATCCACATGGCATCAAACTGATCCAGCCCATCTTCCGTAGTCACCACCGTCTTTTCTGCGATCAGGCCGGTAAGGCCGGAATGCACCTCCAAAGCCTTCACAATGGGCCGCATCCCTAATACCTGCCTAAGCCGCTTACGCCGGAACTCCGGCATGGCCAGTTTCTCCAGCATATTGGCATCAATCTTCTTGACGGTCTCATTATAAGTGTAAGGAACCTCAACTAATTTCCCGCCATATTTCGCCAGGTTCTGAAGAACATTCTCCCGAATAATGTTCTCTTTGGAATGTTTCCAGTTGTCGCCATGAACTACATAGTCAGGCTGCAATTCCTTCAGTACCATGTCATACATAATATCCTCCTGGACCAGAATCTCCTTTACCAGTCCTGTTTCCAGCAAGATTTCTTTTCTTCTCTCCTGAGAGACTGTGGGGAAACGGTTAAAGCGCACCATGGCCCGGTCAGACATAACCCCCGCATATACCTCTCCGTACCGGGCGGCTGTCTTTAATATATTCAAATGCCCCTCATGGATTACATCCGTGCAAAAACATGCGTATACCTTCTTCATGCGTATCTGTCCCTTCCTTACTAAGATTAGATTACAGCGCCAACACCTTTTCCGGCATGTCAGCTGCTGTATTTCCTGATGATTTCCCTGATAATAAAGTCAGCCGTATCCTCTATCTCCACAAAGGGGACCTTTTTGGGAAGCATAACTCCAAAAGCGCACTGCGCCTTTTGAAGCAGTTCGTCGGTATAAATCAGGCTACCTTCCCACACATCCTCGATGCCGTCCAGATAGATGGACTCCCGGTTCTTACGGCGCATCTCTTCCATGCTGAAGCAGGTATCGTCTATATAAGTTCCAACAACTTCCCTGCTGCCATCAATCATCACAGGATATCCGCCGATCTCGCCAAACACCCCGGGGCAGTGCAGCTTTGACCGTTTCCCCTGGCGGACGGCGCCCAGCACAGCCTGAATGATCTCATAGTTGCTGGAGGCGTTCATCATATTGCGCTTGGCATCCACAGGCATGGCGATCTTACAGGCCGCAAATATCCGTGCCATGTCCGGCATCAGCTTCTCCCCCTGATAACGGATATCAATGAGCTGTTCCACGCCCTCCGTCTGCCCCTCTTTGCTGATCACCACATCATGGAAATGACTCACCGCATAAGTCACATCCATATTCCAGTAATCCTTAATGCCCATATCCTCTGCCACGGCAAACTTGATTCTGGGGATCAGATGATTGATATTGCCGCTCCCAAAATCGGGATATGCCTTCCCGGCAGACTTCAGCCAGGGAATCACGGCATCCGAATAGGATGTGTTGATAACAATGGCTTCGCTGCCCGCCTCCACGTATGCTTCCATAATGTTTTTGATATACTTCACAGCCAGCGGAGCCCAGATCCCGTAAGCGCGGACAGTCCCCCAGGAGATGCTGCCATATTTCAGTCCCGGATAGGCCCGGCTGGAATTGACAATGAGATCCGGCTTCCATGCCCGGATGCAGTCTCGGATACTGGAAATATCATTCAGGTCCACCCCTGCCATTACTTCCACTTCGGATCGGTTCTGCCCCCGAATCAGGGAGGCCACCCTGACAATGTTCACATCCGAGACCATCTTTTCCCGATTCCGGCCCGCCACACAGATTTCCAGGCCCTCATCCCCGGAGGACATAAGATAGTCCAGCAGATAATTTCCCACACTCCCCAGCCCCAGAATCATGACTCTGGCTTTCCTTTCCCCCAATTCTTTTTTAAGGCCGTTTAATTTCTCATTCAATGTTTTCATAATCGCCTATCTCCGTTATCCCTGCGTTATAATCCTGCACCGTGTTGCAGTTCACCCATTTTTCAAAGGAAATAATCTCATAATGCCTGCTGCGGCTGAAATATTCCTGGATCAAATTCAGATTGGTTCCTGTCTGTCCCTGCTCGCCCAAAGCATCCATTGACTTCCGCATAAGACCCGGATCCGCAAATTTCCAGATTTGCCCTGAATTATAAATGCTCAGGAAAGGCTCCCTAATCTCCAGACAGTTATGGCTGGTATCATATATATAATGTATCCCATTCTCCCGGTCAAAATAGAGCGCCACCGCTTTGTGTGCCTGTATGGGCTCCCGGTTCACCGTCACCACATCCCCGGGAAACTGGCATATCTGTATAAAACTTCCCCGGTCCACCAGCAGATCCCCCTCCGCGAAAACAATCTCCGTATAGTCCCACCTGGATGCCTCACGCAGCCCCAGATACAGACTGTAACCGGAACCCGTCTCCTGATATCGGTCATTCCTTACCAGACTCACCCGGTCCCTGATATCCTTTAGATCCCGCTCCACTGCCCCGGCTAATTCCTCATACCGATAACCGCCCACAAGAATATAGCGGTCGAAATCCCACATATGAGTAAGACGGTACAGCAGAGTCCGGGTACTTTCTCCCTCATGGTACAGACATTTCAGACAGGGGTACCCCACAGACTGGCTGAAACGGCTGGAAAGTCCCGCCACCGTCACAAGCAATATTCTCATACCCGCTCCATCTCCTCCACGCACATCCCAATGCCCTGCTCCAATGTGATCTGCGGCCGCCAGCCGGTCCTGTTCCTGATCTTGTCCGTGTTTAGCAGCCGTCTCTCAGGATCGGACTCCCGATACCCGTTAAAAATGATCTCCGGTTCCCCCATTCCCAACTTCCGCGCACACAGACGCACCAGGTCGATGATGGAAATCTCCTCGTCCGTGGCCACATTGTATACACTGCCGTCCAGAGCCTGGGGCGTATTGGCCAACTCTATGACCGCTTCGCAGCTGTCCTCATTATGCAGGAAGGTCCTGTAGTTCTTTCGGGAGTTCTCCAACAGTTCCACCTTCCCCCCGTTCTTCAGCTGGTTCAGAATATGGGGAATGATATGCTTGGGATACAGTTCATTCTTACTGTACACATTGGCAAAGCGAATGGAGCATCCCTTGATTTTCCCCTCCATCACCGCATCCTTCATAAAGAATTCCGTGAGCAGTTTTCCTGTGGCATAGCTGGTCCTCTGGGAATGCTCCGCATTGGCCATGGTGATGAAATCCGACTCCCTCACCCCCTGTTCCCCCCAGGATTCCATGGAATAAACCTCAGAAGTGGAACAGTTGATATAGACATCCGCCGATACAGCGACGGCCTGTTCCAGAAAAGCCTTCATCCCCAACACATTGGTTTCAAAGGTACGCTCCACATGATAAAAATGCTCTGTATGAACCACTGCCGCACAGTTGATATAGATACACAAATCAAACCCGGGCTTTTCCCGCAATACCTCTTCCTGCAGTTCCTGCATCTGCAGCCTGTCATTCAAGTCATACGCATAAAAAGTAAATGCTTCCCTGTCCAGAATATCCTCCACCGTATGTATCGAAGAAGCAAAAAAATTGTCAAACCCGATCACCCTGTTGGCAGTGCCGTCCGCCGTCAGCTTCCTTGCCAGTTCATTTCCAGTCATACCTGTCACACCACTTATTACATATAAGTTTTTCATACGCCATACTCCAATCTCTCACTGTAAAAAGAATCCACTTGTCCGTCAAAAGCCTGCTGTTCTTTTGCAATATCATAAACCGCTTTCAAAAAGACGACTTCTTCCCTTTCCGTGTCCAGAACCGCCGCCTGCGCCATGGGATTTAAATTTCTCGGCTGGCCCACCGATCCCGGATTAACAAAAATCGTCTTCTTCTGATTCCTCCGCCGGGAGTCTTCCGCCGGAAAGAATCTCTCAAAATAATGAGGCCGATGGGAATGGCCCGAAAACACATAGTCATAAGAACTGTATATGTCTAATTTCTGTTCCGGAAAAATGCTCTTCCATAAGCAGTCCTCCAGGCTGCCATGAACTGCCAGACAATATTTTCCGTCACATCGGAATTCCTTCCTGCCGTTTTTTTCCATGCCCCCTATATATTGCCAGGCATTTTCGTCCAGCCTCTCCCGTGTATGCCTGGCGCTCTCCCGCCCCCGTTGGGAGGAAAACCTGACATAGTCCTCCTGTAGGATCGCCTGCTCATGATTTCCCTGAAGGTTGCAGAGTATGGGACATTGCAGCTTTTGCAGGCGCTCTATTACTTCGTTGGAATGCATCCCATAGTCTATCAGATCCCCCAGCAGAACACAGCCCTGGACATTATGCCTGTCGGCTTCCGCCAATATTTGCTCCAGCGCCTCCAGGTTGCCATGGATATCCGCCATAATTAATATTTTCATAAATAGATAACTCCTGAATTGTTTTTCCCATTATAACATAAATCCAATTAAATGATAACTGTAATTTCTGCAAAATCCCTGATTTCCATACTTATCCTGTCTAATTCAGTTAAAACGCTTTCCTTTGGGCGGTAATAATGTTATAATCCATATGTACATTTAAAAGCTATACAGCGTGAAGGAGAAAACATATGCTTCAATTTGATAAGGATTTCTTTTTAGGAGAAACCTACCAGGGCTTTTATGTGGAGCCGATGATGAAATGTGTCTGGGCAGCCCAGTTAGAAGTTCTGGAGGTGATACGCGGCATTTGTGAAAAACATAAAATCAAATATTTTGCCGCATACGGGACCCTGCTCGGAGCGGTACGCCACAAAGGCTTCATTCCCTGGGATGACGATGTGGATATCATGATGCTGCGGGAGGACTATGAACGCTTTATGAAACTGGCCCCTGCGGAATTTTCCGGAGACTACCACTTACAGAGCCCCCATAATCTGGAGGATTACTCCACCACCTTTATGCGTGTAACCAACACCTGGACCATCTCCTATGCCCCTCAGCAGCTGCTGGAATTCCATGGATGTCCGTATATCGTGGGAGTGGATATCTTTCCCCTCGACACCCTGCCCCTTAACCATGCACAGGAAATGGACCAGGCACAGCTTGTACAGATTCTTATGGGCACATCCGTAAATTGTGAAACCGACCCTGAAGGAGTATTGGAGGTACTGCCTGACTTGGAGTCTCTCTGTCATACAAAGTTCGACCGCTCAAAAAAACTCCGGGGACAGTTACTCAAGCAGGCTGATATTATCAGCAAAAAGTACAGCAATACCAACGGCCCTCTTGTAACACATGTTCCCGGCAACTCCAATGGCGACTACCACTTTCAGAAAAAATGGTTTGATGAATGCATCTATCTACCCTTTGAAAACATCACTTTGCCTGCTCCAAAAGCATATGACGCAGTACTTAAAAATGTATATGGTGAAAATTACATGACCCCGATTTGCAGTGTTTCCCATGATTATCCATTTTATAAAAAGCAAATTGAGGCATTGGAAAAGTCGTTGGTAGAACGTGTAATGCGGGGAGAAAAATTACTATAGCTTGGGCTCCAAATTGCTTTTCAAAATGATATTAAAAAACAAAACCAAAAAGAGGGTTGACCAAGTCAACCCTCTTCGTAGTTGTACAATTAACTCTGTGATTACTGCAGTAAGGACAGTACACCCTGGTTAGCCTGATTGGACTGAGCCAACATAGCCTGACCTGCCTGAGCCAGAATGTTGTTGTTGGAGTACTTAACCATCTCAGTAGCCATGTCGGTATCACGGATACGGCTCTCAGCAGCGGTGGTGTTCTCCACTACGTTGTCCAGGTTGTTAACGGTATGCTCAAGTCTGTTCTGAATAGCACCCAGATTAGCACGCTGCTCGTTCAGAGTCTTGATAGCGCTCTTAATCGTGGTGATAGCAGTCTTCGCAGATGCCTGAGAAGCTACGCTAACGCTGGCAACGCCTAAGCCACTTGCACTCAGGGAAGCAATCGTAACGGAAATCTGGTTGGCAGAAGCAGCCTCTGCACCAACCTGAAGTGCAATGCTGGAAAAAGTACCATCCAACAGCATCTTCTCATTGAAGGTGGTGGTTGCAGATACACGGTTGATTTCCTCACACAGATTGGTTACTTCCTTCTGGATGTAGGACTGGTCCTCGGACTGGTTAGTACCGTTGGCAGCCTTAACAGCCAGCTCGTTCATTCTCTGCAGCATGTCATGAACTTCGTTCAGAGCACCTTCAGCAGTCTGTACGCAGGAGATACCATCCTGTGCATTCAGGGAAGCCTGGGTCAGACCTCTTACCTGACGTCTCATCTTCTCGCTGATAGCCAAGCCAGCAGCGTCATCAGCTGCACGATTGATCTTGTAGCCGGAAGACAGTTTCTCAGTGGACTTGGACTGAGTAGCTGCGGTCAAGCCGAGCATTCTGTTAGAGTTTACTGCGCGTAAGTTGTGTTGTACTACCATGATATATTCCTCCTTGAATTTTGAAGCCGCTTCCTTGCGGCCGGATTTTTGCTTGCCGTTCCTTCGATTCGCACGTATCGCTCTCCCGGCAAATGTTACTGCAGCCCTTCCTTGATTGTGCGGATCAGATCCAGGTTGCATTGAGCGTAAGCATTGAACGGTTGTTCATTTGCTTTACTTGTTATGTATATCGGTGGGCTTTTGGAAAACTTTAGGGCTTTGGAAAACTTTTTTCGTTTTTTTTTAAATCGGTTTTCCGAAAATCAGTCCTCCAGCCTTCTTGTCCTGCCGACATATTATATATCGGTGGCTTCGGAAAATACTTTAGTGGGAATTAACTCTTTTAATCGAACAATTTCTCTGCTCTGTCGTTCAATGGTCTGGTTCAGGCGGTCGATGGCATGCTTCTGGCGGCGGATCAGTTGCTTCTGCTTGCCTATGGTCTGCTCCTTTTCCGGAGCCTCCTCACAGGTCTTGATCATGCCCAGATACTTGGCCAGCTTCTGACGGCTGGGCTGGGACAGATCCAGTATGGAATTCAGCACGCTGCCCACCGTATGTCCTTCTCCCAGTCTCACATTCAGACTGTCTATGGGCATGGCGCTCTCCGTAAGCCCCAGGAGGTAATCCGCGGATACGTGAAAATACTCTGCGAATCTGCACAATGTACTCAGGTCGGGAAAATGTACCCCGTTCTCATAATTGGATATGGTGCCGATGGACACCCCCAGATACTCTGCTAGCTGCTTCTGATAGATTCCCCGCTCTGTTCTCAGTTGAAATAGTCTTTCTCCAAAATTCATATTGTGATTCTCCCCTAATTGAATCCCTTTTTAATACTATAATACATATTATAGATAGTATCAACCGAATTATGGAAAATTTTGTAATTTTTTTACCTGATCTGTCAAGGGGGGGCATCAATAATTAAAACATCGGCCTACAGCCTTTCTATCTGCTCTTCCAGCAATTCCTTCAGATGTTTAATCTCCTCCGCCTGCTGGATAATGATCTGGCCCTGGCTCTCGATCTGCTGCCTCTGCCGGCTGATGCTTCGGTCTTTCCCGGGCATTTCCTCATAAGCCTTTACCATATCCAGATACTTGATGGCCTGTCTGCGGGCCGGCTGGGACATATCCTGCATGGTGTTCAGGGCTTTTCCGATGGTGTAACCATCTGCCATCTGCACGTTCAGCTTCTCCATGGAAGACGCGCATTCTGTGAGTTCCAGAAGGTAGTCCGTAGTTACATGGAAATATCCGGCCAGCTTGCACAGAGTCGGCAGATCAGGACAGTGCACTCCGTTCTCATAATTGGAGATCGTGCCCACCGACACCTCCAGATACTCCGCAACCGCTTTCTGGTAGATTCCTCTCTCGGTCCTTAGTTGAAACAGTTTTTCTCCGAAGCTCATACCGTTACTCTCCTAAAGCATTTCTTTTGTCAATGAATTCTTCTAATATTATAATTTATGTTGTAGATATTATCAACTGGTTTTTGGCAGGTTTTGTAAATTTTTCGGGAACATAAAAAAATCTCCCCGAAAACCTTTCGTTTTCGAGGAAAATAATATCAACTCTTTCATACCAATTCGGTATATTATGGGGAATCCTGGTCAGGATTACATTCTTATATATTGCAAATCTGCGAAATTCTACTTCGTTATCATGCAATTTTAGCAAACCAGTTTCATGCGGTCATAGTATCATCCCATTTCTCCAATCGCCCTATTCTCCCAATATTTCGTCTAAATTCACTCTCTGCATGTCATACAGACTCTGCAATTACCGATACTGAGTTGATTTTGGTCTGTCAGCCTTATTCAAAACACCGCTTCCGCCAAAAACGGAGCGGTGTTTTCGTATGATGTGTGGACAATCAGAAGCTTCCATTCCTTGTACCGCAAGAGGTTCCGGCCCTGGCTTCGTGGTCCTCAAAAAAACACTGTTTACTTTACTTATTCCGCAGGGGGCGCAGTTCCTTCAAACTCTCCTGGGCACCGCATTCCAAAATATAAGGAGCAATCTCTTTGTAAGCATTTTCCGGAGAACCTGCTTCTGAAGGGATATATGTCCACTGTGTCAGAAAGCTGTGAGCATAGTTGCAGTGAATATTCCCGGTATAAATCTGCACCAGAGGATCTGTGATCCAATTTCCGTCAGCAGATGCACAGTCACTCCGATAGGTAAAGTACCGTTGTCCATCCTTAACATATATGATATTCACTGCCAGTTGATCTTCCGTGATATCCAGCTGTTCTTTCTCTCCGGCCATTTCATTGTAATCGTTCTCGGCCTCCACCTTTTCAAAGTAGAAATATTCCCTCCAGGCGGCCAATATTTCCTGCTCCATGTCACGGTACTGCTCCGGTACAAGCAGATTCAGTGTCAAGTCATCCTGCACAATCTGTTCTGCCAGATCCGAACCATTCGCTGTTTCAATGGGATTCCATTTGAAATATTCCCGGCTTACCTGCACAGACATCCCGGCAGGAGCAATCTCGATTGGAACCTCCGGGTTATTCATAGTATACAGGGGAGTACCCTCATCATCAACGCTCTGATAATTGTATGCGTCCATGACAAACGCTCCTGCTTTTTCTTCCAATACGGACAGTAGTTTCTGGCTGCGCTGTGCGATTTCCAAATATTTTGCATCACTTTCATCTTCTCCGCTGTTATAGACCACTGTGCGGTAAAGGGATTCCTCCCACCGGGGTTCCTCCGCCTCCTTCCCAGTGCAGCCTGCAAGGGCCAGAAGCGCCGCTGATAAAGCCGTCCATTCTAATATCTTCTTCATCTTACATTTGCTCCTTGTTTGTCGAACTGTTCGATTTCCAAAGAAATCTGCTTTTCTTTATTATTGTCGCAGCCGTTCTATGACGCTGAC